>JAAUXU010177042.1_pt1 | contig 10047 bp, 8 predicted proteins | sample 7278151 | NCBI WGS metagenome assembly JAAUXU01 (sample SAMN14350113, study PRJNA611818) | marine sediment metagenome | isolation source: surface marine sediment (1.8m) | place: French Polynesia: Moorea | collected 2018-08 | reverse complement strand
GGGCTGCCCATTTTGATGTCACAGTGCTCAAAAGGAGGCCACCTGGAGAGGGAGGCATGCCAAACAGGCAGAAAATGTGGCTTTTTCAGGGGGCAAATGTTGATGAAATGGACTGAAACTTTCACAGAACAATCCCAGCTCCCTGGCCCATCATTTCCACCAGGTTTCACTCCCTGGGTCCTCCAGCACTATGTGCTACCATGCAAAACCCTATCGTCCAGGCCAAAGGTTGCTAGGTTCTGTGAGGGGGTGAAAAAAGCACGACAGGGTGTGAGGGGGTGACTATTTGACACTGAACCTCTGTCCTTAACATTGTACCCAAGTATCACATCTACATGTTCCACATAAAAATTCCACCTCAACGCATTTCAGTACAGCATCTGAGAAGATGACATGCTCGTGGAAAGTACTTGTGGGAAGGACCGTAGTTTGATTGAGGATTTATGCAACACCTCCCACTTGTTTTGAGTAGCCATTTAATCATGCCGTAGACGTGACAGCACTTGGCCTCATAAGTAAGTAAGTGTAACGGTGACGCAAAGTGTCATTTCGGCCCATTCAGGCCTGTAGCTCAGCATGTTTAGAGTAATGTTGAGTGCTACAGCCCCTTGCAGCTATACTGCGAACGTGTTTGCGGCCATCCAGATCAATACAAGGATCTAAATAGCGACATGGCAGAATCTATGGCATTCCTTAATCGAAACAAAGCTTAGGAAGACGGAAAAATGGTATTCTGTTTATCCTTATTCTCTTCCAGGTCCCAGGAGCATTGTAATAACATTGTACTTTGTATGTGGCAGTACGTAGGAGATGGCACTTTTCTTCCTGCTTAAGGTCCTTCCGCTAAATTAAAGGCGATTCATGTTGACGCTTGGTGAACTTGTCCGATACGCACGAAACGAATTCAAAACTTTTCCCGCGCCGAAAGGAAAGTAGCGCATTTCGATAACACATACGTATGTGCACGGGTACCGCATGTAATGATGCGTTCACACACGACTGCAGATGTCTGTGACGGCCGGAGCGACCGGAGCCATCAGAGTGGCGATGGGTCAAAGTCGATGAAAACGCGAAAATCGTCAACTTATTTAAAGTAGCCCCTCAATGATATGGAAACCTCTCATCCAGAGGGGTTTGAGAAGGACATTTTCTCTATGTTTAGGTCCAAAACGCAACAACAACAAAAAGAAGCAGAAAGAGAGCGTGATGACATTTCTGGTCAGGGAAGAATAGGGTAATCTTGGATTGAGATTTACTCTCAGAAAGGGTAAATTGCTGAAGAAGCTCCAAAATCTAGTTCACTCCTCTCCCCTTTCATATGGGTGATGCTAGAGATGCTGCGCATCCACCACTACCCTGCCCAGCAACCGCATCAGCATCCCTCTGATTATCTAATACAGCACGGACTCCATCAGAAGAGGCCTCTCCCACAACGTCAACACCTCAAAACTAGTTCGTATGCGAGAGTTGGAGATTTGGTTACAATTTCTTACAATCGAGCTACTTCTTAAGTGAACAGTTTGTCGAGAGAGAGAGAAGTTCGAGTAATCAAGGTTCGTTCATACAATCAAGGGGACTCTGTATTTGAAAGGGTAAGATAGCCAATCTGGCATTTTCTGTTACTCAAGTTTATTGGCCTGTTTTGCTCCAGTTGCATGGATCCACTGAAAAGTGCAGCCAGTCATGCTGTTCCGACTTTCTCTGTCCTGTTCCTATGTACTGCTGAGCCCAGGTGTACAATACAGTACAACACATTTAAACAATGAACAGGGTGAAGACATAAATCAAGGTTGAGGCAGGTACAGGAAGATAATTATGCCTGAAACTGGCGTACAGGGTGGCTGATAAAATTTGAAACACAGTTTTTTGTAAATTGATCAGAAATGAACCCTCTCACAAAGAATCTTTAATGCGCTTGTGCATACCATATAGATGTTGCAAACAAAAAATCATTCCACATGGCCACCTCTATCCTTCACGATGGCCTTGAGCCTCTTCGACACTGCCGCACAGCTGACCCGCACAGTCTCCTCTGGGATGGCCGCCCATGCTGCCTCAATGTGGGCCATCAGGTCATCCTTGCTGTACCTCGGCTTTTCCCTGGCCTTCGTCTCCACCATGCCCTATATGGCAAAGTCCAAGGAGTTGACATCTGGTGATGACGGAGGCTGCATTGTCTTGTCCCAGAAGTGCTCGAAATGGCTTTGGCACCAGGATTGAACCAGAAGAGCAGTGTGAGCTGGTGCTCCATCTTGTGTAACGACACACAAACATTCTAGGGAACTCCTCCTCGATCCACTTGAGCACCTTGTCCTTCATGAACTCCAGATGGACGTGTTGGTTGATCTTAACACCGTCAGGGATCCGGAAGCAGGGAGATTTCTTCCCCTTGCTAGCCACTGCAGCCAACACCGTAACAGAGGTCGCCCCCTGGGTCCTGTGCGTAGACACTTTGCTGGCTCGGGCAATGGAGGCAGCCTCTTTGGACAAAACCCTGTCATTTTGGTGGTTGAGGGCACGTGTGACGGGGAACAGCTTCTCATCGGAGTAGATGACCATCATGTCCGGGTTATCACCGAGCAGTGCCAGGTGTGGCAGGACACCTGGGACTCTTTGACCAACTTGTTGATGCAGCACGCCGGATTCCGGGACACCTTGCTCCTGACGGCCTAGATGAGGCTTCGTGTGCACTTGGGTCGTGGCCTTCTGGAATTAGAGTTGTGAGACGCTACTCGACCCTGGGACCCCTGTTTTCGGCACCTCCACACGAAGGTTCTGGACACATTGAGCACTTTCACGATCTCCTTGGTGGATTTCCCGGCAGCGATCTGGGCCATGACCACAGTGCGACTCGCTTCCCAGTCCATAGTGCTGTTGTTGACCATGGTAATGGCTATTTGTAAACAAGACTTTGGTGGAAAATTTGAAAAAAAGAGCTGGTCAAAATTCGCAATATGAAGCAAGATGTAGTGATTTCAAGTTGTGTTTTGAATTTTATCAGCCACCCTGTAGATTGATTTCTAATGTAGTTCATTCAACTTTCACCATGTTTCTCCCATGACTCTGCAGTATCTAAAAATATCATATCTGCCTACCCACCAAGAGTACACTTTTCGTGCTAAACTGCAACTGCATGGAGTCATGGCAAAAATGGACCAAGGTGAACAGGCAATGGCAAAAGTGATCATGGCAAAAAGTGTCACGGCAAGAAACTGACTCTGTCACATTGTGAATCCTCAGGCAACCTTCTCAGCCCAACAAAACATAATGGACATTTTCGGACTAGTACATACATGCACACAAGGGGTTTCTTCCAATACTGTTGCGAAAAATTTTCCTTCCCAGTGTCTGGCCTTTTTACTGGCAAGATTGCCGAGGGATTTTTCTCTCAGCTTGGCTCTCCCAAGGTCGTTACTGCTACAACAGCACGATTTTTCTGCACTGACAAGAAGGAAATGCAGAGGGTTGATTCACAACGATCAAGCTGTATCAACTGATGTATTTCGTCACAGAGACCAGAAATTCACACACGTGACAAAGAATAGCTTCAAAGTTGTTTCTTTTTCTTTTAACACGAAGAGAAAACTATGCTCTATGTACACAGACTCGAGCCCCATAGTGGAATAAAACAAGCAGTGTTTGTTGTAAACGTACAACAATTACTCGTATTCGACAGCTGAAATCGCTACTGCACACACACATTCATAGAATTTAGTCATTCATGAAAATGTTGGCCTGTTAAGTCTGCAAGTTCCCTGCAAGAAGTGCTTGAGTTTCTTTCGCACTCAACGCAAAAGCCAACAAAAGTAAAAAAAACAACCGGTGCTGTGTCGGTTTCTTTCTGTTTGATCGTGTGTTACAGGTTGGCCAACAAATTCTCGTACAAGTGCAGTTGGTTTTATTCGACAAGAGGTTTTCACAAAAGTTTCAATGTTAGCATTGTTCATCATAAGAGAGCGGGAAAATGTTACTTATGTTTCATATAATTTACTGGTTTAAGCCAAAATCAAATAAGGCATACGTGTCCCCACCCAATATCACATTGAAAGACACACTTTTGCTCAACGATCTCTTTACTTGGAGATTTTAGGCTAAAGAAATTGGAATTTTTAGGCTTTTAGGTGGTGTGTACGTTTATCATTTCTGGCGAAATCTTGGGTTTATTTTAAAATGAAATTTTACAGGAGCACTCTACAAGATAACCACACATTTGCAGTTTACCAGTTTTAAGCTTTTCATGATTGCCAACAATACATGGTGCCACCTTTCTTGAGCGTGTTCCAGAGCTGCCATGTTTTTTTGTTTGTTTTTGTGTCCTGCTGTCAGTTCAGTCCAGTCAAGATGACCGACGAAAAAGTCACCAAATTGGAGTGGAACTCTGGAATTTGTGCCGTGCAGGCACCACATTTACCAGCGCTGCTTTATGCCAATCATGCTGCTGACTTCGATGTCATTATTGTTATATTCATCGGTCAAACATTTTGGGCATGTTAGGTGGATCTTTGCTAAAAGTGGCAGCTCTGGTGCATTTTTAGTTCTTTCACCTAAAATCTCGAAGGCTGATCGCAACACATTTTTTCCGCTCTCTTACTAACCACGTGCGCAACACCCCTGAGGTCCTCGAACTTGGTTACTGAGCGGGGCCAAAGCCAAGGCCGTCCATGAGCCCCGAGGCTGATGAAACATGTTCATGAGTATGCTACGGTACATTTATCTGTTATAGCATGAGCAGTGTCAATGCCGAACCTAAAGACACACGGCACCATCGAGCATCACTCTCAATGAAAATCTGGATCAATTGCCTCTTTTCAGATAAAGGATGCGGGGTTTGTAGACCTCCCAGTAAAAGTTCGAAGCTAAGTTATAATCTTGTGCTTCAGATGTATTCATGCTGTGGCTTTCCAATGCCATATTTTTTCTCCAGCCTATTTAGAGCAATAAGTACATGAACAAAAAAAGAATCTCTATTGCTGTTACCACTTGACTTGTCCTTGAGTTGCCTCCGGCTGAAGAGTAAAGTCCTCTTCTAAGGAAAAAAATATAATTTTTGCAACTCTACTTCAATTTTGGGAGAAGTGCTAAAAGTCACAGCCAGAAGGTAAATTTTGGGGATATATTCACCGTATTTCAGTGATCAGCTGATAAAAGAAATTATAGCAACCTCTAGTAATAACGCTGGGAAAATATAGGGGGGGTTCCTTACTGGGAAGAGGACTTTTCTCTTTAGCTAAAGGCAATTGAAGGACAACTCAAGGGGTGCCAGCAATAGAGGGTGGTTTTTTGCCAATTTTTCCCCAATGACAATTCTGTAAAATTTCAGAAAACAACCCTCATCCAAAAAGGGGGGGAGAGGACAAACACTGTTGTAGAGTTTTAACTTCTTTCCGCATCCCTGAGCATTGTCACAAAGAAGAGTGGATTAGTGTGTGTGGGGGGGTTAATTTGAGCTTCTTGTGAGGCTTTGTCAGAGTCTGAGGAAGCTGCTGCACTAGAGACAGCAAGAATCACACCACTTTTTTTTCTATGTCCCTTACAGTCTTGATTTCTGCACAATAATCTCTTGTTATCGTCCTTAAGGAGTGTCCCTTTTTTGCCAAGCCTTCTTTAAAAGCACGGAACATTTGTTTCACAGTTAACTCGTGTAGGTTTAATAATGTATCGTCGTTGTTCATGCCTGTGATGAGTCCTTGCTCTGAATATCCGCTCCGTGAACACAGCCAGACCGATTTTTCTCCAATGTTTGCTCCTTTCTGTCGATGTTGTTGTAGTTGTTGCTGCTGCTGCTGCCTCTCTGTCTCTCTCACACGCTAAATAGCACGAAAAAAACCAAATCCAGTCTGTGTCGAGAAGAAAGCGATGGGAAATGCTTGGGGCTTAACGGTGTCGCGTGTCCTAAAAAAAAAGAAAAAGCGTTGTTCACATCCGTCAAATTTGTATTGGCCAACTCTTCTTCGCCCTGTGTGCATGATTCAGCTGCTCTCTATGCAGCCCTACGGACGTGTGTGTGGTAAAAAGCGGACGTACACAGTATGGCGCAATTTGCTTAATGCGATCTCTAGTTTTGTCCGCTACTTAGCGACTATTGTGAGCGAACTTCGGGTTATGGACGATTTTTCCTCGATTTTCTCCAATATTCAGTATCGGAGCCAACAGGTGGAAGTTCTTATTCTTTTCAAAATCGTATTGGGCTCTTAGCTACTTTAATACTTAATCAATACCGAAGAAGCAAGATTACTTTCTGCGTGAAGGTGCCGATTTTGTCATTTTAAAGAGAAATGCATGAAAAATGCAACTTAGAAATTTGTTACCAAACACTTGTGCTTCTAAGCATTAAAAGAAGACCGTAATTAATCAACTGGGGCCCTCTGTGCGTTCACTGAAGGGAAGGTCACGCTGACAGTGCACAATTATCACCCAATAAGTTGAAATGTTATTGCCCAATAATGGCACTCATTTTTTCCTCGAAAATTACTTCACAGTGGCATCGACTTGCTTTTTTAAAGGCTGTCTATGAAATTTTCGTTCAGCTCTTCGGAAGCTTCAATAGGTCGTTTGTAAAGGTTGTTCGCAGATTACTGCTATCTCATCTTTTTTGGACCCACCACACTGACTGATCTCTAGTCTGTCAGCCTCTGGGGAAACTATTATGCCACTAGTAAATTGTCAAGGGTAAGCCATGAGCCAGATCTTATTGGCATAGCATTAGCACTGCCTTCGATTGAGTGAACTCGTCTCCTGGTGCAGGGTGCGACTTCTGAGCTTCAGTCTATCTAGTAATGACACTGCTACACACTGGGGGACCCACTCAATGCTTGTCCGAGCCGCGCAAAGGACCTTTGGGTGGACCTACTAAAGTTGGTCCACTCAATCATTTTTGTTCCCAACAGACTGAGGCTTTCTTAGCGTATAGGCTGACCGGCGTGATCTTGGGAGTCTTGGTGCTGATAAACACGGACTCGATGACAAGCTGCCTCTTACTGCTGTTCATAGACATCTTTTCACCTTCTGGCTGATGCAACCTTTAAAGGCGGCCTGGGTCAGTAACGAGCTGACCGGCTCGCTCGGCGTTGACCTTGATGCTGATGAACACGGGCTCGGCAGCCAAAAGTTGACTCTTAACCTGCATGCCAGTGGTTCAGAGAAGTTCAAATGTGAATTCAGGGTCCTCTTGACTAAGTTGAGGGGAAAATTGCTGCCTGAGGTTCAATCTGAAGCTTCCCGTGTGGACAGGAATGCATATGTGGCATACGCATTCATATCTCTGAGTCATCCGCGAGTGGAAGTAAAATGGTAGACTCTTGAGATGTGCAACAACTTGCTCTTCTCAAACAGAACGGTTTTGAGGCGCATAAGCTGATGCTGATGAATGAAGCAGCGTAATAAAAAGAAGACCAAGCTGACCGTAAGCAAATATGGAGGCCGAAAGATCACAAGCATGAAGCATATGTCAGGTCTTCTATGGGCGAGCTGTTGGACCAAAATCTGTGTAGGACGCATTATACATATTGAACAGTCGTAGTTGCAGAGCAGCAAGTTAGCATCTCAGAAGTATTTGCAATTCAAGGTTGGCAACAGACTCTTTTGTGGCTTTAGGTTTATTTGCAGGCAGATACAAACTATATATTAATGACGCATATTGTAGTACGATATGAACCCGAGTTGGACTTGACTGCACGAGGGATATAAAATGAGCTGTCAGGTCCAAAGAGGGTCAATTTAGCACTCATTATGCGTAATTACTTTGTAATTTCATGCAAGGAATGTTTTCCTACTTTCTTGATACTTCCTAACTAGTTGAAAGAGATGAACCGACTTGTGTCAGCTGAATGTGAGTCAGCTGAATGCGAGGATGGAGCAGCCCTTCACCATGGGCGAGTCTAAGAGTGGTGGTTCACAATATGTCCCTCGGGGGGGGGGGGGGAGCACTATAGTAGTGAGGGAAATATAGTGCTAGAATATTTCCCGCTAGACAGTAAATAAGCGGGGAAATATTTCGGAAGTCGTGCGTTAAAATGATTATGATACATCTATCAGATGATCCGTTAGTCGGATATGCTAAGTCTCAGCCTCATACATTTTGGCATCAGCTGCCTCGACATGAAGTTACAGACCAAGCTGTGACGCTGACCATGAGGGATTAGAGTTATTATTTTTCTGCAGATGGAAACAAACAGCTACCTTTGATTACTAAACATCTTATTGAGAAAGTCAGTTGTTGCTAAATAAATCCGCCATCACATGAAACATCGCAACGGGAAACGAGTCGTATACACATTTTGGTCCAACCGTGAGTTCAACGAATCCTTCCCTTCCCTGAGGATCCACGAAGTCCTGATTCTTTTGTTGCATCATTGACTCATTTCAAGTCACCAAAGTATGGATGGATTTCGGGAAAAAGCTGCGCCTTAAAGTTAATAAAGTTAACTAATCTTTAAATGACACGGCTTGGCAATCCTGCTTTGCAAAAGATATGCACTTGTGCCTTGGATTGGATTGTTAGAAGCAACAGACCTCGGGTCTGGATCCTTGACGGAGCTCTGATCGGATTAGGGATCTACATTTGTTTTTCCCAGAATCCGGATCGGATCAGGGGTTCGCGTTCCACCGAATCCGAATGGATCAGCAGTCGTAATGCATGAAAAAGACCGACTACTTTTGTCCCTCCTGGTACGCTCGCACCCTTCTTTCTCACTCTCTGCTCTGGCGTCCTCTTCAAAAGGTGAATCCCACCCCCCCAACTCCGGACCTTTAACCCCGAGCGTGCAGATTGCTCTGTAGCGGCCAAAACATGGCAAAAAATTGACCTCTCGTCAATCCTTGTGCTAAAAACTCTTCCTCTTTCTCCCACTGTAAAACCCATGTATACAGAAGGCCTTAACCTTCGTGGCCTTTCCCCGCCCCTCTCTTCTCGCTCCCGGTGCTTGTACGTCACTTTCTCATCATGTAAACGTCAGCACTTTTTTCCTGCTTTTACGTTATCACATTAAGTTCGCGAATTTCCTCGCAAAAAAAGGTGGCACTCTTACTTCGCATATGAATGGGTCTTGACGTCGGTGATGATGAGGAAACCATCTCGATGTGCATTTGCCTAGGAGCATGAGAATGGGGATGGGGAGGAGGAATCACTGACAACCAGGCTGACGAGGCTGCTCAGGCTGACGACGATGACTGACGGGGGTAACGAGGCGGAGGGGATCGCTTTTCCTTCCGGCATTTTCGTGCTGCAAGTGTGATGGATCGACCTGGAAAAAAAAACACCATGCTGTGATGCGAGTGTGCTCCTTCATAGCAAGGTTAAGGCGGAAAAATACGTCGTGCTCATGTGATTTCCGAACCATTTCTTGCAGCTGTGTTGCCAACACATATGAAAGTCGTCTCAATTTTGCAAAAAAATATGCTGTTGATGTGATGTTTTTAATGCTTTCCATGCAGGTACGAAGACGGCACTGTGTGCCTTGACCGGAAACAGAACATGCTGTGCGCCCCGAGGATGCTCTCGCGACTTTTTAGGTCCTTGTACCTCACACTTGCACTTGAGTGCGACTGTATACAATGTCAATTGGAGGATTAGACGATTTTCTGATATTGTGCGTCCGATATACACTGTATTGCTCACGTCAGGTATGAACATCATGTGAGAAACCAATGCCTAAGAAATTGAAGGTCAGTTCTCGAAAAAGCGCGGAAACAGTTTTTCAGTGGATGTTCGTGCAAAATTCTAGACTGCGCAGTCGTACGTTTACGTAGACTAGGTAAGAAGAAGCTCTGATTTTCTCCTATAGTCGAGATCCAGATTTCATTAAAAGGACAAAAACTAAATGAAGCTACTTTTACTAAGCAGACTGTGCACACGCGCATGCGCAGTGTGGGGTTATGTTGTGTTCTTACTGTATAAGTTCGTTGAATGCATACTTTACTGTAAAATTTGATGGATCATACTATGGTGATAAGGTGATCTGGACTGGACTGTGCTCACGTACTTTGTTAAAATGGTCTGAGTACTCGAATGTCTCGTGTCTCGTCACCTCGCGAACCTCTGTTACTCGT
>JAAUXU010066537.1_pt1 | contig 10047 bp, 11 predicted proteins | sample 7278151 | NCBI WGS metagenome assembly JAAUXU01 (sample SAMN14350113, study PRJNA611818) | marine sediment metagenome | isolation source: surface marine sediment (1.8m) | place: French Polynesia: Moorea | collected 2018-08 | reverse complement strand
TTGGGTAACCAGAGGTCTTGGGCCACCAGCAATCCACTTGTAGAAAGGATCCCGCCATTCAGCTAATTTTCAGACACATCCTTTCTTGAGCACTTTCATTTCGCAACTCGTACACTTGTCAAATTCAACTTCAAATTGCACCGAAGCTCTTTCAAATCGACAAATTTTAAATGAAAATTTTTAATGTGGGAAACTATTTACAACATAATTTCAAAATTGAAGAAAAACCATGTTTCGTATCATCGGCATCATGGTAAAATATGGCCAAGGGCAAAGCTGGCAAAATCTTGTTTTGATATTTTTCCGATATGGCGCTGAAAACCTTTGTCAATCAATTCTAGCCTAGCAATTCCCCAAATATTTGCCAGCTTTGCCGCATTCCAAGATTCCAGTGTTCCTCGCATACGTCGGCGTCCTCTACTTCGTCTACCGGAGGACCGTGGCCAGGGCCGAGGAGAACCAGCTGCGGAAGTGGGCGATCGTCGGCTTCGTCGTCACCGCAACCGTCGTATTCGTCCTCTTCCTGGCGTTTCTCTACCAGGACCACAAAAGGAAGTCTTCCGCTTGATGTACCACAGTCCGAAATTGCTACTACCCCTTTTACGAAACCCCTTCGTCATCACCATCGCTCGCGCTCCCCTGCATTACAAATCCGACCACTTCTGATTTTCATGGGTATCCTTTCTTACCTTGCAATGCCACCATGGCCAGCAGCGTCTGCCCGGTCTGGTTTCTCGCGTGAATCACGTTCCTCAGCAGGTCCCCTCCGTCCGCCGACAGGAACTTTGGGCATCGCAGCACCGAGCTGACCAGGTCCTTGTGCCGCAGCTTGGCCGCGATCATGATGGGGTTGTCGCCCGTCTTGTCGCAGCGGTAGGTAATGTCCTCCTCCGTCAGGTTGGGGTTCTCCACGATCTTGAAGAAGTGGGCCTGGTTGTTGACGTAAGCGCACTGCTGCAGAACGAAGCCTGGCTCCCGGTAGAGGTCCTCCACGTCAGAGAAGAGGGCCTCCAGCTGGGTAGAGGTCTCGGTGCAGAGGTTGCAGAAGCGCGGGATGGCCTGGTGCGCCTTCCCGATCTTTTTCACTGCCTGTTTGCTCTCCTCCAGCGTCCTCCTAAGACTGATGTCCCCGGAGCCGCCGCTGCCGCCCAAGCCCAGTTTGAGCACGTCGCGGAAGTAGCCGAGCAGGATTATGGGCGCCACCGCCTTCTTCGAATGTCTGTTGAGTCTCTTCCATTCAAACTCCCAGATGCGCTGGTCCAGGAGGCCGTGGGTGTTGGTCACCTGCATCCCCACCAGCAGGAAGTCGAAGGAGTAGATCTTGAGGAGATTCTGCCTGTCCTTGCTAAGCAGCATGAGCCTGAAGACGGTCCCGCGGAGGGCGAAGCGAAAGTAGCCGTCACTGCGAAAGGGCAGGACGGCCGAGGAGGTGGCTCCTCCGCCGGGCGGGATCCGAACGCACAGCTTGTCGTCCGGTCCGCCGTTGTCCGCAGCTGCCGAGTGCGGCTGCTCCCAGTGGTGCTGCATGAGGTAGACGGAACCTATGGCCGACTCCCCGTCTGCCAGTACCTTTGCCACGGCCTCGAAGACGCAGTTTCGCTCCACCTCACTGTCGCACAGGAGGATGCACCGGATCTCTGCATTCTCGTCTCGCTTTAGCGGCTCGGCGGCGCACACCGAGATGTCTGAGACGGCCGACACGTTGCGCGAGTGGCGCTGGTAGCTCTCGCGGATCTTCTCCACCATGGTGCCGCTCACTCCGCCGCTCGTGGGTAGCGAGGTCTGGTTCCTCACGGGCGGGTGAGCTACCGCCGGCGGATCTCTGAAGAGCACCCTGCCGCCGGCCTCCTCCTCTTCGCCGTCCTGCTCGTGTCCGCCTCCGCCCCCTCTGCTCCCGTGGCCTTCGCCCTCATCGCTCAGCGTCATCTAAGACGCGGGGGGAGTCTTCGCCCCAACACCAACATGGATAGGGGGCAATTGGGGGGCGGGAGGGCTGCACCATGAAAGCCAATTACACGGCTTTCTTCCTGGCCCGCTGGCGGTGAACGACCCTTATCGATGGGTCCCCTGGTCATCAATTATGGATGGAGGAGTCTCCTTCTTGTGCACGAGGTCCCGGTTCAGGACGAGGAGAGGTGCCAAGGCGAAGAAAGCCCCACGCCAAGGGAATGACTGACTGGCCTCGCGAGGAGCCTCTTTGTGAATTGGGGTCACTTCCTTGGCCCTCTCTTTTGAGACGGGAATGCGCTCACTCTCTCTGAGGTCCTCTTTAGACGTTCACGAAGTTGAACATGTTGTAGTAAGTGCCGAGGAACCTCTACTTCACGTTGTGGGAGACGGCGAGGACGGTCCCACGGGCTCCTCCCACTTTGCAGTTTTCCACAATGAGTCAGAGTTGCGAGGTGGTTCTGTCAAAAGGGACCACGCGATTCGAAAACAATTCCCAGGCTCAGTTATAAATATTAAAGTACTGGTGGTAATATCACCATGGCTTCTTTTTGTACATTACTTGTACGTCGTGTAAATGACTATTTTCTGACAAACAAATTTCTTATTTTGTGTATGGTCCAAAGGCTTTTCCTCCGGTTCCTGGCTCGACAAGTTTTCCTGGCAACGCCGCCAAAGTGCTGTCTTTCTTTTCCTTTCTTTCAATGACAGCTTGGTCGGCGCCGACCGACCCCGACTCTTCCTCCTCCTTTCCCTTTGTCAAGTCTCAAGGAAGACAATGGCCACATTGTAACGTACGTACGGCAAAAGTACACGTCCAGTTTCTATGAGAGTTTTCTCGTCTGTAAAAGGAATCGCTCGGCTATCACAATTCGTGTCTCGGTGGAATTGCTCAGGACCTGGTATAAAGATGGACAAGATATTGACATTTCGCACGTTGCACGCAGATGCAATTCAAAGCAATGGAACAACAAATGGCAAATTAGGTCAAACCATTTTTTTTATTTCTCAGGGAATAAAAAAATGCGTGCCCAAGCACCCTTCCACCAACGCCTTTGAAAGCAGCTCCTCTCTGCAAAAGAGACGCCAGCACTCAAAACGTGGAGGAAAGGGCGGAGGGGACAGCAGCCCGAGGACAAACTAGGACGAAATAACTGAATGGTTGTTCGTTAAGGGGGTGGGGTGGGGGGAAACCTCTGCTTCTTGTTTTTTTTCTTTATCTTCTTCATCCTCACATCAGCTCTGGCATACACGGGAAAGAAAGAACGCAACTAGAGCTTAACCTCAGCCACCGCCCCCTTCAACCACGCATATGTTCGAGGGATGGGGGCGGAGGCCGGCGCCGCTCTCTTCTACAGGACTACCAAAGTGTGTAAATGTTCCTCCTGATCTTGTTCACAGCTTGGCCGGGAACGCGCCGTTGTCGCGCTGCTCGTCCCACTTCTCCACCCAGGAGTAGGGGCAGAAGGTCTTGAAGTTCTTGTAGAAGAACTGGCAGGGCTGGTAGTCCTCGCCCTTCAGGTTGGCGCAGCGGTGGTAGTCAACGTAGTTCTGCCAGCAGTTCCTGGAAGAGAGGAAAGAGATGGCGATTAAACAACGTTAAATTATGTTGCTAGTTGTATACCAGAGGAATTGCACGTTTTTGATGAGAATTAGTAGGAAAAGATTCGCACTGCGCACTACGACGAAGCATCTACACAGTAAGACTGTAAGATAAACTACTGAATTTTGGGAATGTTTCGGCCTCTAGAAAGCTCTCCCAACTTCTTTGTCACACGACCAAAGTGACACGCTTGCCTGCTCAAGGCAGCCGTCACCCGATTTTAATGCACTTTTTCAAGGACGGCCAACATGTATTTCGCAAAAAAGATAACCACTACGACAATTCATTTGATTATGTGCTGGCAGTAATTGCTTCTGCCACAAACATCGTATTTCGGCCTTTTTGCACGAACGGGGGCTTCGGCGACGACTCCGTAGTCGTACCCTTGCCTTCGCAATGTACTGTAGACTCGATAGACTGGGTTCCCTTGTAAAGTTCGAAAAAAAGCCTCAGCAAGAGACAGGAACACAAAATTAGAGGGCTTGGATGTGCAATTATTCTGCTACCTTGCATTAATTTTAGGAAAAATCATCCAACCTAGTGTGGGAAATTTGATAAAATATGCAGAGCCCTGAAATTAAAGAAAACTTCTTCCGCTTGGTCGGGATAGGGTCTTTCGGGGAACAATCACAACTTAAAGCACACGGGCAGTCACCAAAGAAGTGGCACCGGGCCTTTCAGGAGGACAGAAACGGCTCCTGAAGCGGGAGGCCAGCCAGAGTCCACAAAACGGACGACGGGCTACACTCCCCTTTTCCCTCTCGGGACCCGGGCGGGAATCCACCTCACCTGGTCTGGTTCTGGTTGGGGAACCTGGGGTCGAATGGGATTGGGTTGTGCCCCAGCACGGTCTTGCCCTCGGCGACGGACATGGCGAAGGCGGAGGGGTCGAGCAGGATGGACGTGGACTTGTTCTCGTCGTCGTCAAGGACCTTGTTGATGAGAGGCAGGGCGACCAGATGGGGTCTCAAAAAGGGGGGCAATCCAAGTCCCTGTTTGTTCCCCCTTGTCCCCCTTCCCTCTCTTTTGGCAACTCTTGGTCAGCTGATTCCCCTCCGCCTTCTTTGCCTTTCCTCCTCTGCCTCCGCCCTCGCCGCGGACGCCATCGACAAGAAGATCGCAAGTTCGCAACTCGGAGGAGTTTTAGGAAAACAAACAAACCTCGACCTCGAACTCCACTTGGCCCTCGCCAGCAAGATCCTCTTCGCCCCACTCCTCCTCGTCCTCGGCTTGATTGACCAAGGACACCCGGCGAGTGAGTGGCCTGACATGCTGTCCCTGTCCCCGTTCAGCCGACGGGGCCTTTTTCTGGGCCTCGGGGCCCTGCCCCCGGCCTCAGTCCCCTCCCGCTGCATGGCCGGGCACGCCAAGTGGCAGAACATCCAGTACATCAAGCGGGACAACGACCTCAGGAGGTCCAAGCTGCACGTAAAGTATTCCAACCTGGTGCAGGTGGCCATCAAGGAAAATGGAAACCAGGTGAATAGTCAGGCGTGCCGGTCGGTTCGGTTGCTGTCGGCACCAAAGAAAATGGTTTTTCCAGACTGATCCCAAGCTGAACCACCAGCTGGCCAAGGTTATTGCCGAGGCCATGTCCCAGGACGTGCGCAAGGCCACCCTGGAGGCAGCCATTAAGCAAACCACCGCCAAGACCGCGCTGGACAAGGAGTTCCTGGCGGAGGTCCGCGGGCCGGGGCAGTGCGCAATCCTGGTAGAGGCGCTGGCGCCAAACAGGGGCACGCTGGACTCGAAGCTGAACCAGGCAAGGCAATACTTGGACGGATGGGAGCAGGCCCTGCTTCGACGGGAAGCAGGCTCCGACGGATTATATTCCTGACAGTTTTTATTTTTTAAAAAAAGCAATTTTCGTTCCAGGTCCTCCGGAAAAAGCACGGCTACCAGGAGCTTGGCACCAAGAATATGTTCGTCCGTCGTGGCGTGGTCAGGGTGAGCCCGACGGAGGAGTCCACACTGGACAAGGACCGCGCAGAGGAGCTGGCTATCGAGTGCGACGCCGAGGACGTGGAGGAGTTCGAAACGTCCGAGGGAAACTTCTTCGAGTTCTACTGCCACCACGCCCACCTCATGCGCGTCCGGGGGGCGCTGGCGAAGGAGCTGGGGGAGCTGGGCAGGGTGGAGGCGGCCGAGGTGCGGTACGACCCGCAGGTGACGGTACGGCTGGGCAGGAAGGCGGGGGAGGCGGCTAGGGCGCTCATTGAGGACATCCACGACAAGGTGCCGCAGACTCTGGCGGTGCACCACAACATCGAGTTTGCCAAATCGGCGGGGCAGGAGGCGGAGTGATTATACGTACGTGTAATAAACGGATGTGATAACCCGAAAATTCCTCTCGGAAACATAACGAAGCTGTATATTTGGGTCCTCGAAAAAAGTTTGGTCATCATTTCCTCTTCCCTCCTTTCTTCTTCCTCTTCATGTTCTTTTGCCTCATCTTGTCCTGCGCCTTCCTTTGCTTGAGCACCTCCTCTGGCCTCTTGAGCTCCCTCTTGGGTCCCTTGGGGTGCGACGCGCCCGCCGCCCTTGCCTTCTTCATGGCTGGGTGGCCGGAGGGGAGGCCCTGGAAGCGCCTCTTCTTGCCCACTTTGGACTCTCCATCGTCGCCGACGGCCTCCTCCTCCTCCTGCATCTGGGCCAGCTTGCTCCTCTCCTTCCACCTGGCGTACCGGTCGCTCTTGTACGAGGCGGGGATCCACACGCCGCTCTCCGTCTTGATACGCTTCTTGTTGCCTCCAGGGCCACTCTCCGAGGCGTCGCCGCGAACGTACTTCTTTTTCCTGCAAAGTGAAGGGAGCTACTCAACCGACAACATATTCGAATTTCGAGGAATATTTTACCTTGCGTCCCACCGCACCACGTTTTTCTTGGCCCTCCTGGAATCGTCGTCGTCTCCGGTGAGGTCTAGCGCGGCGCTGTTGGCCGCCGCCTCGAAGCCGCGCATCAGAGAGTACCCGGCCTCGGTGTCATGGTCGCGGGAGACGTACCCGATGTAGTTCTCCTCGTCTTTCCCGATCTTCCTGCTCCTCTTCTCCTCCGAAGCGGGGCGCCTCTTCTTTGTCTTGAACACCTTGGCCTTCCTCACGGCCTTGGGCTGGACGATGCTGCTGCCGAAAGCGGCGGCGATGTCTTCCTGCAAGGAGCAACGAAATGATGCGTTGTAGTGTGAGACGAGAAAGAAGGCTAACTTACTTGAGTGGACTCTTGCAAAGTCTCTCGCTGAGTTCCCTCTTCTTGCATCTTCTCAGTGTCGGCTTCTTCCTGTTCCTCATCTTGATAATCTCCATTTTCCCCGTCTTCCTCCTGTGTCTTTCTCCTCTGGATGGCGGCGTCGTGCCTGCCACGCTTCACAGTCATCACGGACCGAACCTGGGAGCTCTTGGCAGTGTTGCCGATCTCGAATATAGTCTGCAGAAGAATAAGAAACGGTTTACTACCCACGATACTCCAAAGGCTCGTGAGATTCGTGAGATAACAGTGACCTACCGACTGCGGTCTAAACTTCTTCATCTCCTCCAGGAAGGCGGCCCTCTTCTCCTCCGCTTCCGCCGTCGTCTTGAGACTTCCGTTGTTCGCCTTCTGGGGCGAGGAAGAGGATTCCCCGCCTGTCTCCGCCGCAGATGAGAGCATGATGGGGTGCGCCCCGATCTGCCTTGCCTCTGGTCCCTTGGACATCTTCTTGGACCTCTTTGCGCTCTCCGCGCTGGCCCCCGGCCTAGACTTGAGGTACTTGACGTATCCCCTGTCCGCCACGTCGCGGGCGCCGCTGAGCTCGAGGGAGTTCTCGTGCCAGGACTGGAGCTGGTCGGAGTAGTCGTCGTAAACGCTCTGGGGAACCTGTTGAGATTTCAAGACAGTGTTCACATTGTTTCGAGGGCATTGCCAATATCCCATGCACTACCTCTCCCAGCAAGTTGTGCCAATCGGCATCTTCTCCACCCCCGCCGGCAGTCTTCTTCTTCGGCACTGTCTTGACGGCGTTCCCCAGGAAGAGCTGCAGGTCTATGAAGTATGCGAGCTCGTCTCCGGCCACCAGGGAGTACGCGGTGCCGCTGCGGCCGGCGCGGGCCACGCGACCAACTCTGGAACCAGAAAAAAAGGATTTAGCACGGCACTCTGGTTGGCATACGTGGCGAAACGGCACCAAAGAAAATAATTTGATTTCTTAAAATATTTCTCCACCTGTGTACGAATAGCTTGGCCTGCGATGGGAAGTGGTAGTTGATGACGTTGTCGAGGAAGGGCATGTCGATGCCTCTGGCCGCCAGGTCCGTTACCAGGAGAACCTGAATAAGTATTTTTTTAAACAAAGAAAGGTTGCGACCTTGTTTTGAATGTGCATGTAAGTATTATCAAATTACCCTGCTCTTCTTTGCTGCGAACTTTGCCGCGTTGATCTTCCTGGCGGCGGGGTCGAGGTGGGAGTAGATGTATGTGCTTCCCCCGACGGCCTCTCCCGCTCCCTGCAGCAGCGAGTGGAGGTACTCGACGTGGTGCCGAGTGGCGCAGAAGACGACGGCCTGCTGGTCCCTCGGCACCACCCGCTCCAGGAGGTGAAGGAGGGCGTGAGGGCGGGCCTCGGGGCGGCACCTCAGGAAGGCCAGGCGGAGTGTCTCAGGGATCTTGGTCTCCACGTCCAGTCGCACCAGGGTGGGGTCTGAGAGTCCGGCGCGAGCGAACTCCACCAGCAGCTTGGGCAGGGTGGCCGAGAAGAGGAGGGTCTGCCTGGCGCCGGGGAGTCGGCCCAGGATCTCCCTCAGCTGCTCCCCGAATCCCATCTCGAAGAGCCTGTCCGCCTCGTCAAACACCACGTACTCCACAGAGTCAAGCTTGAGGCCCATCTCGACGCAGACGTGAACGAACCTTCCCGGTGTGGCGATGACAATGTCTGGGTTCTCGTGCATGAGCGCGAACTGCCTCTCCATGGACTCCCCTCCCAGCACGCAGGCCGTACGCAGACCGGTGAACCGGCCCAGCTGCAGGCAGAACTTCCTGGTCTGCACCGCCAGCTCCTTGGTGGGGGAGAGGACGAGTGCGCGGGCGCCAGCGCGGGCGGAACGGACCTTGAGCCGCTGGAAGAGCGGGACGAGGAAGGCGGCCGTCTTGCCGCTGCCCGTCCTGGCCATGGCCACCACGTCCCTCCCCTCCAGGGCTAAGGGGATGGCCTTGCGCTGGATGGGGGTGGGCACACGGTAGCCGCACTTGAGGACGCCGCGCAGCACGGAGGCGTCCAGGCCCATCGACTGGAAGCCGCCGGATTTCTTCTTCTTTTTGTTCTGCTTGGACAACATCTGGCGCACCGCGGAGGAGTCCTCGTCGGCGTCATCTTCGGGCATAGGAGGATTTATCGAGGTCACTTCGGAGTCCTGTTCAGGGGCGACCTTCTTTTTCGGCGCAGCCGGTTTCTTCTTTTTGCCCTTGGGCTTCATTATGTTCATGACAATGACTCTCAATTCCTCGACAGAAGTCTAGTCTTGGACAGAACCCTGCTGGATCCCACTGCACTATTTTTGATAGACTCTTACGGCTACCTTGATCCTCTTGAGCCTGAAGGCCACGCTCAAGTTCGACTTCACGTTCTTTCCAGCTCAAAAAAGTCATGTGGCAATGTTTATTTTGATCGAGGTTGCCGTGATTTTTGTAATGAAGTTTCCGGCATTGTTGCCTTCAAATGCCTTTTTTAAACAAAGAAGCACGAAATCGCATTTTTGGACACTTTCAATATAACTTTAACTGGTCACTATTTGAAAAAATAAACGCGTCCAGCAGCTGATTTCCCATTTTGAAAATTGATTTTGACATTTGTAAACTGCAAGAAGTGCGACTTGAACTTGGAGGGCGACCAGGACCAGGCACTAATCCAACTTGGAGTTCTTCGGCAGTCTCAGTCTTCGGGCGGCACCATGAGCGGATCTCGCCGGCGTCAATCCCAGGCCGGCACAAGCTTCTCTACCCCTCAGCCGTGCCAGGGGTCCAAGGAGGGCCCCGGACAGGGCCCTGACCTGGCAGAGAAGCTCAGGCACCTGGTGCACAAGTACGCCGACCAGGTGGGATAGGTCAATTTTTGGAAGCTTCTACAATAAAATCATGGTGATGGAGTTTTTTAGCATCAGTATGGGAGCGCCTTGTTCTGGGCCAGCAACCTTGCCTCCCTGACGGAAGGCAGCACCCCGGACGAGGCACATTCGGCCCCGCTCCTCCTGGCCACCACCACTGCTGTCCCATCCTCCGGCGATGGCATTTCCCGTCCACCTCCTTGCTCCGACCGCCTGCTCCTGGCCGAGATACTCATCAAGGACGGTCAGTACCACCGCGCGGCAAAGCTGATCCGCGGATGGGGCCTGGAGCGGTCCTCTTTGCGCGGATGCCATCTCTGCGCCAAGGCCCTGGCGCAGGCCGGGGAGGCCGAGGAGGCGCTGGACGTGCTCGACAACGGAGCGGGGCTGCTGGAGGAGGCGCTGAGGACGCTGGAGCCGCTGCCG
>JAAUXU010140490.1_pt1 | contig 10052 bp, 7 predicted proteins | sample 7278151 | NCBI WGS metagenome assembly JAAUXU01 (sample SAMN14350113, study PRJNA611818) | marine sediment metagenome | isolation source: surface marine sediment (1.8m) | place: French Polynesia: Moorea | collected 2018-08 | reverse complement strand
TTTGGTCACAACACCACCAAAACAGTCTGGCGCCGGGCAGGGGAGGCATTCAAGCCTCGCAATACCATCCCCACAGTCAAGCATGGTGGTGGCAGCATCATGCTGTGGGGGGGCTTCTCTGCCCGTGGCCCAGGCCATCTCGTCCACATCAGGGGGACCATGAATGCCGCGCTGTATAAGGAGATCCTGGAGGATAATCTCCTCCAATCAGCACAGCAGCTTTGTTTGTGTCGGGGCTTCGTGTTCCAGCAGGACAACGACCCCAAACACACTGCCAAAGTCTTTTGCACAGCACTGTATGTACTACTGCACCATCCATGCATGTACGTACACCTGGTGCTGCATGCACGTGTGACGCTCTTCCATTGGTGCAGGTCAGTTGACGAGCCTTGGATGTGGGCACAAAGAAACTCGTTATCGATCTTCTTGTCGAATATTATAATATACGCTGATTTTCACGTAAGAAGTCAGATAATTTATTTCATTCAATAATCTGAAGCATGTGCATATTATGCAAAGGGGAGATTTTGACTTTCAAGTTATGCAGCACAGTAGGTCTTCAGTACGTACCTGCAACGGTACGTGCATATGGACGTACAGATATATGTCAATTATAACAGTATCGGTGAGTGGATGGTAATTGTCCTCGGCAAAAGCTGCATACTTCGTAAAAACACCCAATAAGACGTAGTAAATACATGATATCAACAGCAATGACAACGGCAGGATTGCGCCCACATTGGAACTGATCGTAGCATGTACGTGGAATATTTAGTACATTATCTGTAAACCATTATCACAGGGAGGCTACGATTCGATTAGGAATAGTTATCACAGATATTTGAACTTTTCTGCCATCTTAACTAGGCAATGTGCTTCTATTGTAATGGTATAAAGCAGAGTATTTTATAGTGTGTACTGAACGGGTTACATGGAGCGATTGTACCTTTGACAATGATAAGAACGAGCAAGTATGCAAGAAGTGGGGCACGATGAGGGAATACGCAACAACACATTAAGAGTGACCTCTGTCTTTGGCAAGTGTCCTAAGTCTGCTTCTTTCTCCGTTTAACAAACCTAACGTTGTCAATGTCATTTGCAAGCTCAGGAAACTCATCTACGTCCTTGGCAAAGACTGCTTCAACGTTGTCGACAAATCCCCTGGACTGGAGCTGTCTCTTCTCCTCAGGAGTCCAGTCCATGTTTGGACTCTGTCTCTCTCTTATCCAGGCGCGTTTGGCGCTCAGCTTCAAGGCGTGACGGAGCAACCTGGTTCGTTCCGCGGCGGCAGAGACGCCGTAGCGGATGCTAACGACTGCATCGGCGAGATGCACTCGAACGTCCAGGATCTTAGACGCCGTGGTCTCCTTTTGGCCCTCGTGCACGGTGAGATTGACTTTACCGTGTCCGAGACGACGCAGCTGCACAAGGTCTTCGGCAGAGCGCCACAAGGGGCTCTTGACGAAGAAGTAAGTGTCTCCCACGTGCGTGGCCGATGGGAGCCGGAAGTCAACAAGTTGCGAGCCGTTGAGTACTGCTGAGAAAACTTCTCTGGCCACCTCGTCACTCAGGGAAGTTGCAAAAACGCGAACGGAAGGTCCTGATCCTGGATCCGGTCCTGGATTCTGCCCCGACCCTGGTCCAGACGCTGGCATTGGCTCTGGATCTCGCCCTGACCCTTGCTTTGGCCCAGGCCTTGGATCTGACCCGGGGCTGGGAAAGAAAACGCTCTGGCCGGCAGTGACGAAGCTGCCCAGGGTGGGCTTACCCCTGCTGAGACGAAGTCTCACCTCAGGTTGGAAGAGCAAGGTCGATTGTTTTGAGCTTGATAGTCGACGAAGGAAGAACGAATCGAGGGAGTGGGAAAGCGCTTCCTCTGCCGCTGTAGTCACAGCAAATGTTTTCCTCATTCTTGTGTCTTCTTTCAGAGTCTGGGAGAAGAGCGAAGAGAGCTTCCTTCTGTTGAAAATCGGGTAAGCGGTGGAGAGACCTTTGTAAAGGCTCTCTAGGTGGGACGGAAAGTCTGAAAAGTAAATGCGTACAAGACTTAATTGTCATAGGTGAGTTTCAGGCATGCTTCATCTATAGTCCTAAAGCTCTAGGGAAGTTTGTACGGCGGATGGGGCCCTGATGCAGCTCGCTGACGTCACTAGTGTATCTGAATCCTGATTTGACGTTGTTTAGGAAATTGCTATTGCAGGAACACCATATTTCCTCCCGTTAGAAACCTAACCCACCAGGGCGTGGAGCCGCCAACGCACTGCACTGCACGCAGGACAAGGCCGGTGTTCTCTGTCAAAACAAGGTTGGCGACAGATTACAGTTGGAAAATCTGACACAGGATGAAATTGGGTTGCTGTGTGACAGCCAGTATCTGATTCACGCTTTCTTCGTTTCGTCAACGATGCGTCTAGAAGTCATACCAAAAACAAGGAGCAACGTACAAAAACCATTCAGATTTACAGGGAGTGGTGGCCCATTTTTTTAACAGGTCGGGCCATCCGAAGCGTGACGGAAGGGCACACACTAATAGGCGGCTGCCATTTGGCGAATGCATATCTGGTGTACTGAGCAGCAAGATAGGAGGAGTTGTAAAGTGAGGTGACGAAAAAAGGCAAAAAATCGTCACTTCAAAATGGCTTTAATAAATTCTATGGCACTTTTACAAGACCTCCTTGACATTTGGAGCATCGTAAAGGCCATTTCGTAGTGACTTCTTTTTTTTTTTTTGGGGGGGGGGGGGGGGGACTGGAGCACCCTTTTTTTTGATTAAAAAGTTTAGGTCGGCAGCAGCAAATTATGCCCCAAGGGTACGCTAAACTAAGTTAATGCGGTGGAGCTTTCATTAATTGCATTCGTTTGCCGCTAGATGACAGCAGCTGTGTACGCATCGCAATTCCCATATATATAAAGAACAGCCCCTTATGTACGTGTGTGTGTGTGAGTGTGTCCGCGGCTAATTTCGACTTTAACGGTGCTTTTTTGTTCGCGCGCGGCCGATTTTGGTCGCTTGGGTGCGAAAAACGGCCGATTTCTGCTCAGATGCGCGTGTAGAGCGATCAGCGCTTGTAGAGCGCGAAGCGCGCGTTAGGTTAGGTAAGGTTGGAATTTGGTGGCTGATGTTGCCCTTCACAACCTCCGTCACACTGCAGTCCAGACGGTGTTTATGAGCGGGGGATGCATATATGGTGGCCTTCCTGGCGGGGAAAGCAATCTGAGTAAGACTGCTCTGTATTCTAGTCTTATATGGTTTGAGTATTGCCAGCACCACACTCTTTAAGGGTTATAGCCGAACTAACGTATATTGCACTGTTTTTCTAGAAGCTGAACCAAAGTTGTGGCACGAGTTACAAGGGAGCAATACCAAGTTGCTGCCTCAGGTAAGAGCTGTTTGTCATCTGTTTGGAGCTGCACTGCAGAGTTTAATTAGCAGATCCACCACCTACGAAAAGAAATAGAGAACGAATCTGTACGACATGAAGGCATCGTCTATGCAAGGGTACGGTCGGTCGTTCATAGGTGTTGGTTGTGCGTAGCAAGTTATTCTGCAAACGTGTGCATTTACGTAACATCCACGGTAGAGGCACCACAATGTTCGGCACGTTTGTTGTCGGCTTACGTGAACTTGTTGCTCACGAACATAGCCTTATACCAGCCACAGAATGCTGCTCCTTGCACAGCTTTCCTCCTCAAGTCGGTGTCACGGTGGATGCATGCATCCATCCCAATAAACGAGTACCTTGGCTGCCAGCTCGCTTCGAGGGAGCTAAAATGAGCTCCGTGGGGATGGAGCCACAATTTCTATTCAAAACTGCGGACGTAGAAGTTGGTGTTCGACTACAAGTCACCCACGTACATGCTACACCATATGCTCTACTATTGGCTTTGGGCGTGATGTTGACTTCTCACAGTGCATCAGCGATAAAATAGGAAGGAAATAGAACCTCCAAGGAGTGACGAGGACGGAATGCCATCCAGAGTGACTTGAGACACTTCTGATGCACTTCGCGCGCGCATCGTTGTAGTGAAAGAATGTTGAGTTAAGAAGGGGGCTCAGTTTGAAGCAGCCGAAACAAAGTAATGTGTAAAGAACGTGCGAATTTGAGCTGTGCCTAAAGATGCATACGGGAAGAAAAGTTGTGGATGTCTCTCTTTCCTTCTCGGAACAGGAAGTCTCTTTTAGGAATCCCGGGCTTTTCCATTGCTTCTTTACCCCTTATTTGGTTCTAAAGGCCTCGCAAATGAGAATATTTTTCCCCGGAAGCAAGAGAAGGAGCGAGAAAGAAATGTGCAAAAGGCTACACAGAACCTCTCTTAAAATTTAATCAGCCTCTGGACGTAATGCCAAAGGGGACTGAAGGAATGGGGAAGGGGTTGGTACTACTTTTAAAACTTTTTCCAGGAGATCTGCTACGTGCGACTCCGTATGCACTGAACGGTGTGAGGTAAGAAAGAGCATACGGGTACCATAACTGCACGTGCTGCTGCTACGTACGATATAAGCTTAGTCGTGTGCATACTTCATTACTTGAGTGCCTTATTCAATGTAGCTAAAGGGCTGAACTTTTTACTCGGCCTGTTTTCGTACTATTTGCGTGCAGAATGCTACTTAAAGATCTCCAGTGTCTGCCCAGTGTGAACGTGGAAGTAAGTGGCATTAGAAGTTCCACGCAGTCTGCTTACATACTGCGCACTTTACTGACTGAGCAATAACTACGTAAGCAGTCAGCGCGGGCTGGTAATCCCACCTTAATAAAATAAACATAGCATCCTCCCCGCCAGCAAAGAAGGGTTGAGAGGGAACAGGAAGCCTTAAGGGAGGGAGGGAGGGGGGCCAATGTATTGTAAATTCCAACACGGAAACTGCATTACCAAACAATTAGACCTGCCGGATGACAGGCAATGGGTAGTAAAAACGACTTCTCGAGAGTGAAAAAAAGAGTATCTCTCTCGCAAAAAGTGGAAAGGGCAAAAAAGTATCTCAGGTTAACACGCACATTTGGCAGGGCTGCATCGGGAAAGAAGTGGCAAAAAACGACTTTCACGGCACAGGAAAGAACCGGAGAGTAGATTGGTACCTTTCACTGCCTGCGCCTCGTGCAAGTTGACCGGATCTGCTCCTGGCCATCGGTAAGCATCGAGGAGAGACTTAAGTTTGAGAGGCTCCTCCGGTACCTCGATCCACCGAGGGGCTAAGAAGGAACTGGTCGAAGGGTCGTAGGCTCGAGATCCACCAAGTCCCTGTATGATAACAACAACAAAGGAGTGATTGTCGTGCCACATGCTTGTGCTCGTGAAGGAACCAACCTGGATATGAACTAATCCGACGTCTTCTTCGTCCTGAATGCCACCGGCGAATCCAATGGCGATTTGCTCGCCCATGGACCGCTTGCTGTCGTAGAGAATCTCTCCATACGGCGTGCGACTGACTTCTCGCATCAAATGGCCGCCGTCGCTGAAGATCAGTATAGGAGAGCCGACCGAGTCGCACATCACGTAGCTCTCCCCGTAGACGTCGTCGTCAACAAACAACAGTCTGCCTCTGTCGTCGTAGCCCAGCGACGTGAGATGGCCACTCAGAGGGCGGTACACGTGAGTGACCTGATACGGACTGTCGCGATCAGCGTAGAAGAACTGCATTGTGGTGTTGCCACTGACGCGGGCCACCAGCCGACCTAAGTAGTCGTATCGGTAGACGACCATTTGCTTCAGGGACGGCAATTGGACTCTGACGAGTCGGTCTGCGCTGTCATATTGGAGCAAGTTGCCGCGGTGATCCAGGACAATCCGTCCAAGTTTGTCCGTCCGCACAGGATGCTCGTTGATGCGCATGACCCGGCCGAAGGAGTCGTACGCGAAGGACTCTTTGGCTCCAGAGCCAGAGGACCACATGGAGGATATTTGACCCCCGGCGGAGTAAGCAAATCGCCAATCACCGGTGGAGCCCGACATCTTCTCCAATTGGCCGTCGGCATCGTATCTGTACCTGTAGACGAGAAAGACACCAACAAGGTTAACTTACGGTGCCACTCATCGTAGGTGGACGGCAGCGTAAGAAAATGCAACTGTGTTTCTACGGAAGAATCACGACAATTGCACGTAGATAGCGCTATTGACTTACTTGACGATTTGTTGAAACTCTCCCGTCTCCTTAACTATCTTTCTGTTGGCAATCTCGATCTTGGCGTGACAAGCGTCATAGGCGAACTCTGCGCTGTACACTTTTTTGCCGTTGATGAGGAGGCTTTCGGAGGTCTCCGACCTAAAGAAGACGGCTGTGGAGTCAGAGAGCGTCGTGCCGTTCAAGCTGTGCATCTCTGCGACGAACTGGCCAGGACGTCTCGAACGCCGACCAACTCCTTCTCCTCGGCGTAGGCCACCCCCATTGAGTAGTCGCTGCCTTTCGCGGCCAGCGCTGCTGACGCCATTGACTCGATTTGCACCCCATTGGTAGTCCAAAGAAAATGCCTGCAAAGCCTGCCCGCCAATCCGACCGCCGATGAAGTCTCCCAGCTTGGACGAGTAGAAGAACTTGGTTGACGCCAGTCCCGTCTGAGCGCTGAATGAGATGGTCTGTTCGATCAGATCCTCGTCGTTGACAACTTCCAGCATGGTCACGCCGAATGAGCCGCCACCGCTGCGATCTTCATACTTGTGTTCAACTCGCTGCAACCTTCCGTCGTCATCATACGAGTATCTAGTGATTTCATCGCCGGCCGCCGCAGCCGTCAGACGCCAGAGCGCGTCATATTTGAAGACACGAGTGCCACTGCTGCTCCCTCCTCCACCCGCCGCCGGCTTTCTGGTCTCCAGGATGCGCCCATCGTGAGTGCGATAGGTGACGAAGGGTGTTGAAAAGCCGGGAGGCCGGAGGAAGTATCGCAAGCAGCCGAAGCCGGGCTGCACGTGAATGTCGTACGTGGCAGAGCCAGAAGAAGGCAACCCGATGGAGGAGAGCCCGCCGGAGGGGTCGTATGATAGCAAGAACGTCCGCCCAGAGGGCAGCGTCACTGCCGAAGGCTGTAAAAAGAGAGAGAGAATATTGTATGTACTTGTTGAGGAGTAGACAGAGTGGTAAACTAATCTTAGAGAGATAGATGGTGGTGGAGAGTGGAATATGAGTTTCTGGCAACTGCAATAACAGTTGAGGAGGGTTATCTCTACTCTCAGTGGGACTCTCCCCTTCACAATTCTTTGTACGTAATATGTATTCCTCTCCGCCACTACATACGTACGTGTCTACGTACTATAACGGAATCCACCACCCCTCGAAGGGAGAGTGGGCGAAACTTGGATGAATAATTGGGCTTGTCTGGCTCAATGTTGGAGTCTCTTCTGCCGACCAAATTTACAAATTTGAACGTGTAAAGCACAGTGAATCCTTCCACGCAAACAGCGCGGCTGTTATCAACCGCGTGAACGTCATGTGCATGAGTGCGCCCTCTGACGGTGCTGAGTACTGTTCGGGCGGGAGCTGCACTTTTCTCCATGGAGCTGTGGAGAGAGCGGGAAGAAAAAGCACTTGAGTGAAGGCTGAAGCAAACGGGCGATCGACCAACTACCACAAAGGACTAAGTAGATTTGCTTGACAGCAAAAAACCTACTCGGCTGCAAATGCACCTATCTGTCGGCCACGCCTCAATCAATGAGATGTAGTGTACGAGCATCTGAACACTTCTTCTCTAGGATATCCCGCGAAATGTTTGGACTTGTATGTGCATGCGTGTATGACGGGCGAACGGACGTACAGTACTTTTCTCAGAGGCCATGGGAATGCGATAGTGCCGAAAAAAACCACCATCTTTGTCTGAGTTGAAAGCTTTTTCTGACTGTGCGATGCTCAAGTCAAATCGTATGACAGCTGGCCGAAAAGAAGGTTATTTATTCCCACTAACATAGCCTTTGACGTCGTGCGCACCTCCACAGGGTGGTGTACATGTTGTGATGCACACAAGACATAAGGGGACCCTCACTGTCTTTCACGGTACGGTGACTGCGTCAGACAGCCGCACAAGGTTGCACGCAACAGTGCGAATGATGCGCTCGTATAACTGTGTATAAGCTATAACCGTAGAGAGGAGGAGAAAGCTTACTGCAGTAGGGATGTTGCCGACGGCTGCATCGCCTCCTTCTTTGCTGTAGCTTATTTTTGTGACCAGCCTGTGGCACTTGGTCTGCTGCTCCAGTCTCCCATGGCTCCTCTCGTAGCTCCTGGTGAGAGCGAAGGTGCGACCACTTTGGCTGCACACTCGCTCAATCAGTCGGTGGAATCTGCAAGAGCAATTACAAGATATGACAATTCTGCCGGGTCATTAGTAGGCATGCTTTCACGCCACTATCACTGTACATAGCATCATGTTTGCAGAGTACATGGATCGATGGTCATTTTATGGCACTGCCGCAGTAGGGAACGACAACGATTTGCTTAGTGCGAAAAAGTTGCGAAGAAAATTCAAGGGGTGACAGTGGCCCCGGCACCAAATTGCTCCGACCACAATATCGGTCAACGGGTGCTATTAATCCCGAGATGAATGGTTGCTCCTCTCACACACTTTTTTCCCTTTTACTTGCAATCTCATGCGTCATGGTGATGGTAATCTCTGAAATTGCCTGTCCATCCTGGAAGAACGAATCCATCCCGCCAAAGAGGAGCAATATCTGGGGGAAGAGGGGCTCCAAAGAAGAGACAGGCCAGACTAGGAGAAGAAGGATGGATTGTGCCACATAAAGGATTTCTCAACTAGTGGTCAGCCAAACTAAATCCACACGTTTGCTGGACCTTTCCTTCTTCTACAGCTTGGGTGCGAGCACAAAAGTAGTAGGTATAAGCGTAATAAGATCCTGGAGAACGAGCTGTCGTTCCTAAAATGATTTTCAGGACGACGTATTTGTTGAAGGAGGTGTGTTTGTTGAGCCACCTTAAATCGGACTGCACTCAAAAAGACACTCGTATATGAGCATCAAAAGGTGTAACCTTCCTGTTTTAAATAGGTCTCTCACCACCGACGTTCCTCATGCTTCAGAAATCAGAAGGAAAGCTGTGTAGCACAGCTGCGTTGGAGAGCAAGCAATCAGTCGTCGTGACAAGACTCCCAAGCTAAAGCGTAGACATATTTTCAAGTGGGATCGATCTCTCTTGAACGCTTTTAAACGTACGTGGTCTCCAGGACATGATTCATCCACCTCTCGAGAAAAGGACGCCCCTACAAGTGCGCACGAGTCCTACGTGCAAGGAAGCTCAGCCAAATTATAAGCTCCTTATCTCCCTCCCAAAAAAAGAGAGAGAATGAACGTTATGAATCATAGGAATCGTTTAGTGGGATCAACTCTGAAATACGCGTATTAGGGAGAAAAAGAAGAGAGGGACCAGAAGAGAGGCCAACAGAAGATACTAGTGGAAAAGAAAAACGTTTGTCATACTGAGTTCGAGTAGTGCAGGGGCAAATTGCTTTCTCCAAACAATTATGTAGTTAGTCCCACTACATGATTCCAGCAATATTCAACGTACAAAGACACGGTTAGTTTGTTGCACACGGCGCAAGCATTTGTTAGCAAACTGAGCAGAGTCTTTTGCATTTTGAATTAACCTTTCCAGGCGTGCACAAAGTGCACAAAAGCGTGTGGAGTAAATAGGCTGTTACTTACCTATCATGCTTTTGCGCACACTGCTGGTGCCCGCCCTCGGCGATGGCCCAGGCCTCGGGCAGTAAACCTCCTCCCCTGAACTTCGCCTTCAGCCAGGCCTGCCTTTGGCCGTCCGAAAGCCTCTCCTCGCCGCTCGAAGGGTCGAACGAGGCCACAAAGACCTGGCCCTGGCCACCGAGGACGCTGCCATAGGACTGTAAAAGTGGGAAAGAAAAAAGGCTTCTTTCTATTGTATGTACAATTTGGCCACACAGGGGATAATGGAAACTTGAGTGCCTTCTAGACGACAAACGGGAGAGCCTCCTCCTCTCATTAGCAGGCAGAACGAGAAGGGGTTCTAGAACGACGCAAAAAAGAGGATGGCGATAGTTTGGAATGGCGAGGAGGTGGCTTTGCGGGGGGGGGGG
>JAAUXU010106816.1_pt1 | contig 10054 bp, 8 predicted proteins | sample 7278151 | NCBI WGS metagenome assembly JAAUXU01 (sample SAMN14350113, study PRJNA611818) | marine sediment metagenome | isolation source: surface marine sediment (1.8m) | place: French Polynesia: Moorea | collected 2018-08 | reverse complement strand
TTTCATGATGCTGCTTTTCATGATGCTGCTTTTCATGATGCTGCTTTTCATGATGCTGCTTTTCATGATGCTGCTTTTCATGATGCTGCTTTTCATGATGCTGCTTGAAATTGTCAGTCCAGAATGGTCTGGTAAAATACTTAACATTTCTTGTGCAGGCACGTCGGGCACCAACCTTGGCCTCATGGCCAAAGTAGACACAGAAGAGGCACTTCACAGAAAGAACCTCGAAGCCATTGGTCACACCCCTCTGAGTCACTGACTGCATATGAAGTGTATGTGCCAGCTGAAATGGTGTACATCATTTTTTGGACCCACATTGACTATCTTCTTAACAATGCTTGGCCAGAGTCCGGGGCTGTCGTCTGTGCCTGTCTCAGCCGCAGAGTTTAGTGAAGTTGCTGGTGTCTATCTTGGCCACGGAGCCGGCAGAACTGTCTGTCGCCTGTGCCTGTCTTGGCCGCAGAGTCTGCAGAGCTGTCGCTAGTGCCTTTTTTGAATAATTCCAACACGACACCAACAAGAACAGTCAAACAGGCAGATACGGACAAAAAAAATTAGATACGGATCTATAAGGAGTCTGAAAATAGTCCTGCTGATGACTGGTCAGTGTGAACCCCAAAGAGGAGAAAAGGAAAGGCATAATTTTACATCTGGGGTACCATGCTGAAGCGTACACATTTCTCTCACATGCACTAGTAAGTCTACAAGCTAAACGTGCCCACATCAGGCTGCTCTGTTACATAGCTACTTTGTAATCTGTCTCATTGAGTTCAAACCAGATCCCTACTTTTATTCCCTGCTCAAGGGGATGAAAGGCCTTGGCGAGAGATCTCTGATCTGTTGCTCGTGGCAGGAAGTGTTATGACCACAGATATCCCGGGCTCTGTCTCCTGCAGTCATCACCAGCTCCTACCTAGTGACGTACTGGTTGGCCAAGGCTTTGCCCAGATCCCTCCTCACTGACCAGGGCACTACTTCTCCGCTCAATTCAACGCGGCTACTGGAGCAGCATCGGAGGGCCAGGCAGTGATCTGTACAGACTGGAGCTATTCTCCAGGCACCTCGCCTCTATTACTCAGTGGAGGCAGCCATGGCAAGTCCACTGATCTGCCTTTGAATGCTACAAGTCTGATCTATCATGATCAAGGTACCTTCATGTATTTATCTCCGATGGAACCAAACCTGTATTGTTTTAAGGATCACTTTTGTTCATGATCACACGTGCACACAGAGGATAGGTTAGGGGTTGGGGTTGGGGAACACCCACTGACTTAGCCGTTAATGCCGGCCAAGTCTTGGCACTTGACGATGTGAAGAAGTTGGTAGACTAAGCTGGAATCCCCGATGTGGTGGTGCTGGTGTCCTTTTGTAGGTGGTCAGGTGGGGTCATGGACCTCTCTCGCAGGATGTGTTGACTTGTTGCACGTGCGTCTGGTGTTGATGCATTGATTTGTGCACTTAAGGATGATATGCATTGAGTAAGAGCTACATAGACTGTTGGAGGGCATTGCTTGGTTGGTCATCAGAGCAGGTTGTAGCAGTTCTCACTAGATATCTCCACGATATCTAGTGAGAACTGGGTGGGGTTAGTGTTTTTGCTTCCTAGTGTGGTAGATGGTGCTGTCTGGCATCAGGGGGAGGTTAGTCAGGCTGGGGCCAAGGTAATGTACGGTGATCGGCAATATGGGCAAGTCTCACCTACTTAAAGGTACAATGATATCTTACACCTGGACCGATTACAACCTAGACTTAACAATCAAAACACTTGAAGCAATTGACAGCAATTGACAGCAATGCTGATCATCGGGAACATAGATACTATTGTAACATACGAGTTCTGCGATGCTTTTGCTTGACAGACATTGACTGGTCTCAAGAATGACCCATTCTCGACAGGAAAAATGTCGATAAGAGTTATTACCTTAACTGATAGGCAACTGGCGGTGAAGCATATCTATCGGATAGGGGACCCAAGCTGGAGCAGATATTGGATGTGTTTCAGGAGGTGGGAGGGTTAAGAACAGTCACAGGAGATCCATCCAGCAGGGGTCAGCATACATAATATGCTACGTACATACAGCCTTAAATATAAGAACACGTACATACGTTAACATATTTCACATCAGAAACCTTTTGACTATGTGCAAGGGAGGGAATAATAGCCCAAACAGAGTTGTTGAGCAATTGGACAGGGAGTCCCAAGGGCGATGTCGTCATGAAAAAAGAGGGAATCATGCGTATGCATACAGTGAAGTGGTCTGGGCAACAGACCCAAGCACCACTATACTGGAGCCATCGGGATAACTTCCCAACATGGTCAGCAACAAAGATGCCCTTATTAGGGTGGGCCATTGTTTCCTGTTCCGTACTAGACCATTAATTTTGTTGTGCATACGTACTTGGGCTAGGAAGGTGGCATGGTCAATGTTAGTCAAAATAAGTGCCATTATTATAGCATTGAAAAAAAGGGAATGTAATGTAGTACAATGTTGGGATGAGTCCCAGCAGTCACAGCTGGGGTTGGTCTTTCAGGCAAGGAGGCCTCGCCCTACTTTACTTACCCCTTGCTGCTTCAGTTGACGGTCCAGGCACATCCTCAGGTCCACCCCCATCAACTGGTGGTCTCCGGAGGGTTTCCCCGGAGATTGATCCACCATAGTGTTAAGATTAGTAAGATAATCTTAGACTTAGTTTACCCTTGACTCACGCACACAGAACAGTGTTGTTTATGGTTCAGCATCAGGGGTGCCATCCATGTCAAGAAAACTATTTCATACTTTTATGTTCAGAGTACCCCTTAATGTTAATAAAATTTTATGGGTAGCTCTGTCAGACCAACAATCACAGCCACAGAAGTTCCCTGAGGGCAAGGATCTTTGGCAGCCTACAGCCACTTTTTGGTGGAGGCGAGAGAAGAACTTTTGTATCCAGGGAAGCTTGTATGACCAGCCGCACCTTCTTTTGTCTGTCCTGGGTGAAAATTTAAAATTTTGAGGTAAAAGGCTGCCACACTACTAATCGTACCTTGAGATTTGCAGACCCCCTCACCAGGGTCCTAGCCGAGTACACCATTATCCTTCATTGCAACCCTCTAACCCCTCCAAGATGGTATCTTGACGATACCTGGTACTGCTCTCGCCCAGAGATCGAGATCTGCGACAAGGAGTCTGCCTAGCTGAAACCAGGCAAGCATGAATAGGGAAATGAGGATTTTGCTGCAGGCTTGGCAGGGGGCATCATCTCAGTGGACCAATGGAGCAACACCAAAGGGCAGAACTAGTCCTCTACTCCAGCGAAGCACAAGCCTCAGTCAATTCCTATTGTGCCAACTCCGAAGAGGGAAGGGATGAGGAAGGTGTGTGGACATTCGGACCCGAGCTCTCAGACCAGGCCCTGGAGATGATAGAACAAAATATCTTGTCCAAAGTGTCCTTCCTAATTTTAGCCATCAGGAGTGCTTGGCCTTGGTTGGTGGGGCTGGGAATGCGCCTGGCAATCCTACAAGGACTTTGGGGATGTGCAGAACAGCAGCCTGCAGGATCACTCTAACCCTCATCATGACACCAGTCACCACCCTAAGAAGTGTGTGGGCCAGCCAGGCTACCAGAGGACCATCCATGCAGCCAAAGGGATTGAGGAAACCCGAGGACGAAGACATCAGGGGTCCTCCGCTTGATGACACCTCCCAAACTACCTCTCTGCAACAATTGGGTGCTAACAGGAGAGGGTCGTTCTGAGCACCATGGCGAATGACCAAGCAAGAAGACCATGATGTCCGCATGCTCATAGGATTGTGCCAGCCTTAGAGGGGGAAGCGAAGCTTGCATGCTTCAACTGTGAGATGGACGTAACGTACACTGCAACATCTGGATGCCACCAGTATAGAGTGTAGCGTGTACAATTAGGGCTATAGACATGGCATGTATACTTGGCATGTGCGTAGCTTATTTGCAGTAGCCTAATCTAGAATGTAGCTAGGTCTGGGGCAAAGGAAGCTTCTGGTCAAGTGCTCTCCCTTCCGGAGAAGCACTCTTCTTCCAGCCAGCCGACTGAGCAGTATTCAGCAAATGAAACTTCATTTGACTGGAATCGATTCGAATGGATTCGATTCGAGTGTGGCAACCAATATAGCACGCTGAAAGAGTTTGAAAATTTTGGTCTAGCGTAATGCAACTAAAATAGTCCTGCTCATGCCCTCATTACACTCGTATTATTGGCGAAATCAGCAGCATAAAAGGTGTCTTCATTTTGTTGAAAAAAAAATGGACTCGTCCGCCATTTTCTTTATTTCACTATATTCCATGGAGCTGAAGATGTTAAATGAGAAAAATGTGTGAGAAAAGGTAGTGACTCTCCAGGTATTGGGTGCCTTTTGAAGCTTTTGAAGATGCATCCTGGACCTGAGGTCAGAGCACGTGACTGAGCTTGCACATTGCAAGAAAAGAGAGGAAAACCTGACTTGGACGGAGGCCTGAGCTGCACAACTTGCAGCTGGTATCGTCTCCCGCCACTTGTGCGAGTCACTTGAGGCAGAGAATGATGTCATCCTGCTGCTGCCCAAGAGAAACTCGGAAAAATACCTATGTTTGTCTGCGCTACTTATCATTGTCCTGCAATCCAAACAGTGTTGACATGCATGATAGAGCATGAAGTGTGCAAGTTTGCGCACGGGCAGCACGACGGAGATGCTGTGCAAAGTTTCCGCTCTCTGAGGGAGGCTCAGGAATGTGACTATGAGGAAAACTGGAAAACTTTTTCACAAACACAATGGGAATTGGACAGGATAGAGAAGAACAATTCTCTGATTTTCATTGTTGAATGCAATGCGATGACCTTGAAATCCCGTCAAAGGGTTGAATTGCGTCACTGAACCGATTTGCAGACAAAGCTGCTGAGTCTGCTGTCAGAACATGTGTAAAAACCTTGTGCCGCTGTTCACCATAGGTGGTGACATCAAAAGCACCACAGTGGAGGCTTCGCTGCGTCATCGAGGACAGGTCCATCCACACTCGGAAGTTCAAGATGCAGAGGGACTCACTCATGGCCACGTCAGGTCTGGGGCTGCTCGTGTGCACCAACCAGGAGGAGGTTCACACCGGGTACGTGGTGTGGAACAGCATGTCTTGGACTGCACACAGTATGCGTGCAGCGTCAATGAAGGAGTCGTCAGTCATTTCCTCATCCTCGCTGGACTTGCTTGTCTCAATGGGATGACCGACGAGGATTTCGGGAACCCCTAGATGGAGACCACGGAGAACAATGAGGTGAGGCCGAGGTTTGTCCATGAAGGTCACCCCTACATCACCAATGCACACTTATTTTGACCCATCATGCTTTAAAGAGCTACGAGGCATGAGTTAAAGACCTGCCTGAGCAGAATTTAGGCAACCCGAAAGGAATTGACCTTGATGGCCTTAAAAAAGTGTGGAAAGTTGTATTTCTAAGAAAGTGAAAATTTCTTTCTCCCCATTTGCATACGTTATCTGCTTTGAGTCCCTGCGGCGGCTCGAATAACATTGTAAACAAAGCCGTAGTTAAACAATGAAAACCGTGAAAAGAAGTAAAAGTGCATTTGATACCCTCGTTTCATTTGAAAAACTGATGACGAAGTCAGATCACGATTTTTACCAGGAAATATGCAAGTTTATTGTCTCGACGACTGAAGACATGTGTGGCGATAAGGGAGTTTCAGAGTCAAGAGTGACATCACAATTCCCTTGCAGTCCAGTTGTGCCTTAGGTGAAACTGCAACTGCTGCCTTAGCAACAGTCTCTAATTGCTATAAGAGAAGTATAAGAGTCAGTGTGCAGCTACCTGAAAAACATTGCTTAAGAAGTGTATTACACTTGTGAACTCTGGCAGCGGAAAAGCTCACTTCTCAAGTTAAGGAATTTCAATTCAGACAAGACAGCCCCTAGCAACAGAGCTTGTGCCCCCCCCCCTCCAGTAGCCTGCTTTCACCCCCATCCTCGACTGCAGGGATGGGCTCTAAAGCTGGCAGAGCTTCACTTTTGCTCATTCAAATCAAGGTACTGCTGCAAAAATTGATGAATGAACAATGTCACAAGCTGTACAAAGTACACAAGTCTTGAGAGGCAGGACAAATAGGACAGAGTGTTGTCAAAAGTATGGGAAACTTGAAAAATTCTTAGAACTCATCAACATATGCAAATATTCTTCTGAACTTTGAGACTCGACTGCTATCCTGTGCTTGGCATCGTTTCAACTTAAAAGCTGCGCACAAACTGACCGCAGTTAACTGTTATGACGCTGTGGAGCTGGTGTGGAAACACTGGCACTACACAGTATGTGTACCTAACGTAGTCATACTGTGTAAATACTCATGCATGCTGCTCTGACGTGCATTGTAGCTTCCCGCAGGCATCTAAGGGCAGGATTTTTTTCGCAGCTTCTGCGCTGGCACGTGCCATTCCATCGACCACATGCCTGGGGGGTGCTATGCCGACTGCAGCCACCCCAAGTGTTCAGACGACACCGCCAGGGCCAAGCGGTACACCACATGTGTTGACACTGGCACCTGCTCCATCCAGTGCGTGTGCAGGAGATTCACGCGGGGAATGTGCAATCTGGTGGGTCTGAAAGTGCGGCACGCCCAAGGCGGACACTGACAAGGGTATGTGTACGAGGAGCGGCAGCTTGGACTCGCTTGGTCATCTCTGTCATTGCAGAAATCGTCAACCTGGAGCTGGAGGATGACAAGCACGCCAAGAAGGTGACCACTTTGAATGCGTAGCTGATCTGGACCCAGTACTGCATCTCAACTTTGAAAAACATCAACTTCTGCACCATCCCATGCATGTGACGCACACGCATCCATGCAGGCAGGCACTCCCAATAGCATGACTTGCGCCTCCTGTCCGAACAGGATTTCGCACGTGTCGTGCGTGTTGAGACAAGTCCAACGGTGACAAGATCATCAACATTGGCGTCGTTCATCCTTGCAACTTTCTGAAGTTCCCAACTTGAAAGCAAGATGACTGCAAGGGCCAGGGGGAAGTCCAGTCACCACCAGTGGTTACTTCCTGAGTGCATCATCACTGGCAGTCATCACGTTGAACAAGGAAGTTCCAACTTTTGGTGCTTTTTTCGCCATGGCAAAGTCCTCTAACACAGACTTTGAGAAGACTTGTTTGTGTTGCAACGTCTGGCCAGAGACCAAGTCCTGGCCCAAGACCCACGAGCGCTTGGACGATGACGCAGCCAAGCAAGTCAAAGAGTGCAGTGCCCTCCTTGTGGAAGCTGCGCTTGAGGCACGTGGCGTTGTCCATCATCGGCTGAACCTTGTATTTGCAGCTTTTCGTGATTATTGATTGAGTCAGAGCTCGAGTCAAGTTTGAATTAAAGCTCGCTCTACCTATTTGCCAGCCTTCTATCTGCACGCTTGACTTGGACGACATCCATGACGGCTTCGACCTGGAAGATCTTGCGATCGAGATTGGAACCGGTGTCTTTTGACTAATTCTTGCATCTGACTGCTTACGATTTGCCATACAATAGACAATAGAGTCTCAGATTTGTTTTTATTTGTGTAAAGTGAATCTTTCACCATTGTTGAGCCATCCGGTGACACCTTCTACGGGTTGGATGACATCCTGTTGTCTGGGTTTTCCCGGCAGTCCCTTTCATGACTTGATACGTCGATATCGCACACTTCATCTCGACAATAGCTGGGGGAAGAGAAACATTCACTGTTCTGTTTTGGCTTCAACTGATGGAATTCTTTTCGCAGAATAATCAGGGGAGAAAAGACTCTCACTCGATCCATTTTTGTCATGTATTTTCCGAAAAATCAGGGGTCTAAAATGCCTTTTTTTGTCCTTTGCGCCAAACAAAACTTCTTTTGTTCCGCCCTCACTGCACACCCATGAAGTGACCTTGATTTGCATCCCTTAAAAAGTTTGAAAAAGGGCAACTTATGTGTTTCAGAAGAAACAGTTGTTTTCATACATTTTTCTCCTTTATTCACTGATTATTGCCAATCCTTCGATGGCAGAAGATTATTTGTTGGACAAAGAACAAGCAAAGTCAGTCTCATGAGCTTATTGTTATTGCCTTCACTTACTGTTGACTGAGCCCTGAAGCATTTTTGTTCATGAGGAACAAGTCAATAAAGGCATCCAAGGCCCATGAGATTGACCAGAGTTCAGATTTGACAGTGCAAATAACTGCTTGTTTCTGTCAAGCTTTTACTTTCTTTGATGAATCAACTTTTTGCACTGAGCATTTACACCAGTCATTCCTCAAGACATCAAACTCAGAATATATATCTTTGACTTGCAAGGCAAGGCTTCGCCTTTCAAGGTCGGATAATGAAAAAATCAGGGGGAAAAGGCTTTTTTCACTGAACTTAACTAAAAAGAGGTGAATTAGTTAAAGAAAATGACATATTTGACAACAGGTAAGTAGCTCCTCCCCCTCACCAATTCAGCTTTGCTTGAGATCTGAGAATTCCTGTGCTCACTTTTTGTCCAACAAACATCTTTGCCATCTTATTGGATGATTGCATCTTGACACACTTCACTCACGAGGAAGCACACAGGCACATGGATCCTTACCTGCACCGGTCAAAGTGGCTCATGAGCTCACAGTAGGATGAAAAGCACTGTCTACATTTGTCACAGTAGTAGTCGGAGTCGGATCGAGCCCGAAGCCGTCTGAATTGTCAAGCTTTATCTAAGAGAGCCTTAAGATCAAAAGATTTGCTCATACTTGCGCAGCTCCTGGTCCTCGTTGCTGGCCTCCTTGGACCGGCACAAGCATGGTTGGCCCTTGGAGCCCATCGGGTCGAAGGAGTGCATCTCTGATGTGTGGCAACGAAAAGAGATCAGTACTATCAGGCAATTGGTTGATCAAGCCTCACTTTGCCTCTGGAAGTGCGTGAAGTAGGCTGGAACCCTTCTCATTACCTGGGCAAGTATTGCTGAAAGAGTCCAATGCTGCAACAGCGATTGAGAAGAGCTCGGACAGGACTGAATAGAAGTCATTCTGAAGTCTCGTTATTTATAATGTACGGAGAAGTAGCCATATCTGACGAGGCAAGAGAGATATCTTCGCTGTTGTTCCTTGAATATGTGTTTTTTGACACCCGTTGTTGTCTTCACCGTCATAACTAATTTACCACTCGTAAAATTAAAAGTTGCACAGTCGTCATATTCACTAGGCTACCTCAAAATTTTTCCAAACATTTTTTTGTTCTTAACAACAATTTTCTATGGGCACCCTTACCTCAAAGTTTTATGTGCGTGGCAAGTGTGGCTGGTGCACACTCCTTTTCGCCCTAGCTTTTGAGTGCTTTGAGCTACAACGAAGTGTTTCACCGCTTTTGCCAATGCTTAAACTGTCCTTATCCCTACGTTAGAGCATGCATGCAAATCAGAGGACACCGGGACAAATTTGCTCTTAAACTTAAGGTGAGTCCTCATCTGAGTACTTTCATTTCATGCCACTGGGCTCGGGGAGAGGTGAGCGATGAACTTAAAATTAAGCTTCAAACTACAGTTGAATGATGCGAGACGAACACATATAGTTAAGTACTGAATATGAGTGTAATCTGGAGTGAAACGGAGGTTAAGGCTTAGGTCATACGGCTTCAAACTAGAACATAGAACAAATAGTCATGAAAATGAGTGGATTGGAGTAAACCTTAGGGATTGAGCTCTCGTTTAAGGCCTTTTCTAGTGTCAATGGGTCAGTCCCCCTGATATCATACTCCCCGGCATGTCGACCCGGTTAGTGTCGTCGTAGGAAGCCATCTCGTTGTCGTAGTCCCGCGGCGTCCTGGCAAGCGTCAGAGCGTCCAGCTGTTGGTGGGTCTAAGCCACGCGGTGATCGTCTGGGAGTATAGACTGGAGAGCTTGGCCAGATCTGTCCTTGTACTGTTCTGTACAGCTCGCGCCGGGCTACGTGTACATGAGTGAGTGTAACTCAGCTCAGAGCGACCAGAGTAACTCAGCTCAGAGCGACCAGGGTAACTCTAAAATGACCCAGAGTAACTCAGCTCAGAGTAGTGACGATCGTAGCGGCGGAGCGA
>JAAUXU010088220.1_pt1 | contig 10055 bp, 12 predicted proteins | sample 7278151 | NCBI WGS metagenome assembly JAAUXU01 (sample SAMN14350113, study PRJNA611818) | marine sediment metagenome | isolation source: surface marine sediment (1.8m) | place: French Polynesia: Moorea | collected 2018-08 | reverse complement strand
CTCTCGAGCACCTAATTGAGTTGAAAGACAATCTGGACCTGGAGTTGGCCCGTTGCGCAAACTTCCCTGCTTCGCAGAGACCGGCATGCCGAAAATCTGAACAATTGTTCAGTAGATTGGAAAAGCCTACACAATTGTTGGCAGATTATAAAAATTTATGCCACTCTTCAGTACAGGAAATTGCACAGATTGTAGATTAGATGGTACAGGAGATTTACACAATTGTAAAGTCTTGGCAAACAAAAACCATTCAGGTCATTCTAGCAATTCGTTATGTCCATCATACGTATTCGAACCACGTGACAAGCTTAATGATTGATGATGTTTCAAGAGTGAGATTTTATGTAATTTTTTCTCGAACAATTTGGTACTGCCTTTGGAGGAAAAAGGCATGAGGAGACATTTCCCTACACATTTGAGCACTTTGGAGTGTTCACCAAGTTGACGTGGAATAGATGCCTTTTGTCATTTACGCAAAGGTGTGACAGGGTGGATCAAATGTGCCCCTGCCTCAAGTCTGGCACTCACACGCATTGTAGGAGCTATGACTCGGCGTAATGAATCAAGCGAAAATGCAACTGACGATGTACAATTTGGTTATTTTCCCAGTAATTGCAGCTTAAAAACCTGGTCTTGAAGGATAATTATCGCAATGCTAACCATTTAATGGCTTCTGCGCAAAACCAACGACCAAGCTTTAAGCATTTGACGCATGACTGGCGGGATCGTAGTTATAATTTGCGTACACAAAGTGTTCCGAGGGAGGGTGATCAACGTCCATCTGAGTTTTGACGTCCAACAACTGTGGGTTTAATGCACAGAACAATTGTGACATAAAAAGACTATTTGTTTGACTAAAACCACGAAAACTTAGTCCTATGAGGAAATTGCACTGATCCTCAAGGCAGCCTTGAACCCTTTTTTTCACAAGGAATGAGTGAAAAAAGTGTTATAAGGATTACAAGAGAATTATAGTGAAATTTGCTAGTGAGAATTATTCTGAAAATCAGTAAAAAATTGGGAAAAAATGTCGAACAGTTAACGGCAAACTTCTATGTTGATGCTGGCAACAGCTGGAAACGTCCTTCAGTTGCTCCACTCTCTAACAATATTCTCGGTCATAGCATTTGTGAAGTTATATGTTGTTTCATACCTGAATTTCTCCGCTAAAGTTTAACGCCAGCACTGACAGTCCAGAGGAGGTGCTCAGACCTGCCAGACACTTCCATGATGTATCTATCACTAAGCTAACCAAACCGGGTCTAACTTAACCTAACGCAACCTAGTGATCAACTGCCTCCAAAATGAAGGAGCCAAGCATCCTCGGCGGTCTCCTAGTTTAGCAGCTGCATACAAGGCACTAGGGGACAAAGGCTGCTTCACAGCCCATTGTCCCCTAGCTCCTGCGAAGGTTCATGACCAACAAGTTACGAAATCTCAGTCTACTGATTGATCGATATTTTTTCTTTCTCCCTCTCCTGCTCCTAAGCGTCATCTGTGTGCACTTCTGCCATGATGCCAATACTCAAAAAATTACATTTGTGAGTCTCAAGCACACTCAATTGGAATCTTAACTTCCCCATGTCACCCCTCAGATTGGGGTTGCTTTCCTCCCAAACTGGGGTCAGGATCGGTCCGCCCATCTATATGTACGTATATGAGTCCACGTATAGAGATTTTGTTTGTAGTAAAAGTTGTAGAGGACATTTCTGTTATTCTAAATGTGACATTTCATCAAATTCTGTTCAGGGTCAGGGCAGTGACGAATCGGACACGGACCCATGCCCCACCCCCTCTAGCGCCGACGGATCCGCAGTTGCAGCGAATCATCAAGCACGACAGAACTTTTCAGTCCCTGCCCTCACCGGTACGTGCCCCCGAGGACCCTCTGCGAGTACCTCTAGGCGAAGAGCCTCTACTCTGTAAGACCATGGAAGGCCCCTGGATCCGACGACGATGCAGGATCGACAGGCGCCGCTTCAGATAGAATGAGGACCCGCCTCAACGTTGGGACTGGCGACGTCATTGGCAGCAGAAGAGCGCATCGATTCGTTCTGATCGTGGAGGACCGAGCTTCTGAGGTTTCTGCATCGCCATGCCCGTCGTCGCACCATTTCCAGCCTCTCCATAGAGAACTTCAACAAGGAGATGTTCCTGGATCCTGCGCTTTCTGGCCTCATGATCGCCCTGACACACAGTTTTTCTGAAGTAGCACGGCAAAATATGTCCAGAGAGTCGTGGCGGGTCCATTACCGCGTTGCGGCATTCTACGCCGTGACTCGTCAGTCCAGACTCAATTAGGCAACTTAGTTATTAGTTATGGCTGATTCATGAAGAAGCATATCTACATTGTACACCAATAACACGTGCTACTTTGTCACTGACACGTGACATCGAATCACCAATGACCACTCCGCGACAATCCACTACAACCTCGTCTAGCGCCATGCATTCAATTCGTGCTACCTCGTCAACGTGTGCTACCTTATCATTTGGGGTTTTTTTTATCTTTAAGCGAGACGCTGTGGGGGCGGGGGCGAAAAGGTTACGTTTCATCCACGCAACCTTTCATTGTGAAGATCGCAGGCGCCCACCGCCGACCATCGCGTATGCGGCAACGACGAGAGGTAATGTAGAAGACCATTCATGGCAGACCCGTTCGCCCTGCTTCGTCTCGTGCCGCACCATGCGGGTGAAGCACAGGGAACCAACAAAAGAACGGCGTCAAGCCGACCCAAGACAGACTCAAATGGCTCATTCAATCCCTCATGCCGAAGGACTTTTCCGACGAACTGGCGCGAAGTTTTGTGCTATGACACCTTGTCGAGGGACTGACTGACACCATGTTGCACGAGAATAGAAGAACATGTTTTTAAGCACGTCCGTGGAATATGGCGGGCCTTTTATAGCACAAAGAGTATAGGGAACTCTCCCCTGTAGTGACAGGACAACCAACTCGGCAGCCTTAGTATGCTGAAGGTGGTGAACACAGAGTAACTGTTCAAGGAATAGCTACCCTCAGTATCTCAAGAGGGCAAACTGACGGTATCATTGATAGCATGTCCGGACCAGTACCAAGGCAGGTACTTTCTCTTTTGCTTTAGCGGTCCTGGTGACATCATCTCAATGACAGGAGTTCTTTTATCCATCATCGTACAAGGTAGAAAGTACATGTGACTTATTTCATTATGTGAGAAGTAATGTGCTGAGACACTTCAGGGACCAGTTTTGCAAGTCAAAGCCATTCATGTGTCCCAAGTGCAACAACATACCAGGAGGGACAAGATCACCCTGGTGAGGCACTATATTTTCGCGCAGGATTATTTCTCACTATTGCCCGGAGCAAGATCTTGGGCGGAGATCAGACTGTCAGACAACAAAGGGACAGGTTTCCAATAAAAACAGCATTGGTGAATTGAAGTCTGTCCATACCTGAGAAGCAGATAGACCAAGAAGCTGAGCCCTAGCATGAAAACTTCAGCAACAATTCAAAGTCATAGCTGTGCGCAACAGGACCACAAAATCTCAGAAATTGATCAGAGTAAGGAGAAATATTGTGACAAGAGCAAAATGACAACTCCAGTGACAATAGATTAAGCTAGTTAAGAGAGCATCCAACTATGATCAGGTTTGGCATTGCCTTTCACCTCACACTCAGTGTGTTCTACGACACTCGACTTTGCAAGAGACTCTAATGGCGATAAAGAAGGACACCTTGCTGAGCAGCGTGTCAGTCATTTCCTCGAGCGACAGGAAAATCAGCACTTTGTGGCATGCTGTGGGTTTTAGGTATGAATATCTATGCATGCCGGGAGGCTAGTTATGGTCAGCATGCCCAATGTGGTCATAGAAGATCAAACTTCCTTCCTTTGAAATCCGTACGACAAAATAGTTTGGTGGAGCTGTTCCACAAGCTTGTTGTATCAATCTTACCTATTTCAGATTACTCTTACCTGAGAGAAGTGTAAAGTGAGAAGGTACAGGAGTTGTCCGTTCGCCACTATTTCATCATTTAACCAACGGGGAAACGATGCGTGCGCGTGCAAAGCCCACTAAGCCTATTTTTTGACATGCTGGAGATTGGAGCACCTCAGAAATTACACAACTCTTTGTCACTTCCCAGAAATGTTGCAAAATAAAGGAAGTCCATCAGCTTGGGTGCCTTAGCTTGTAAATGTAGTCAAAAGCTTTCGCCAAGAATGGTCGCCAAGCGTGCTCATTTGACGAGTTCAAGGAGCTTTGAAGCATCCTCCAAGGCAACTTCTGGAATTCATCAGATCAAAGAGATGGTCCACAAGTCTGATAATCTCGGCAGTAGCTACTACGCCAGCAAAGTTTGCCAAGTCAAGGTCATCACATACCCATTCAGTGGCATCTGCTCGCCTGCTGATAATGTCTGGGCTGCAAGTTCAACCTGCAACTTTTGAAGGTATCATTTTGTGAAAGTGAAAATGGAATTCTTAAAGAACCCATGTCTTCATCTTCCACTTCTGCCACTCCATTTGACGGAGCACGTTCCGCGAAAATTTTTTCCATCCAACTCATGTTTGAGCAGTCTTGCCCACTGCCGAGATATACTGCTAAGAAATTGTTATTTGTATAGACATGTCTATAATCACTGCTCAAACTAGCAAAACTTTTCTAAGGTCCTACCTGATCAGTTTGACCATGTACCCGATGCCAAGGATGATAAAGACACACTGGTCGAGTTGGGCACGATGGGTGAAGTATTGCTGCGAGTTGTCCAGGCCCAGGTTGAATTCAACCTGTCTCACCATGGCAAAGTGAGCACTGAACCATCAAGTCTACTAATATTGACGGCAGTGAGATTGCACAGGCAAGTGTTCACTCTCTCTTCACCACTCCTGCTAGCAATGAAGAAGTAGCCTAATGACACTTTCCATGAGTCACCACCACTCACAGCTTCGAAGACAAGAGATCAATAGCTGACCGACTAAAGTCATCACTGATCTTGTTGCCAATGTCTACGTAACCAATGAATCTTTGACCATTGAGGTCGGTGTTGCACTTCACCATCATGTCATCAAGCATGACAGCAATAGAAATGTATTGCCCGGTCTCAGATGCCTCTTTGGCCTTGACGGCGAAGGCATCAAATGGCTACTAGGTGAAGCCTGGTAGTTCCTAGATGTTTGAAAACCACTTCTGGATCGTCGATATGCTCAGGACACCCAAATCAAATGTCTCTTGGATGTACCTGTAGGTCTGCGTCGAGTAAAACTGTGAAGTCAATGTGAAGGCTCAAACCTCAGGAGAAGTTTTCTCCGACAGGCACCCTGTCACTCTTGACCAATGTCAATGCCACCACACAAGGGAACACATCTTTGGAGACACCATCTGACACATGATAAAGCATGTCCCGTGCGCTGGAAGCAATGAGCATTTGGCTCCTGAAATCAGCAACAACACTTTGCAAATTAGAGAGACCTTTGCGGATAGCAGATGACTTACTGTCCATTCACCCATGACCTTCTTTGTCAGCTTGCCCCTAGCTTGGCTTTCCACATCAAGTTGGCATTTAAGACTTTCAGGAACGAAGTAATCATGCGCTCTCAAAGGGTGCCTACTTGGAAAGAAAAATGACAAGATGACACCAGGCTTGACTTTTTTCTGCGTGCCCGAGAAAGAGGAGTGGGGGAGAAAATGGATCAGCAACAATCGGCAGGAGGACCTGCTGAAGAAGCCCACCAGCTACTTGCCCAAAGACCTTCTATTGGCCTCACTATCTTGACAGGGGCCAATTTTACAATTCTGATACCGCCAAACTACCTCAAAGCTTGACACGACGCGTAGCCGGTGTGTGTACGTACATTGTAGCACTTTTTCGGTACAGAGGCAGCAATAGTCAATATTTAAGGTTAAATCTGACCTTTTAAGGTTCAATGTGGACTAGATATTGCTCTCGTGTATGCTACCACCAGAGCAATTTTACTTGGATAAACATAGGTCTTCCTATGTGTCTTCAAAACATGCTCAGTCTGTCCAGATTATCGACTCTGGTTACAGCTGCACTGTTCGCTTGCTTTTTGTGATGAGAACTTCCTGAATCAATTGGTTGGCAAGCCAGCTCCCAAACCCGAACCTAAATCACAACAGATAGGGTCCTCGCCATGCTGATTCAGAATATGTACAATCCTTGCCACAAGTGACTTACACGGATAGAACGTTAATTCATATGCAGCACAGGAACATTTTGAGGTAGAGTATTGATGCGAAATGGGCAATTCAGATAGTTCGAATCAAGATTGAGCGCAGAAGCTCGACATTTTGATTGCCCATTTTGATACTGCAATGCCGGAGAGACAATTAGGTGGAGAGGGAGGCACACCTGAGGGACTAAACTTTCAGCTTTTCAGAGTTTTTTTCTGGCTGAAATTGGCTGAAAACTTCCTGGGGGCTCACAACCTCGCAACCATGTTCGCAAGGAAAGATTGCAAAAGTTCCTTGAAGCACAAAAAAGAACAAAAACTGATGGAGACAATGCAATTTCTTTCCTGTGCACCTGGTAAGAGTCTGGTGGCGGGGCCCCCTCCACAAATGGGGAGGTCATCAGCACCAACCCAAAAAATACAAAAATTCAGCCATTTTCACCCACTTTAACCCCCCTCGAAAAGTCAAAGATTTCGCCTCTTCAACTTGCTGTCTTCTGAGCTCTTCAGTATCAAAATGGGTTGTCAAAACCTCAGTCTTCTATATTCAATCATATGTCTGAATTACACATTTCACATCAAAATTACACTCTGCTCAGTTCGGCATATGCACCGAAGTTTTGCCTGAGGAAATCACTTACGGCGAAGACTTCGAGGTCTATGTTGTCATGCGCATGGGTTAATGAGAGAATCAAGTTTTCCTCGAGGTATACAGATAGGCTTATGGTCAATAATTGGATAAACAGTGCAACAAATCGTACAATTGTGCAATCAATTAATCCAACTGTTAACAGCAGATATTCCCATATTCTTGTTCAATTTCTGTCACCCATCTGTAGGGCAACTTGTCATCATTTGACGTGGCCAAAAGGTCACGGTCTTTTTCTTCTCAGGAATGCCATTACGCGTCAAGAATGTGTCGATTTTCTGACGATAAACAATATTTGTTGACTGCTTTGTTGACTGCTCGTCAACATTATCACATCAGCACCTTGATCCCATCAGACTTATCATCAGGAAAACTCAGTTGCTTCAATCAGAAAAGCGTCTCTAGCCAATTCCGCCAACCCTGAGACAAAAGCCTCGTTTGCGTCGGACATCTTATGGCTCGTGGAAGCTGCCAAGCAAAAGAGGGGTTACATTTTGAGACCGAGTGAGCGCAGTCCTTGCCATAATTAGTTCCGGTGGGTAAAGTATCCTGCCTGCTCATCAGTGGCAGCTTCTCGCGCGGAATCTGCGCCTCAGATTGGTCGGTCAAATACATCCGCAGAAGATCAAGAACACGAGTACAAGTTATCGAGAGCCCATTTTCATACTAGAGCTCCCAAAGTGCAGCGACCTGGAGAGGGAGACACACCAGAGATGCTGATTTTTCACTCTTTTGAGAGGGTGCAATTGGACAAAAATTTTGTGGACAAAACCTCTCCCTTCTAGGACGACAAGCTTTGATTGCTTTGATCGTCGGAGACGGCCTCGATCACACGATATTTCGTCGAGATCGTGTATGGTGTCAACTCCATCTTCAATGCACTGATGAAGATTCATTGATCCAGCCCGTCGTAGCAGCTGCTCTCCATGCACTTTCCCTTGAGGCTTGTCTCGAAGTGTCCACTTTCTGATGCATCTCTCGCGCTCTAGAGCTGAGACCCAGGCATGACAGGCTGGGATATCCTGGACATCCCAGCATCATGGCTGAGCCGTGCAACATTGCCCACGGCCTCTCGTGCAACCTATTCGCGGAATGGGCAGCGTCCACAGATACCAGCGTCACTGCCTTAGTGCTGGTGAGAGGTCTTGGGTCTCCATCCACCCAGCCCTTAAATGCTCAGTTGCGACAGTTCGAAGACATGAGAAATGTTGGCATTGCTTAAGTGCACAATGCTCTGTCAATAGGAGCATTTCACCAAGCCTGGAGATCTGTCTTTGACTGTTGCATGGCCAAGTTGGTGCAGATGTAGTTGGAACAGAGGCAGAGGTTCATGGGGACGCAGCCAGTGCTAGTGATGTGGATGCACGATGTCAAGGCTGTGTTTCTCATGTTGCAGCGTCGCATTTTCTCTCTATTCTCTTGCTTCACGAAACCTAGCAACCTCTCCCCACCAACAATGGGCGGTTGGTGTGCTTGTGCGCCCCGCAAGGGATGTCCAGGGGGGGTTCCCTCGAATAGAGGGCGTGAGGGGCCCAGGAAAACAACACCACAGAAATTTTTTGGCCAATTTCATCAAAAACTCCGGAAAAGGTGAAAATGTCGCCCTATGGGTGTGCTTCTCTCTCCAGCTGGCTTCACCTTCAGGACTCTAGCATGAAAGTAGCCACTCCATAACTTGCGCTCATGTACCCGATTTTGGGCGTGAGTATCTGAATGACGCATTTTACGTCAAAATTCAACTTCCAAACATCTCAGTAAACCATATGTAGTGAAGTTCTCCCTGCGGAAGTCATCTATCGCAAGGACTGCATATTTTAATCTTCATATCAGTTTTTTTTCTTCCATGCTTTTTTGTATGACCATTGGTCATTGACCAAGCAACATTGTACGCATATTCTCAGCATCCTTCGTTATCACTTTGCGATCTCAAGAGTGCCACAAGTGTGGCGAGCTGGTACAGGTGTGTCGACATAATCTACGTACAATTCCGCTGGGAGAAAAGGTGTCTGCCTCCCTGTTGTTCCACTGTGACAAGAAGAAGAAGAATGGATCCTTCCAGCTCTAGTGCCCAAGGGGTAAGATCGTAGGAGTGTCCCTGAGGTACATCCCATGCAACAGAAGGGAGCAACAGCTCAGCTGCCTGCTCCTGGTCTTGTCGACTCTGCACTGCGTAAGCTGAGGCCAGGAGGTTTCTGCAGGGTGAATGAGGCGTGTCCACGTCCTGCTACTTTGCTGACAGTCAATCCCATTCTTTTTGCCTCACCTTGGCAAACATTAGCGTTGCATGTGGCACCTACAGCGGCAAGAGCTATCCAATACTGCAGTGCGCTCGAACTTCGTGCACCGCCAAGCTACTCCCGACGAGACACAAGACCGCAGCCTGGAGGTTGAACGTGCGGCTGCAGCTTTCTAACGTCAGGGAGAAGAAAACTGGCGGAAAAAGTGGTGTTTTGAAACGATTCGGACCCTTGAGTCTACTGCGACCACTATTCGTGGCGTCTTCTATGCATGCCGCTTTCACTCCCAGAATGGACATCGCATAGGCAACAAAGATGCCATCTTGCCGATACGTTAGAGAAGGATCAAAGGCTCCTGTCGTAGTCCTTTGGGTAGCAACAATTGATTTTCCAAAAGCAGACACAAGCTGACAGAGGAGAGTACACACATGCTCGCAGTTGCATGATGCGCGTACTGGACGTATGCAGCAAATGTCATACCCCTGAAAGCTTCGACTTTACTGCACGTGCCGTAAAGTACAGTATGTATTTACACCGTCCGTCTACTTCACTGGACCGAGTGTACCGTACAGTAAATGTAGAGGAGAAGCCACAAAAGCAATTCGCCGCGGTGAAAGCAGACGGAGACAGCACGGACTTGTACAGATGTCAGTTGGTGCGTGCGCTCCAGGTACCTAAATGCTATCAACATGCCCGGGGTCTTATCGAGCTTGCGCTGCTGCCAGTTGCAAGAAGGGATCAAACATCAATAAAATGGACTGTTGGTTTTTCGACTACGACGATGACGTAATGATACCGTCATGAAACAGTTACTTAAGAGCAGAGCGAACTTGTAATCGATTGAGGAGAACTACTTTTCGTAGGAGGAGCTCATAGGCTTTGAGGTTCTCTTTTAGGACGATAAAAGCCAACGTGCGCATGGTGTTGGCTGGCTCTCTCAGGCTCAAACGGGAGCTTTCTTTTAACTGTGTAGTACTAGAGCAAGTAAAAAGAAGGTCT
>JAAUXU010077452.1_pt1 | contig 10055 bp, 11 predicted proteins | sample 7278151 | NCBI WGS metagenome assembly JAAUXU01 (sample SAMN14350113, study PRJNA611818) | marine sediment metagenome | isolation source: surface marine sediment (1.8m) | place: French Polynesia: Moorea | collected 2018-08 | reverse complement strand
CAACATGACTACGGCGAAGCGCGTGTGTGGCGATGTGGCCGGCCTTCTGTGCTGGACCAAGGCCATGGCCTTCTTCTTCGGGGTGAACAAAGAAGTGTTGCCCCTCAAGATCAATCTGGCCTTCCAAGAGGCAAGGCTGAAATCGGCCAACAACGACCTTCACCGTGCCCAAAATACTTTGGTGCAGAAGGAGGAGGAGCTGGCGCATGTCAAGCAGCTCTACTGCGCTGCTGTCAAGGTACGTAGATGAAGCAATTTTGCCGGCAACAAAGTCATTGGGAACCATGATTTATTCATACTTTTTTTCTCAGGAGAAGCAAAAGCTGACTAGCGAGGCCGAGATTTGCCGTCGCAAGATGTCTGCTGCCTCCACCCTTATTAACGGACTGAGTGGAGAGAAACTTAGATGGACTATGCAGAGCAAGGCGTTCAAGGAACAACTCACTAGATTGGTGGGAGATGTCTTGCTGTCAACTGCATTTCTCTCTTACTCGGGTAAGACTTTTTGGATAGACATGTGACTTTAGGGCGTCCTCCCTTTGGTCAATTTTTGTTCAAATCTCACTTAGTACCTCATTTTGAGACTGATGTGAGACTTCATCTGCAGACGCAGAAGAATGTTTGGTTAGACTGACTTCATTGAAGGGCTGTTTTCTAAAGTAGGCAATATATTGAATAAGAAAAGTACAGCCGAAGTCGCTCAAATCGCTACTCTCCGCGACCGGCAGCAAGTGAGACTTTATACTACTTGGCATTAAAAACGACTTTGATACACTGCTCCATTTCGGATTGGCCCTCTGACAAAGTGGCTATATAAACGGCTTCGACTGTACTCTATTAAAAATTATGGTAACCTTACTTGCAGTACTATTCAGTATGTACAGTATGTACGGTGTGTTGATGCGAAAGCACATGCTGCTGCACGTACGACAGTGTACGAGAAAGGATGTAAATGTCGTACCCCTTAGTAAGCATGTAAGTACGATTAAGCTCGAGTTCTGTGTACGAGAGCAAAGTAAACGAGATGGACGTCGTGTACAACGCAGCGTGAATCGCTTCAGGGCCATTCAATCAAGAGTTCCGTCAGTCGCTTCTTCAGACATGGAAGGGTCTGCTCAAGAACCGCAACCTGCCCTACACAAACAACTTGGACGTGGTCAACATGCTCGTGGACACCGTCGACACGTCAGAGTGGGCTTTGCAGGGGTTGCCTAACGACGAGCTATCCCTGCAGAATGCTGCCATCGTCACCAAGGCCCAGAGTTATCCATTGCTCATTGACCCCCAGGGACAGGGAAAGATTTGGGTCAAGACCAAAGAGCAGTATAATGACTTACAGGTCAGTCGTGCCCTGTGGTCGGTGCTAAGGGATGCTAAGACATTGACCTCTTTCCAGGTCACTTCCTTGAACCACAAGTACTTTCGTTCTCACCTGGAAGACTCCTTGTCCCTGGGAAGACCTCTCTTGATTGAAGATGTTGGTGAAGAGCTCGATCCAATCTTGGACAACCTTCTAGACAAGAACTTCATCAAGCAAGGCAGCACTCTTAAGGTCATGCTTGGCGACAAGGAGATGGACGTCTTGACCAGGTGAATATACAGATATTTATTCTGCACTCTTTTAGTCCTAATTACATTCCGTTTGCTTTCCGCAGCTTTCATCTCTTCATCACAACCAAGTTACCGAATCCTGCATACACTCCCGAAATCAGCGCTCGTTGCGCCATCATCGACTTTACAGTCACCATGAAGGGTCTGGAGGACCAGTTGCTTGGTCGAGTGATCCGAATGGAGAAGTCAGATCTGGAGACCGAGAGACTCCGTCTGGTAGAGGACGTCTTGGAGAACAAGGCTACGATGAAAGAGCTGGAAGACAACCTCTTGGAGAAACTTACTTCTGTGGAGGGATCGCTGGTTGAAGATGAAGGTCTCATACACGTGCTGCAGGTCAGGAGCATCGAAAATGGAGACGCGTGCAATACGATTTAACCCTTACAAATATCTACAAGGATACAAAAACTACTGCTGAAGAGGTGAGCAAGAAGCTGGCCGTGGCGTCGGAGACCGAGGCGAAGATCAATACGGCTAGAGAGGAGTACAGGCCAGTAGCAACTAGGGGAAGCATACTCTACTTTCTCATCGTTGAACTGAGCAAGGTATACGCCGGTCTGCGCTAGATGTACACTATCTACACGGCATGAACTGCACTACATGTTGTGTTTTGTGCCCTACATATATCGACGGAAAGCGTTATGTACACAACATGAACGATTGTGTAACTTTTCAGGTAAACGTGATGTATCAGACCGCGCTACGACAGTTCCTCGTGCTGTTTGATGGCTCCATCACCAAGTCGAAGCCTACGCACATCATCGAGAAACGTATCAACAACATTCTTGAATATCTCACCAAGATTGTCTGGCGTTACACTCTCAGAGGCCTTTACGAGAAGCACAAGTTTCTCTTTACTTTGCTCCTAGCGCTAAAGATTGATCTCAATGCTGGAAAGATATCGCACCAGGTAAAGAACGGTAGTGTCTAACTTGAAATGCAGCATCTGTCCTGTACTGAAGAGATTGAATGTTAAAGGAGTTCTTGCTGCTGCTCAAAGGCGGCGCGTCCCTGGACCTCAACGCGGTGAAGCCCAAGCCATTCCGTTGGATGCTGGACGTCATCTGGCTGAATCTGGTGGAGCTGAGCAAGTTGGAAATCTTCAACCAGCTCTTGGACAAAGTGGCCGAGAACGAGAAAGAATGGAAATACTGGTGCGATACTGAAGCGCCGGAAGAAGAAGACATTCCATGTGGATATCAGGCGAGTCATCCAGCATTGAGCCAATGCCTTGCCATGGCCTTTCAGTGCTTGTCCGGAATGCTCTGGCCCACATCGTACGACGTTCTGATATTGCCCCAATGCATTTCTTTCTCTTTTTTACAGGTCGGCCTTGACGTCTTCCGCAAGCTACTGCTCATTCGCGGTTGGTGCCCAGACAGGACATTGTCGCAGGTAAGACAAAAGTTTGCCTTCGTCGGTCGGGGGAAGTGTCAAAATTGTGTTCTTCGTCGGAGGCCTCCTGGGTCGAAAGTCTCCCATGTGGCCAAGAGAAAGGAGAAAAGGGGTTCCCGAGACGCCCACCCATTCTTTTGGTTCTTTTCAATGATGGCCACTCTTCTTTCTCTCCAATCGTTTCGTGGCACGTACTCCCTTTGGAGAAGGAAGCAAAAAATTCTTCATAAAAAGAATAGAAAGAAAGAGAAGGACACCTATTCTAACCCTTTCTTCTAGGAAATACATACCGTACGTATGTGCCCACGTGTTTGCTTGGTACCTTATGTATAGGGAATACTACAGATACAATGCGAGCCTCCCCCTTGAGCTTTTTCTCACTCTCTGAGGAAAAGCAACCATTTGTCAGTTCAAACTTTCTGTTGTCCCAGTCTCTTAAGCCTCGAATATGGTGTACACATGAAGTATTCGTTTGTGTGTGTGCACAGTACAAAAATCATCGGATAAGTGGGGTTACATCTTTGTTTACCAGGAGTGCGTGTACTTGCATGACAGACATACTTTGTGCACTCGCAGGAATAACTGTGCAGTGGCAGCGTTGGTTGATTGAACTTGTCAATCTAGGCCCGCAAGTACATCTTTGACTCGCTGGGCGCGGAGTACCTGGAGACGACTGTGCTTGATCTGGAAGCAATGCTGGAGGAGTCCGACAATCGCGTGCCGCTCATCTGCCTGCTCTCCACCGGATCAGACCCAACTCCGCAGATCGAGAGCATCGCTAAAAGCAGGATGCAAGAACTGCATCAGCTCTCCATGGGACAAGGACAGGAAGAGGCCGCGAGAAATCTTATGCAGGTATAACCAGACTTCAGGATGTGTACTAGAGAGTTGATGCAGGAAATGTAGGAAGTGTAGAGGTACGCGTGGCTGGCTGTACAATGGCTGTGATGACTATGCATGATTTTGTAGTGGACTTTTGGTGCCCTTTGTGGAGCTCGTCTATCCTCTCCTCGGGATCAAAGTTGAGGGAGGGATGAGCTACTTTTCACTTGCCCTACTTTTTAATGCAGTTCATTGACTGGCGCGCGGCTGAAAATGACGCCAAGTAAAAGAGGTGTCTGTTACATGATGGTTCCCTTCAATATCGATACTTGTGGACGTGTGTACGAAATCATCACAATGATACGGGTTCCTCTTCGTCCCTCTTGAGAGCCTTTATTAGCAGAAGCAGTAGCAACAGCTATTATATTGGCAGCAAGATGGTTTATGGCGGCGTTAACTTGGCCATATTGTGGGGACACAGGCGGCGAGAAAAGATCCCCAAGGGTTTTTACCGCCAAGTAGGAAAGGCATTTGCTCTCTGTCTCGCTCCAAGGAGGAGAAAAACATATCTTGTGCGCTGTGGAGTACCACTTTATTTCTATTTTTGCCCAAACTTAATTGCCTCTCATTCCGCTGAGAGCACTAAGCAGAAAGAACAAGAGAAAGTAGCATCATTTCTGCTTAAGAGATAATCTGACGAAGCGTGGAATTGTAATCGCTGCTCTCGTCATGGCAGCTCAGCGAAAAAAACACACCAGAAAAAGGCTCCGTGTAAGTCCGGTATCACGTGAGTGCATGTACGACTTTGCTCGTACGGTATCGGTACTGAGTACGGTGCTTATGTTGCAGCTGTCAATAAAGAAGGGGCATTGGCTACTCCTCCAGAACTGTCACTTGTCCCTACGCTACTGCGATGAAATCATGCAGGCCATCATAGACACGGAGGAGGTGAGTGTCCGGTCACTGCTGTGTGCATAACGCAGCGTCAGACACCTGGAAATCTCTCTGACTGCCGCAGGTTCACCAAAGCTTTAGAGTTTGGCTGACGACGGAAATAAATCCTGGTTTCCCAATCGGTCTCCTCCAAATGTCCATCAAATTCACGAATGAGCCCCCGCAGGGCATCAGAGCCAGCCTCAAGAGGACCTATGCAGACGTTTCCCAAGACACTTTGGACTACTCAAACCATCAGGCGTGGCCGATGCTGCTCTTCTCGGTCGCATTTCTACACACCGTCGTTCAGGTATCAATATGCTTGTCGCTGCGAACCGTGTGCGGGTTCTACTCCACGGAGTGGCAACAGCACAGTGGCCTCCGCTAAGTTGCACATCCTTTAAGAAAGCGTTCGAACAGGTCGAGTGTCCGATAAATAAGTGAGGGGATCATAGTCTCCTTTAAAGAAATCTCTCCGTCGCGACTTGCTAAAGCAAGTCCGTGTGTGACAAAGCCGTCCAACAACGGAGAACCATTGATGCCATTCTGGATTCTCCGCATGGTTTCACTAGTCTGGTGAGCCTCATGATCAGAGGTATCAGACCTGTAGAATCTGCAATTAGGTGGAGCGTGCGCAATTAAGTGGCGAAGTGTACGTAAAAAATTGGGACATTAGAGAGATGTGTGCAATTATGCAAAGTGTGCGATGAAGCAGAGACCGCAGTACTCATGCAAAGATACACGATTTTCTTCTTTAATTATACTATGGCACTAATTAAGTAATTGTAGCTTATCAATTATGTGTTCTGATTGTTCGCCATTAGATGTGATTAGATGATTCAGTTCAAACACTTGCTGTCGGCTGATTCTTCAGTGTTGCGAAATAGAGCAAAAGACATTGCAGTTATTTCTCTTGACTTTACACACACAGGTATTGTTCTCTCTCTTTAATCAATTGGCCTGAAGATGTTTTGGCGAACTCGCACTCTCTCAGTTGGTTCGTCAGGGCAAATTACTACAGCTGCGTTTGCCTGATTGATCCTTTTAGCTCACGGACAATTTGGCTCTTCTCTCTCTCTCTTACACGCACACAGAAGGCTGCCAATTACAATCAACCTCGCTTTCCATCCTTGCCAGTAATCTGTGCATGGAGCAAAGAAAACCCTTTTTTTCAGGAGCGTCGCAAGTTCGGATCCTTGGGCTGGAACATTCCCTACGAGTTCAATCAAGCTGACTTTTCGGCGTCTACGCAGTTTGTCATGAATCACCTTGATGACTTGGACCCCAAAAGAGGCATTTCCTGGAGCACAGTTTGCTTTATGCTGGGCGAGGTTGGCCTGACTGTAAGATTTCATGCCTGCATAATCTCCACGTACTTGTTCCTCTGACATCAAGGTTCAATACGGCGGCCGGGTGACTGACGACTTCGACAAGCGTCTGTTGACCACCTTCACCAGCGTCTGGTTCTCCGAGTCGCTGCTGCAGCCCGGATTCAGGTTCTACGAGGGCTACCCCTTGCCTGACTACAAGACTGTGGAGGAGTACATGGATCACATCATCAACATGCCGCTCCAAGACATGCCGGAGGTCTTTGGACTGCACTCCAACGCCGACATCTCCTACCAGGTTTCTCCTTTTACTTTTCTGCGTGCGGCAAGAACTTTACCTTCGGAGAGAGAGAGAGAGATAAAAAAGTACTAGTCAAATGACTCCTACTTTGCATGCCATAGTCAGATGGTGCTGTAGCAGAAAACGCCGCATCAATTTGGCAGGCCTTAAATGCTTAGTAGTCTTCTCTTAAAAGCTTTGCTGCAGCGGCGACGACTTTAGCTCATTTCTTCTTCTGTTCTCTCTAAAATATGCCTGCGCCGTCGCAATTGTGCGCAACTGCACAGTCGAGTATTGCATGCACGGTGTGTGTATGTGTGTGTGCGCACGCGCGCACGCGCACTATGCATGCAAGGCTTCTCCAGGAAGCAGACGGGCCCAGAGAGGGAGAAGTTGCGCACGATACACACATGCACAGCGATGTACGTGTTGCGGTGATAATAGAAAGTCGAGGCAAGGAAGGAAGAAACGATTTCCCCGGGCTCAACTTCTTGTTTCCTCAGTCCTCCGCAAGAATTCGCTTAAAACTTGGAAAATGGCAGAGGAAAACGCACAGAAGCAACAACTAACTGGTTTTCTAACTGCAGAAACAAAAGGAACAAGGAAAGTCTCTAGACGAAAGAACAAAGCGGTGTCGTGTCAACCACGCCAGATTCGCTGACACAAAGCGACCGACAGGCGTGGTGTATCTCAGGACGTCGACGGAGACGTGCTTGATGCAGCGCAATGAGCACATGCTCATGATGTCACGAGGACAGCGATTTGTACGTCTGGGGAGGTGGTGGCGGCTCATGTCTGGCCCTGTCTGACTTTTAGTGCCTTTTTCACCTGTCTCCTACTTTTCTGACCAGCTGAAATATTGCGGGAAGCACTCTCTTTTTTTTTAACAAAATTCCTCTACAGAACGGGGGAGAGAGATGGGAGGACCTTGGACTAATGAAGAACATTTTGGTTGAGTTGAGAGCGCTTTTAGACCTGGGAATTTCTCTCTGTCTCGCCAACCCTTCCTTGCTCTTGTTCTTGAAGTGTAAAGGACTCTTCCCAGGCGAATGTGTGAGCGACTTCTAGTGCGTGGAGTCTTTTCGCAGAACACCCTCATCACGGGGGAAAGCTACGAGACAGTTCCATACAGGTAGGCCAGGTCGGAAAAGGGGTCAATGCTGGAGCTTGACCGAGTGCGTCTGCCTAAGTCATGTCCTTAAATAGTCTGGAAACGCATAAACCTGTGAATAACTGGAGACTCATTGAGGGTGCCAAGGAACTTCTTAGATTTCACACAGTTCTGGCCAAATTGAAGGATTACCCTTTGGGGGGAAGCCTTTGGAGGTGCGACAATTTAGAAAAAAGGATTCATTGTTTAGACCCTTCTTGGAGGGAGATCAAGTAAAAACAGCCAATCCAAACTCTGTCCTTTGATTTTAACATTCCAGAAAATGTCTGACTTTAGGTACAACCCTCGATCAGCATCAATTTGGTGTAAAAAGCTCCCTGGTGCCGTCAAGATTTTAGACTTATTCACAGGTGTATGGGTTTTTGGACTTGACGGACATTCAGTGTAGCACTGGATGCATAAGTGCCATTAAATCTTGCCCAACAAGTGTCTAAGTTTGCCCTGAGTTGGCAGTGGTTGCACTGGTGGACTTACATAAGTCAGACAAGTGAAGGCCAGAAAAATTTCCTTTTCTGTGACTCTTATGTGCACGCTACAAAGTTGCCATGGTGCATGACATGCAGCAGTGAGAGTGATGAAAGGCTGTGAGGCAAGACTTCAACATCTAGTTCCATTTAAAAAGGTCAGACAGACATGGAGTCCCATGTGTACAATTGACATGCTTATATTAGGGGCAAGGCTGAAACACTGTTCATTTCATCCTCATTACACTACGATGTCCTCACATGAATTTTACACTGTGAAAAGGATTAGTGGATCACTTTGGACTAATGAAAAATTGATCCATCTAAGCTATCCTTCATGTAGTCGTCAATGCTGATGCCTGTCGGTTCTTCAGACAATGATCGTTATATCCGGTGCTCCTTATATCCGGCGACCTTCATATGCAGTGATGATCCCAATATCCAGGAATCTATATAGCCAGTGATCATTGCATCCAGATGCGGCATCTCTTCTAGGGTGAGGTCGAGTGTACAGATTCCTATGTACAGGGCAGAAATTCATTTGCGATGCAGCAACTTGAAGTGCAGTTTCATCCTATACGTGTACAAGTACTGCGGTTGTGGTGAATTTAAATTCCGTGGGGTCAGCCTTTTCCCCCAGGTAGTATCTGCCATGCTCGATGCCTCGCACCACCGCGGTGACCAAGCGAAAATGGATATGGACATTGTCTTCATATTATGTATTTAGAATCAAGCTGAAGTAACGTTACGAGAGAACTGCCTCGACACGTGCTTACTTTACTGTTTGAGGCCTCGTGGGTCGAGCGGACGGGGGGGTTCCCCCAGTTTGCAAGTTGCATAAGCGCGTGGAGTTGCTTTCTGTCACCTCTGATAGGAGGCAGGCAAGTAGACGATCAAGCTCGAGGCGGAACGCAACGCCATCAGATCCGCCATTGTGCGTTACCAAGCACAAATGCAGATTAGAGTAGGCACTGAACAAGTCACACTGTACATTGATGTCTCTAACAGCGTCTTCTGCTGTTCCATATCCGGGGCATGGAAACCTTTGCACTGCTAAGGTTATTGGAAGATAAAAAATATATATCTCACTTCTTCATAAATATCATGTCTTGTCGCTGACTCGCCAACTCTTAATTATTCATACCGAGTCCAGTGACGCGAGCCTGGATACTCGGCAAGAAAGAGTTCTCCATTATTGTCCAGTCTTACTTTCTGCCAGAAGTCTCGAATGGAAGAATCCGTACTGACAAACATGTATCTCTGATGTCCACCCCGTACTACGTAGGATATTCATCGTAAAACGGATGTAACGACCACTGGATATAAGGATCCCTCTACTTGTAAAAGCATCATTTCCGGAAAGAATCAACACAAATTAATTGTACAGCGGGTTCTCGACGTAACGATATTTCGGACTGTAAATAAGCTCTTCTTATGAACGAATGGCTGTTGATTTGCTGTCTTTTAGCCACCATGAGGGATAATTCTTGATATATGACGTCGTTACATCGACAAACCACTATTTCAACATTGTCTGATGTAAGAATCAGAAGCTTCGGGGGATCAATTTTCTTCTAGTCTCAAAGTGACCTTTGAGAAAGTGTCCACAAAAATGCACAGACTCCTCATACAAGAGCTGTTGATTTCAGATTAACACTGCAAAGGGCATCCTGGACACCATACTGAGTGTTCAACCCAAAGAGAGTGGGGCTGGAAAGGCTGGTGAGACCAGGGAGGCTGTGGTGTTTAAGATCGCAGACGACATGTTGAGGAAGCTGCCCCGGTGAGTATCCGTGATTCTACTGTCAGTGGATCACGCTTCGAGTGTGCCTACATGTCTGTCTGTGGTCCAGGGACTACGTTCCACACGAGGTGAAGGATGCTCTGGTCAGACTTGGTGGGATGCTGCCAATGAACATCTTCCTTCGACAGGAGATTGACAGAATGCAAAAGATTCTTTCTCTGGGTGAGTTCGTCTGTAAATTAACACAATGAGTCGACGTCGGACGTTTGTGTGAAAAGCTGAAAATTTGCCGGGAAAGAACTGAACT
>JAAUXU010018446.1_pt1 | contig 10056 bp, 10 predicted proteins | sample 7278151 | NCBI WGS metagenome assembly JAAUXU01 (sample SAMN14350113, study PRJNA611818) | marine sediment metagenome | isolation source: surface marine sediment (1.8m) | place: French Polynesia: Moorea | collected 2018-08 | reverse complement strand
TCCCTTGCAGTCAAGGGGTGGCAACAAAGGGTCGACTATCAACGGCAACAACGTCTACAGTGTGACTGGCAATGAGTGCGACTTTTCTGATATTTTTTTCTCGACTTGGGTGCTTTTTTCAACAAAACACGATAGAAGTTGCGAGCTGTGGCTATAAACGTTGCGCCAAATAAAAAAAGATGAGAAAAATCGGCCGACTGGTTTGGGAAACAACAACACTTTTGCTGAATTGGCCAAAGTCGTCAGCGCCGCAAAAAGGGCGACTCACTTCCCCGTGCACAACTGCAGCCAGAACCTGACCAGGGAGTTCGGCAGGGATCTTCAGTGACTTTTGCCAGAGCAAGTCCCTCTCCTTTGTGCATTTTGACTAGTCAGAGATCTCATCCCCGCGTCCTCCGACGTGTCCGACGTCCACGTCCTCCACCACGTCCGCCATGGCGCCACCGCTGGACACGTCCACCAGGGAGCAGATCTTGGGTATGTTGAGGGCCGACTGCAGCGTGAACAAGATCGTGACCAAGCTGGGCTGCCATAGGAGCACCGTATTTCGCCTGAGAGCAAGGGCCGAGAAGAGGAAGGGGGACGTCGCCACAAAGACAGGCTGCGGGCGCAAGGCCACTGTCGTCACCAAGAGGTTCATTGACAACATCAGGAAGAAGGTGCAGAGGGACCCCACCAGGTCAGAAAGGTCCATGGCAAGGGAGTACGAGGTCTCCTTATGGAGTGTGCAGAAGGCAGTGGCAAAGGCGGGGTTCAGGTCCGCGTCCAGGTTGGTGGTCCACGACATCATGCCGGGGCAGCAGGTCAGGCGTCTGGAGAGGGCCAGGCTGCTGCTGGAGTGGAGGGCCAGGCCAGGGAACATGAACCGGCCCATTATCTGGTCCGATGAGAAGCTCTTCCTCGTCCAGCAGCACTTGAACAAGAGGAACAACAGAGTGCTGATCCCCGTGCTGGCCGTGGACAACACCCTGAGGATCATCCGCAAGAGGAAGAACCCCGCCAAGGGGATGGTCTTTGGCGCAGTAGCCTCGGACGGCCATGTCATGAAGCCAATCATCTTCCCCTCCACCATGAACATCAACAGCATCAATTACCAGCAGCTGGTGCTCACCAAGGTCAAGGAGTGGATCCGGGAGACGTGGGGGCCGGAGCAGGAGCAGAGTCCCATCTTCATGCAGAATGGGGCTCCGGCCCACACGTCCAAGTCCACGCAGGAGTGGCTGGCCAAGAACCTGGGGGAGAACAATTTTTGGAAGAAGGAGCTCTGGCCGCCATCATCACCTGATTGCAATCCCATGGATTTTTCGATCTGGGCCAAGTTGGTCTCCGCCGTGTGCAAGAAGGAGCCCAAAAACCGCGACCACCTGGTGCAGAGGATAGAGGGCATGTGGCTGGACCTGCTGGACGTGGACTACGTCACCAAGACCTGCTCGGCCGCGTGGGACAGGCTCCGGCGCGTGGTGGAGGCCGAGGGGGACTACATCGAGGCCGTGTAGAGCTGCAGCAGCCAGAATATTAACCTCACGAACCAGTACAATGCTATAAAATTTCTATTTATATGTCTACTTGACAATATTATACAACTTGGCCAGCGCCATGAAGTAGTACTTCGGCAAGACCTGTTTTTTCCCGCGGTCTTTGAGTCGCACTCATTCCCAGTCACACTGTACAATATATGATGAAGAAGATGTGAGAGTGCCCAACTCGAGAACAGTCTAGTTATGTTCAAACTTTCTGGCGTCGCTTTGAAGAAGCATGTCATGTACGAGTGTTTTTATATGCCTCCTTCAGGCTAAAAGAGAAAAGAACCTCTACAATTTTCTTAATGCACATAATCTTTAACTGGTACCTTTCTTGGTTTCTAGGTGCTCGGAGAGTCTGTTTTTCATTGCTACCATTTTTTCCCAAGATGATCTCGGATGATACCGTTTGCCTAAAAGTAAGAACACACAGTCTTTGCTCAAAAGACCCGAAAGAATTTTAAAGAGCAGCAATGCTTGCCTTTGTAGCCCATCTCTGAGATCAGGATGGCCATGGCGCCCAACAGGCCAAAGAGGAACAGGGCTCCTGGCAGGAACAGGTTGTCAAAGCCAAGGGCCACACTCTCCTGGACAAAGATGCGGTCAGTCATGTCACCGGGGTTGTCACGCTTCATCCAGCGGTGGTGGATCTTGGACAAGGCGCCTGGTTGTCAAAGTTGAAAGAAAACCTCAGTTCAGAACTCAGGTGGTGACGCCCAAAGTACAGCATAAGATCATGAGCCTTGTAACATTTGTGTTTGTGATCCTGGCCCCTCACCTGACTGTAGCAACCACAACACCTGGTAGTCCAGGATAGCCTTGAGCTCCGATCCCTTCCTGATCCCAATGGCTAGGTATGTGGTGATGAAGACGTCAAAGTTGTAGACCCAGATGATTCTCTTGTCTCTCCCGTTGGTATAGATGGAGGAGAACATGCCGCCCTTGGGCTCGTCGCTGATGATTTCACTGAAAGGGCGGTACTTGGGAACACAACATATAATTGCACCACTGCTCATTCCTGTGCCTGTCATGGGTGAAATACCTTTGGATCCTTCCTGTTCATGATGAAGTTGGCCATCTTGAGCTTGTCCACCAAGCCCTTCTTTTCCACAACTGAACTGTGTTGAATGAACACTAGCATGCTGTGGAGTCTTTAAGCATGACACACTTTTTTTGCACCCAAACCAACCTGATGTATGTGTCCTGTGAAGTTCCCGGGTGTATCCACAGTGTGTAGTCTAGCTCAACCAGCTGCTCCAGGCTCTTTGGCAGGGCAGGGGAGGGGATCAGGGTCATGAAAGAGGTGATGTGGGCACCAAAGCTGGCAAAGAGCACAATGGCCAGGGCAGTCGAGGTCAGGAGGAGGGCCTTGTACGAGACAGATTTCCTGCATGTTTTGTGAAAAGTAAGGATGCATATTGCACAATGAACACAAGACGCAACAATGCCAGGTGTCTTGTTGTTATGAAACTTCCTGGCACACAGATCCAAAAAATACCTTTTGTTGACCCCATCATCAAGCTGTGCGATGAATCTCACGAGGAAGGCCGAGCTCTCAACCAACTGCTTGCCCAGGGCTCCGGGCCTGAGTGACCTTCCATCGTATCTATTCCTGGAAAACGACATGCAAAAGTGGACTAGGGTGATCCCGGCCCAGGTGCCCAGGCAGGTGAGCCACAGCTGCAGGTTGAAGACGGTGAGGAAGACGCTGGCATCGACTCGCCCCGACGGCGGGTTGTAGATGTCGGGGTCCCTGATGCCAAGGGAGTAGGGCTCGGCCATGACGCCGAGGGAGTAATCAATGGCGGTGGCGCGGGAGGCCGTGATGGTCAGGGAGCCGAAGCACACGTCCGCCTCTCCCTTCACCAGCTAAAATTAGACTGAGTTGGCACTGAGTAGTATACTGTGCAAGTTGTGTCTGTCATGCTACGTAGACTTCCATCAATAAAAATTTTGAAATGTATTGCCCAAATGTCTTCTTTAATTTTACTAGTTTTTTTCGTAAAAAATGGGTGGAAGAATTCTTTTTATGGCACTTTCCTGCCCGACCATCCCGTTCCAGTACTGGGTTCCGTTCTCGTGCCTCCTCAGCGCCCCAAACTGGAGATCGGCCGGATGGGTGTAGGTCACCTCGAAGCCCATCTTGGCCTGCAGGCTGCGGACAATGTCGATCCAGTATCCGGCGGAAGGACCGGGGTTCTCCTTCTCAAGGTCAGCCTTGGTGTAGATCCTCATGGGGTTCCTGTAGGGATTTTTTTCTCATGACTTTCCACAATAGAATTGTTCAAGGAAATTCGTGGTCAACATTGTTGTTAACTTGCCAGTGCCTAGGTATGGTTGAGTCCACCAGTGTGACCCCGGTCAAGTTTGCCCTCCTCTGCCAGATGTAGGGCAGAGGCCAAATGCTCAGAGGCTTCTTATCATCCTGGGTCAGGCTTCCAAGTCTGACTGAGCGCACCCGACCACCCTTAACCCTGTAGTGCTCATCCAATACGGTAGCCTCTCTGCAATAACCATTGTTTTCCCACAATTGCATAGTTTCATAAATGAATGATTACAAGCCTCACCCTTCTTTTGCCATTGTGATCCAGTTGCTGTCTAGGCGTAGCCCCATTGGCGGCGGCGGCGGGGAAGAGGAGCTGTGGTCCACAAGCCAGAATATACTTTCCTGCATCCCCATTGGAGACTGCAGCAAGGGGGAATTAGAGTTCTGGCAGAGTACCCCGATCCTCTTTCCCTCCAGTTTTTGAATGTAGGAAGGGCTGGGAGCGTCAGTGTCCGGAGAAAAGCCAAGGTACACACCATGCTCTTGGGCGAACCCAGTCCATTCTTGCAGGGTGGCATCGTCTAGGTGATGATGATGATGAATCTAATTTATTTCGCACATTGATCCGTACTGCATAATTACAGTAGTTTGCGGAATCGCGAGGGCAATTAATTACAGTATTTAAATAAGAAATAAAGATGGAGGCCAGCTGGGCCAGTCAATCACAGATAGGTGTGGCGCACCTGTCAGCAGGTGCTTAATTGTAACAGCCGCAGTATTACAGATCTAGTCAGTGAGCTATACAGTCAGTTACTAGTCACACGAACAGGAACAGTATTATTCTCTGGTCATATAGGGCTTAAAAGCTTAGAGGGGGGAAGCCGCGGCCAAGACCTTCGCGGCCCTTTTGGCGGCAGACATGGTGGTCGCCAACCTGAGGGGGGACGAGGCATTCCAGCAGGTATGGGCCCACCATGTAAATGTGTCTGTCTGGACTTTAGTGGGGGGAGGGAGATAGCCATTTGATGCGGCACGAGTGCAGGTGGGATTGGGATTGGGATTGGAATGGGAGGGGGTGGGGAACAGGATCGCGCCGAGGGGGTTCAGGGGGCCGTCGGGCACGTCACGAAAATTTCGGGCACGCCAGCACTCCATTGCGATCGAGTAAATGATCATTCTGTTCAGGGATTCAAAGCCAGCCTCGCGTAGCAGGTCTTCCACTTTGTGTCTGTCACACCTGTTAGCACCAATCGTGGCCCTGGCCAGGTCATTGATGCACACCTGCAACTGGGCCATGAGTGTGGAGGTGGGGTCTGAGTCCTTTAGCCGCGGTTTCAGGACTAGAGAGGCGTAGCCTATCTTCCCCCTGTACAGCGAGCCCATCACCGTCTTTAACAACCCCAAGGGGAGGTGGAGCGACAGTCTTCTCGCAATTGCCGTCATGGCCCTGGCGGACGAGATCAGTGAGTTCACGTAGGGGAGCGGCGACAATGACTTGTCAAAGGACACGCCTAGGACTTCGAGCCTGTCAGCAGGTGCCACCACACTGGCCCCCACTTTTATTGGGGCACTCTTTTTCGAACTCCAAAGAACTTGAGTCTTCCCCTCGTTCAGGGCAAGGAAGTTCTCACTGGTGTAGGACACGATGATGTCCGACAAGTTCTCCAGCTTGCGGCCCACCTCCTCCGGGGACCTGCCTGCCACCCAGCAGAGGGCGTCATCCGCGTAGGCGGAGAAGCCCACCTCGAGGGTGCTGCTGCTGTTGTCGTGGGCACTACAAACCCTGGATGGCAGGTCCGCCACCAGGACCAAAAAGAGCAGGGGCCCCAGTATTGAGCCCTGGGGGACTCCATGCCTGACGGGCCGGAAGGTGGACCTGCCCCCATTGTACTGCACCTGCTGCTGTCGCTCACTGAGGTAGTTGTGGAACCACTCATTCTCCTTGCCTTGCACGCCGAACCCGTTGAGTTTTGAGGAGACCATACTGACGTCGATGGTGTCAAAGGCGGATGACAGGTCGTACCCAGCCACCGCCACCACCAGCCCCCTTGCCCTGGCCGCCGCCCAGGACCCGTGCGCGTAAGCGAGCGCTGACGAGGTACTTCTACGCGGACGGAAGCCAAATTGCTCCGGAGGGAGGAGAGGGGCCAGGTGCGGGGACACCTGCCGCAGGACCACCTTCTCCAAGACCTTTGACATTGCTGCCAGGATCGCCACTGGTCTGTAGCTGGAGGGCAGGTGGGGGGGTTTGCCCTTCTTGTGAAGGGGGATGATGGACGCCCTCTTGAACCCCGAAGGGACCACCGCTTGCTCGAAGGACTTCTTGATCATGTGGGACACGGGCGCGGCAATGATGGGGGCCAGGTGCTTCAAGACCGCCACCGGAATCCCGTCCACCCCGAGTGCCTTGGTGTTGTTGAGGCTCATGATGATGTTTGCCACCTCTCTCTCCGAGGGGGCTCTGAACCTGAATTGCTGCTGCTGCTGCTGCTGCTGCTGCTGCTGCTCCTGCTGTTGTCCCTCCTCCAACGGCACCCGTTGCTCCTCCTGATGCCGCTGCTGCTGCGTGCCTATCCTGGCCCTGATCTTTTCGATCTTCTCAATGTAGAAGTTGTTGACGCAGTCTGCCAGCTTGTCCTCCCCTTTGACCTCCTGGCCGCTGGACTCGTCAAGGAGCTCCATTGGAAGGGCTGCCGACTGCGACCTGCCGGAGGCTGTATTTGCCAGGTGCCAAATTGCCTTGGAGTCAAACCCCTGGGCCCGCAGGTGCCTCACATTGGACTCCAACTTGTCCCTCCTGACAAGCCTGGCCGCCTTGTTCCTAAGCTTGCGGTACTCGGTGTGATCCCCCGCGGCGGCGGCGGCGTCCCTCCTCCTCATGAGGGAGAGGGTGTCGGCAGCGAGGTAGAGTGGGGTTCGCCTCTCCTTGACCTGGACTCGTTGGAGGGGGGCGACGAGGTTTAAGGCGACAGTGATCTCGTCTACAATGATCTTGTGGATCTCTTCCACGTCCTCCAAATGGAAGACCCTACTGAGCGCCTCGGCGTTGATCGCCCAGCAGATGGAGGAGGGGGTGATGGACTTGAAATTGCGGCGCATGATCGTTTTCAGACCCGGTCCCCGCTGGCCCAAGTCGAACCCCGTCAAGGTGGGCCTGTGGTCCGTCATGGCGTCAGGGAGGACGGAGAAGGTGGGATTGGGGAGGCCGACGTAATAAACGTGGTCCAGGATGCTGCTTCTCCTGCCAACGGCGCCGGACCCATCGCTGAACGTGCCGTGAGAAAAGAAGGTGGGACTCATGTCGAGCTCATTGGCGACGTTGAGCCCGCACTCCTCCAGGCATTCGTGGTGGAGCTTGAGCAGTCGGCGGCGGTAGTAGTGGGGGTCGCCGAGCTTGGCGAGGTCCAAGTTCATGTCGCCCAAGACCAGGACGCGGTTGAAGGCGGACGAGAACTCCCTGATGGACTCGTGCAGCATTTGCAGGTCCTCCTCCTCCACGGCTCCGCTCCATTGGCGGTAGATGGAGGCGACCACGATGGGGCCGCCCACGATGTCCAGCTTCAGCCAGACTTCCATAGTAGAGGACTTGATCACGGTGGGGCTATACTTGGCAGCAAAATCGTCCCTCACTAGCAGTAGCAGCCTGTACCCTTTGTTAGGCACTGGGGCCGGGTAGAACACCTTGTAGTTCTTGAACACGACATTGTCGTCCGCCTGCACTTCAGTCTCCGAGAGGGCCGCCACAATGGGACGAACCCTATCAAGCAGCAGCTGGACCTCGAGCTCCCTCCCGGCCCTGCCCAAGCTGCTCACGTTGAGACCTAAAAATTTGAGCTCCCCCCGTTAGTACCGCCATCACTGCCGCCACCACAGTGCTGAGCATAGCGGGATCGGGCTGGGCGAGGCCGGAACCTCCTCGGCCCAACCCGCCGCTCCTGGTCCCGTGGGTGGGGTTGTTGTTGTTGCTGCCGCTGCCGCCCGGGGTGGACAGGCCGCGGGCCACCACATCGCGGTAGGAGAGCCTCCTCCCCCCCGCTTCCTCCGCCTCCCGCAACCCGAGCCGCCTCTCCATCAGCTCGATCCTCTCCCGGAGCTGGAGTTCGGCGGGCCTGGAGTTGTTGTTGCCGCTGCTGTTGCCGCCGCCATGGGAGGTGGCATTCCTCCTGGTGATGGGCTGGCGGGACCTGTTGCTGCTGCTGTTCCCCTTGGGAGCGGCGTCGCCCCTGCGCACGCCCCCCTTGCCGTTTCCCTTCTTGGTAAGGTCTCCCCTGCTCACGCGTGGGTGGAAGGCCCTGCACCCGGGGGAAGGGCCGGACCCGCAGCGGTTGCTGGTGCAGGGGGTGGGGTGGGCAAACCTGCAGCCGTTGTTCCTGTTGTTGCAGTTGCCTCCCTTCCACACCTGGTTGCAGACCCGAGGACGCCACCCAGCATTGTTGGAGCTCTCTGACGTCTTTGTATTGGTTGCATTGTTTTTCTTCCCTCCTATAACCCCACGCTTGACAGCGTCGGCATCGACACCCCCAACCCCTCCAACCCCTCCAACCCGAGCAACCCCAGAACCACGTGCGTCTTTGTCGACGAGCCCGCCCCCAACTACACCCGCTTTAGCGAGCTGTTTAGGTGGAGCTGCTTGACTACGGACACTATTGGAGCTGTGGTCACTCACCTTCCCTTCAGGGGTGATGCCGTTGCTGTTGCCGCCGCTGCTGCTGCTGCCGCAGTTGCTGCTGCTGCCGCTGTTGCTGTCGACGCTGCTGTTGTCGTCGCCGCCCAGGGAGGGGCCCGCATCGGTGCCTGGCGGAAAGGAGGCCACCGCAGTTTGAGCAGAAGGGATCTGCCCACCCGGGGGTGCCAGCCCCAGGGAGCCATCGTCGTCGTCCTCATCCACGCCCGTCCCGCAGTCCTTGTTCCCCTCCATGACGGGAACGCCACCGTCCGGGCCAGAGATCACGCTCACGTCCGGGGCGGAGTACGCCTCGTCCCTGCCCTTGATGGGCGGGCGCCACTGACTGGAGGTGCAGACGCTCTCATCGTCCAGGATCGGGCCATCCAGGTACTTGGCCAGCTTTGTCCTGTCCCTGTCCTTCACGGCGCCGGCGACCACGCTCAGGTCCTTCACCCTGGCGGATTTGGCCATGTGCGCCGCCGCAGCCAGGTAGTTGTAGCCCATGTTCTCCGGCAGCAGGTCCAGGTACCAGCTCATGGCTGTCAGGGCCGCGACGATGTCGGCCTTCTTAACCTTGTCGAAGAAGACCATCGGGTCTCTGGAGGTGGTGCGTATGACGCCAATGTACCTCCTGGCCGAGTTCAAGTCCCTGGGGGTGATGTCCGCCCCGTCCCTGGCGACCTTGGGCATCTTGCCCGCGGCAGCGGTCATTGCGGGTGTGACCAATTTTTGGCGGGAAATGGCGGGAGCAGTTAGCTGGCCTGCTCAGCCGCCTGACGCACCTGGGACACCTGTCAACACCTGGCCAGAACCTCCAGCTAATACCCCCACGCAGTGGAGGACCCCCACGGGGCCCACAAGGGGCACGTCGAACTCCTTTGCGCGGGAGAACCCGGGGTGGCCGTCTGTTTTGGAAGGTTGCGCGAGATGAATCCTTGCAGGCCTTCTGCAAAAAGAAGAAAAAGATTTTTTGGACCTTTTTCGTTCGCATAGTGCAGTCTCTATACCCACCAGGCATGCAGACCAATAGACGTGGCACCCCCATCATTGGGAGGAGGGCTCCCAGGGCGGACAGTGTCGCCAAAGGGACCATCGCGGCTCTTCTGAGGAGAGTCTGGAAGTGATAAGAGATCTTTAAGTCGATTTGTCTGAACTTTCTGGGGGCATAAAACGCACAGTGTACATCACTGTTCTAGAAAAGATTACGACCTATTACAAAATATTGTGGAGAGAAGGGTACCACAGTGTTCAATTTTGAGAAAGTGTCGAAAAAATGCCTTACTCTTTTGCGCGATGAGTTGTTCAAAAACCACCTACGTAGTTCCTGTTCTCACTGTTATTATTAGTTGAATATTTTTTTTCTTTTTGATGGTTACAATTAGACTCATCTTGGAAATTTAAACCTTACTTATTCACTCTAACTAGTACACACGATTCTATCTTTTTATTAACAAACCGTTTGAATTATCATCGAACAACATTTAATGTTTTGTGGCAATGACAGTCTGATAAAATTTCGCCCTTCTATCCACATAACGCACGGTGGCCCATGACACTTCTCCGTCTATTGGTGCGATCTTTACAATCGCACAGAAAGGGCAATG
>JAAUXU010105450.1_pt1 | contig 10057 bp, 13 predicted proteins | sample 7278151 | NCBI WGS metagenome assembly JAAUXU01 (sample SAMN14350113, study PRJNA611818) | marine sediment metagenome | isolation source: surface marine sediment (1.8m) | place: French Polynesia: Moorea | collected 2018-08 | reverse complement strand
GACACACACAGACACCTACTGTGGCCTCTGATGTACTTCTCACTGTGCAGTGGAATCCTGTTATCATGCGTGGTCCTAAGTTACAATTCGTTGTGCTCACCACTACGCTATTATCGGCACCTCTTGAACAAGCTGACTGAACAGATTGCAGTGCAAGACTTCACCACTTGACCTGCAAGGGTGCAGTTTCTCCATATGGTGTGGAAAAGGCGGTGTTGAGCCCGTACGTGAACGGGGTCTCACTGTACCCGACTGAGGCTGTAATGGGGCTCCTACGTGTACCAGGCAAAAGGGAGTGGTCGTTGAATAATGAACTGAAAACCACAAGGGCTCTTTTTTGCCTGCTCCAATTTGCGCAATTCACGGCAACCTGAGGAGACTAAAGGGCAGAGAAATTGATCAGCTTATATCAAAGCGCGCACAGGGATTAAACTGCCAGTTGTGGCTGACAGAACTGTTTTTCTTTAGTCTCAAGCGCCATCTTAGATAACTCGGGAGAAAGTTGTGACTAAATCTGGCGTTGCTGAGCAATAATATAAACTCAGAAACTTTTAGTTAGTGAGACACTGAAGTTATCTTTGATGAAATCTAACTCTAAGCAACGCTTTGCTCAGCAGCTGCAGTTCGTCCAGGTTGACCCTGCCTGGCCTGCACTGTACTCGACGTTGACAGAGAGCTGATCCCAAGCATGAATGGGCGACATCGCGATTGCTTCACATATAATGCAGCATTTCCCGGAATATTCTTTTCATCTTTCTCATGGGCTGCATGAAGGAACAAGGTGGAATCCATGGCTTCCAATGTTGATTCGATGATTATCGCTGTTGCTCCGCCTCATTTCCTCTCAGACTGATGCGTTTCAATCCACCCTGTTTCTGGATCATTTAGGCTCTTTCCACACAAATTTTACATACCACATGCTCTCAGTGATTACAGGATTGGTAAAAAATGTAAAAACACGTACTGTGTCGTCAATTTATACCTTCATTTTTTAGTGCTGATACGTAATTCCGTACAAAAACACAGATGACGCACTTTATTTTCAGCAGTGTTCTAAATCACTTTAGTTCCAACTTAAGCACTACAAAAAGTGATGAAAGAAATCAAGAAATGTGCCTCATATTCATCCTAGTGACGCACTTTTTTTACGCCAAGGCCCTGTAAACATTGAAAAAAGTTGTCGACCCCGATGGGCGAGTGATTTCAACGCTTCCAGTTATGCCTGAAAACCCTCGAAGAGGCAGACCTCGAGCCAGGAGGAATCACGGGGCTCAGCCATAGTTGAAGGCGTGTGTTTGGTTCACCTGTGTCAGGTAGAGAGTTATTGTTTGTCTATTTGTCTGTCTGTCTGTCTGTCTGTCTCTTCTCTCTCTGCGTCCATGTAACGTTGCTGATTTGCTCCGTTGCATCCTTCAATACAGACCCACACAAAGAGCAGGGAGAAACATTTATCCCAACGCGCGCCAGGTGGATGCTCACAGCTAATCACACTCGAGGCCAACGCCAGGGTGTCCAGATCCAGATCTGCGTACATAGACACAAACACAATGCATCTACTGAGCTTGCTGATGATGGATCCACCCGTGTCATACCGACGTATCCACAGTCTGAAGCAGCCACATATCTTTAGCTGAACTTTGGGTTAGGTCAGGTCGTCATTTCATCAAAGAGGCGAGAAGGAGTAAAGAAATTGCCAGAAACCAGCGAAAAAGTCGGGAACAACATATGCTACAGTGTGAGTCAGACAAAAGTGCGACTAAATCTCCTTTCAACCTGCAGTGCTTTTTTTTAACCTGCCCACGTCATTACCCGGGCAACTTCTGCCAGCCCGTTTATGTACGATTCATGCACTCATACGAATGGAGCTACGTGAAAACGCAGACATGTTGGACCACTCCAGAGGATGCGATCTCCTCTTAGACCAGAGTAACGCGCACACTTGACATTTCATCGCTTCAGTTTCCAGCAAAATCTGGCAAAGCGTGCGAGGCTTCAGCCATGTGAAGGAGAGGACCAAGAGTCTCACGGATAATAATATCTTCGAAGGAGAGAATAGAGCGCGCTCCAAAACGCAAAAATGTCCAACAATTACAAGGTGACTTCGCCGCCGACATCTTCAGCTGCTTCATCCTACCAATACAACAACTACGCCTCTGGATATCCCAACTACGCGTACAACGGACACGAGATGACGGAATACAGCAGGCAAGTCAACTTCGGCGACTGCCCAGAAGCTATAGCCGGGGAAAATTCTGGCATTGTACTATTAGCACTGTGTTTTTTATATTCGTAATATATATGAATATGAATATTTTTGCAGATCCAACTCCAACGGTCGGAGTCTTGGCACAGGCAACAAAGTGAGCTCATCCAGCCGAAGTGGGGGTGGCAACGACGGGCGTGGCCACACCGGGAGGACGGGGCCGGGGGCAGCTTACGACGACGACGACGAGGAGGAGTACTCGAGGGGCCAGTGGGGGTCGAAGGCAGAGTTCATCCTCTCGTGCGTGGGATTCTCGGTAAGCCTTTGTTTTACTTCCCAAAGAAAAAGAAAGGAAGAAATTTGAAATTTTGCAGAGATTTCGCCCAAATTTCATACAAAAAGACCGATGTACTGGGTGTGCAGGAGCTGTGCAAATGCAGCTGTGAGAGGCTGTCGTAAACGAAGCCCAAGTTGCAGTTGCTCCTCACCACCCTGTAGATTGTCCCTCTCGGAGGCTGAGAGATCGACAAACTAGATCCTTTGCTCGACTCGGTCGCCTCAACTGCTTGAGGCTCCAGGAGCGGCTCAAAAATGAGACCAATGCGTCGCGACTTCGCAACGCAAAAAAAAACACGCACAAACGGCAGGAAATTGGATCGCATGCGCGAAACTGCGTCATTGACTGTGACGTCTTTCGTCTTCAACGCATCGTTAAAGTCGGAGCTTCTTGCTGATGAATGCAAAAGTCACCCGCAAAACTTGGTTTTCCTTTTCTGGCCAATTTGTGACAAATCGCAAGTCGTTCTTGTCGCTCACTGGCTTTTTAAAGAGGAAAAAAAAACGAGGAGTTGTGTATGCAAAAAACAGCTGGAAGCTCCCTTGACCTTGAAACAAGGCTTCTTTCTCCTTCAAGAGTTGCTGCACTGTGAATCACGATGCCTCATCTCTTCTTGCCTCGTGGTTTGTGATCACATCAAACGAGAGCTTCTCCAGGCCTAGGCAGGCCCACTAGGCATAAACGGTCTGACGAAAAAAATATCGAAACGGGTTCCTTCTCCTGAGTTGTCGACTCAGATGTTTCGCCGCTCTCTTTGAATGTGAGCATTTCGCATGATTTTCCACATCTCCCGGCACAGGTGGGAATAGGCAACGTGTGGCGCTTCCCGTACCTGGCGTATCAGAATGGCGGCAGCGCCTTCCTCGTCCCGTACATCATCCTACTCGTCTTCGTGGGGAAGCCCATGTACTATATGGAGACGGCCATGGGCCAGTACTCCAGGTAAAAGCTGAAACTCGCGCCTCTCCTTGACCCTGTACATGCAGGCACTGTACTGTGCGACAAGAACATGGATTTGGATTTCTTTAACCAAGTGTTCACTGCTCACTAGGTCTAGTCCCCTCCAACTTTGGCGCTGCGCCCCCCTGGCCAAAGGCGTCGGCTTCGCCATGATCATACTCTCCCTCGTGGTGTCCATCTACTACAACGTGATCATGGCCTATTCAGTCATCTACGTGGGAGCGTCCATCGTCGGCATCTTCGGCGAGCTGCCATGGACCGTGTGTGGTGAGACAAAAACACAGTTACAGCATGTACGCAGGGGAGCATAAATCAGCTTCAAGGTTAGGAAGGTTTCTCCCCCCCCCCCCCCTCGTTTCTTCAACTTTATGTGTGCTTAAGAATTTAGCGTGAGGATCGAAATCTTTTGTTGAGAAAAAAAAAATCAATTTTGACGTCTCTTACAGTTAGCTGAAGGTAATTTTCTTCTCCGTTCTCTCGACTTTCCCCTCAAACTTCTCATTTCCAGGTGAAACCAACCTGTTTCATGTAGACTCCTTCGATTAATAGCCGAAAAAGACTTCTGCTTCTGTGCTTCTAACTGCATGAATGCGGATGTCTACAGATTGCATTGAGCAAACAACGGAGATTTACAATGGATAACTATGTGAAAGGACCGGACTGAGCTTGCAAAATCATTGCAACAGAGATACCTTTTGGTCACTGCATCACGAGAGTAGCTTAATGTCACGAGAATCTCTTAGATGAATGGTGGGGCGCCGACAGCAACTGCGTGGCCACGGCGGCCAACACGTCGGAGAAGGAATTCTTGCACATGAAGAGGTGCAGGCCAAACTTGCCAGACCCAATCACTGAAAATTGCACATAGTAAGTAGAAAGAACAAATTGCTCCTCCCAACACCGCGGTGTGTGTGACTGAGCAGGCACCTGGATATCTGGTTGGGTAAATCCAATAAGGCTGTTGCCGGAGCAGCTCTTGGTGACCTTTACTGGAGACCAAGTCCTGGTGTCTGCTCGAGGCTGAGTCTTCTTCTAGAACGACCTTCTCCTCCCTCTCCCGCAGTGCTCAGTCTTCCGCCAGCCAATTCTGGGAAAAGTACGTGCTCAACATCACGGACGGCCTGCATGAGTTCGGCGACATCGGCAGCTTCAAATGGGATCTCAGTCTGGCGCTTCTCTTCTCCTGGATCATTGTCTTCTTATGCCTCATGAAGGGAGTCAAGAGCAGTGGAAAGGCAAGTTGATTGAATGAAAAAATAATGCACATGAAAAAAAAAATAGATTGTTTTAGGTGGTTTATTTCACTGCGACTTTCCCATACGTGATCTTGATCGTGCTGCTAGTCCGCGGATGCCTCCTGCCCGGAGCTGGCGAAGGACTCAAGTACCTCTTCTTCCCCAGAATGGAGGAGCTGCTGAAGATCGGCCCCTGGAGGAAGGCGGCCGAGCAAATGTTCTTCTCGCTCGGGCTTTCTTGGTATTGCCAAGGATGTAGCTTTGTTGTTGATGAGCACCTTAAGAATGTATTCATTCACCTTTTTTTCAGGGGCGGCCTCATTATGTTCGGTTCGTACAACAAGTTCAACAACAAGATCCACATCGATGCTTTCTTCGTCTCCCTCTTGGACTTCTTGACCTCGCTCATCGCGTCGTGCGTCATCTTCTCCGTCCTGGGATTCATGGCGCAAGACTTCAATATTTCAGTTGAACGTTTGGGAGAAGTGATGACAGGTGGACCAGGTAAAAAAGTCCCTTTCTCCTATCTGGTGCTATTCAGTTATTAATGTTGTGGTTTTAAACTGTGAAGGTCTCGCGTTCATCATCTATCCCGAGGCACTGTCGCGACTTTTCCTTCCTTGGCTGTGGTCAATACTCTTCTTCTTCATGCTGTTCTTACTGGGTCTGGACTCGGAATTCGCGCTTCTGGAGACTGCACTCACTGCGCTCTACGACGGCGTTCCGAGGTTCAGGAATCACAAGGTATCTTCATGTTCTTTGTTGTTAACAGTGGTTTAAGAATGTCGGATGCTGCGTCCTCCTCCAGGTGAAGACGACATTTGTGGCCTGCGTGTGCTGCTACTTGCTCGGTCTTCCGTGCGTGTCGAGGTACTTGTTGATCATGCAGTACACAAAGGGAACTGTAATGATATCAACGTGTGTCTACATCAACGCAGGTCTGGACAGTTCGTCTTGGATCTGATGGACACCTACGGCGCAGGGTTTGCAGTCCTATGGACGGGATTCTGGGAGTTGGTTGGACTCATGTGGATCTACGGCGTTTGCAACGTCTCCAAGGATATCAAGCTCATGCTGGGATCCGAACCAGGATGGTAAGATATCAGTAGACGAGATTGTTGAATTGACGAACAACTTGACCTCACCTATGACGGTAACTCTCTCAGGTTTTGGAAGATTACCTGGGCAGTTATTTCGCCGCTTGCTCTGCTCATCATCTTCGTGGCCGCGTTGGTCCGCATGGGGTACGAAGAGCACAAGTACTCAGGTCTGATCCCCTACCCGGATTGGGCGCATTACATTGGATACGGACTGGTGGCTATAAGCGCAGTTCAGGTGTGATTAAGTTGGATTATGCTGCTCCTCTCTGTTTGGTGGGATCACAACTGTGCGACCACAAAATATGGCACTCAATGTTCAAATGCACATCAGTATGTCCGGGACGTACATACATGGTGTCATACATGTACAAAGGGACTGATGGACCTGGAACGGAAAACTTATATCCAGTGGTGCTAACAGTTTATCCATCGTATCGTCCACTGTATCCTATATTCTTGAGGTCTTTTCCATCTTTCAGATTCCCCTGTGGGCCGTACTGATGTCCTTGTACTACCTAATCCGCGGACGTCCCCTGCAGGTGGTGAAACCGACCGCATCCTGGGGTCCTGGTGACAAGGCGGTAAAACGCGCGATCCAGGACGAGCAGAACGGGATCGCAAGGACCAGCAAGTACAGCTACGACAACGAGGCGATGCCCTATCAATATCGAATGTAAATTACGTACAAGCACTTGTAGTGAACACAAGAAGAAATATACTATTTTCCAATTGTATATCTGTTGGTGACCACGGAGTACTGTATGCACGAAAGAGTTTTCCATTTTGAAATGTCTGTCCACTGGACACCTCCAAGACAAAAATGTCCAAGGATACCAACTTGGGAGGAACCCTACGACGACCTCACATGCAAAAGGTACTACTATGTCGACTGCAACTTGACGTCAAGCAACCATTTTGAGGGCAACGTGAACGCGGTCGACAAACTGGACCAGATGCTCTGCGTCAGCGTCAGCGCCAACGTAGCAGGGAGACACACCTGTTGAGGACTAGTCTGGAGGGAACCAAATTGCAGAGATCGCTATCATGAGCGTACTAAAACAAAAAAGTTCTTTTCTAAATATCACATACACTTACTGAACAATCATCACCGTTGTAAAGTTTTTAGTGCTCTTTTCAGATGGGCACACTTACACTTGACGTAAAAAACATATGCTGCTCGCAACTTATGTCATGGCACAGCAGTCATCTATCGTAAATGCTTTTTTTGGATAGTATCTGACAAGCACTGATTCATCAGCTGTTCTGGAGATTGGTTCCTTTAAATACAAGCACTTTTGGTCATCATAAGTACGTATGTTCAAGTCTACGCGTTGTGCGACTTGGGCACTCCGTAGGCACTCAAGAAACACACCCTTGATTCTCGTTTTTCTCATCAACATTATTGAGTAATGGAGGCAGTGGGAAACATTCACTCTTGTGCACTCCCTCAGAGGCTGCCACCATCTAGTAAGTACGTTGGGAATCATGAGTACGTAAGTGACAGGCGATTTGGGCGGCTGCGGTTGTTTTCTTCACATTCTTAAGCGCTCTCTTGACTCTTAGTTGCTTCTTCATAACTGGGAGGCGGTGGCAATGAAATGCTTTCATCCTTGTGCCGTCCATCAGCAGCCGCCACGGCCTCCTCATACGTGGGGATGGTGGCGGGCGTTGGCATGACGTGTTGCTGTTGCTGCCGTTGGACGTCGGTCTGATCATCTCCAACCTCTCTCACCCTGAGACCCCTCCTCAGCTGTCCCACGGACTCCACATAGTGGTACAATTCAGGGGCCTGCGGCCGCCGACACCTGCAGTTGACCGAAGGATACTTAGAGACAGTCAGCGACAAAGGATCACTAGCCTCGGAGGCTTTCTCGTACCTGAAGAATCCTCCGCAACATGAGCAGATGACGATGAGCAGCGCGAAGAAGATGTAGAGCGAATGGGAGCCGAAGCCACTGCTGTACACGTGGATGGTGTCGTTGAAGCCCGCGTCGGAATCTTCGCGAGAGCCATCGTCTCGCCTGTTGCCGCTATAGTTCCTCCATTGCAAGTCGGAGTAATACCGTTTGCAGCGCTCTGAGAGAGACATAGAGAAAAAGTCTTGTTCATGCGAATTTTCGCAGCAATTGAAGTAGCATCGGTAAACCTTTGGTCATATTCATCTTGCTCAGTTTCTTCGAGTTGAAGCAGACCAAATAGTTGATCGACTTAGGAGGGTTCCTGAGCACATTGGAGAGGCAGACGGCCCAGCAGTCGTTGCGGTAGGGACGACCTGCGAAGTAAACACCTTTTTTGTGCCACGACTGTCCATGGAATAGGTAGCCTCTACCTTACCAGACTGCGTCATCGTGGTCTTCTCGTTGGTGCGGGTGCACTTTTTTTCCTCTTCCAGCTGAGCCAGAATCTGTGGATCGAGACAGTCTGAGGGAGCCTTGGCCTTTCTCACGCCTCCGACAGCGTCAGCCGCGACCCCCAAGAACACCAGGACCAAGAAGGAGGACTGTGTAGGGGCCATATTGAGACTTGGAAGTGCATTGAGCAGCTTTTCGCGCAAACAAAACACAAGTTGACACATAACAGGTGTTATGATCGTGCAGCTTCTTCATCAACTAATCCTCTTTAATTGTGTTTCTTCCTTATTTTGCTTCGGACAATTTTACTGTTTTTTCTTATCAAGCGTGGCTGTAGTTTCTAGATTGATTCATGTTGGATACACGGACTAACGTACCAACTCTGTCCGCCGACACTAATAGCAGTCGGCGGCGTCTGGCCAACTCCAAACAGAGTCAAATGAAGATCACATTGTTACAGGTAAAACAAGTAAGTTTTAGTTGAAGATAGACGAAGGAAGACAACTGTGACGATCATAAGGCCTAGGGAAAAACCAGCTCTGTCGCTTCAAGCAGCTGCTGTTGTTCCTGGGATGCACGAATCGAGCGTAGGGATGTCGTTTGCCAGCCTCAAGCTGAGAGTGACTGTCTTTTCGAGCCAGATCAAGGTCAGCGGTCTGTGGAACAGGATTTTGCGCTTCAAAAATCACCACAGAGCAGCTGCAAAAAAAAATAAAAGCTTAGGAGCCCTAGAGCCGGTTGCGTCTACATTTCTAGTCACATTTGACGTAACCAGAGAGAAGGATGAACCAGAGCTGCCCTTCGCGGCTGCTCTAACCACAAGGTACCAACGCAGAGGTCGTAATACGCTCTCCTTCTCGTTCAGCTGACAACCGCGCTCCCCAGCAAACGTGGACCTACACCCCAGAGAGATAGTATAGAGGGGAGAAGCAACAGCTGCAGCCGTGTCGCTGCCTCCGCCCCCATCTCACCTGAGAAAAAAAACGCGTGAGATTCAAACGTAACATGGCAAAACGTTCTCTGTGATGTCCTGTAGTTTAACTAAAATGGTACTTTAAAATTTATCAAACTCACCCACAATGCTGACACATTGTATTAGATAAGCAGTGTGTGTGCACAGACAGTGAGTTTTCCAGATCTGGTGGTCATGGAGTTACTAATTACGCATAGAATCTGGCTTCACATGAGTACCTTTAGCACACGTCACAGGTTTTGGAAAATTCGCTGGCGGTGAATTGCACTACCCCACATCTTGGTGGTGACTCTGTGTGCGCGCATGCGCAGCACTGTGATTAGATGTAAGTTAAAATGTGTCTGTATCGTATTTTGTTACACCGTGTGTTGAATCCAGGTTCGAGTGTTTCTGTACTTTCAAGAAAGTTCTTCGTATTGTACTGTACTACTGTACTGAGCTCGGACTCAGAGCGATGTTTCGTGCGATAAGGGCTAGTCAGGACCGGCGAACTGGATATCTTGAGCTCATGTACTTTTGGAACGAGTGGATTTGTTCCGGGACCATGTCATGCACCCCATAGGGGTGCAACGGTGAAGCATAAGTCGGTTATGATTCGGTTCAGTCCACGAGCCCTTTCCGGCTGATTCACCAGAATGATCCAGTCAGAAATTCCCATTACTCTAGAGTACACAAACATGAGATAGAGCAGAAGCTCAACGCTTCAGTCGCTTTTTTGGAGGCCTTTGTTGGAGTCTCCTTCAAGGAGGTGAAGGTCTGCATCTGCATCAGGCTGATGTACACCATGGCGTTTCACACGTACAGCACCGCCAAGTACGTTTTGTCGCACTTCAGTAATCTGAAGCTGATGGTGAAGGCCGGCCATTGTGCCAGTCCCTATCACAAGGGGACCGTGGTG
>JAAUXU010103033.1_pt1 | contig 10062 bp, 12 predicted proteins | sample 7278151 | NCBI WGS metagenome assembly JAAUXU01 (sample SAMN14350113, study PRJNA611818) | marine sediment metagenome | isolation source: surface marine sediment (1.8m) | place: French Polynesia: Moorea | collected 2018-08 | reverse complement strand
TAGACATTTTAAACGGTTTTTCCAAAATCCTCGCCCCCCCCCCCCCCCCAAAAAAAAACTTTCTCTTTCGTAAATACTCGGCAGGCAAATTCGCAGCAAATTCCCCCAAACCTCTGGTCTCTGAGTAAAAATCCGCCCCCAGCGAAGGCATTTTTGCCTGCTTTTTTCCCTTACTTCTTGATTTGTGGCTTGCATGCAAAGTAGGTCTGTCTCTCCACTTTCCTCCCTGTGCTGCATATTATGTAGGCTTTTTCCCCTCATGTCTCTCTCTGCATATCATAAACAGAACAACATGACGAGGGGAGGAGACAAAATTCGAATTTTCTTCTCATGTCTTTTCCCTTATTTTTCTCCCTGCGTGTGAGAAAATTCGTCGTTTTGTCCGGGTCCTTCTGCATTATCTGGGACACAACAAAATTCCTACGTGCGCACGCGCACAAAGAGAGACAGAGAACACGCGCGCGCACGCACACACGCAGAGAGTCGCAGATGGCGCAGGAGTGAAAAAACTTGGGGTGCAGGAAAAGGGGGGGGGAATAGGGGAAAAAAAGGGGGCAATTTTCGGCACATTTGTCCACATTTGACCTCTTCTCTCACATTTTTACCCCTATCCCTGGTCTGTTCGTCCTGAGACAGAGAGAAAAAAAAGTGGGAAAAGGAGGACGACAAATTGGGCAAAAGGTTCCGGTTATTTTTATTCAATCAATTGTAATAGCTCAAAATGATGGCTTAGTAGTGAAGAGGAGCAAAAGTTCTACCTGGGGCTCTCTCCATATACATAAGATGTGTGTTGACTTAGTCCGATCTCTCGATATGACGTCATTTTTCGTCACCCAGGGTAAAAAAAAAAAGACCCCAGAGGGTGACTCGAGGTGTCTCCTGACTGGCCAGCTCGGAGCTCGACCCAATTGGTAGCCCGACTCATCGTGGCCATTGAGTTGACACCACCATCGTTGGCAAAAAAAGTCTTCTCATTCTGGAGATATCTATTCTGGATTTGTCGCCTTATACGGTTACAAATATTATACTAAGTACAGAGCTCGAGGGGAAATTGGTCTTGGCTCACGTCAGCTCGTAAAAATTAGCCTTGGCTCGAGCCAGTTCGGGATGTTTGGAGCTGGGCTCGTCCAGGGTGGAGCGAGCCGGTGGGTCTGTGAGACTGGGGCCACCCCTACTCGGGACCCGACGTCTTATAAAGTCACTCCTCCGCTTATGACGTCACTGGTTGACGTTAAAAGCGGAGTCCACTGTACTGAGATCATCCATCACAGTGAGACACTTTATGTAGAGAGAAGTAAAAAAGACGACTCGGTCAGCGGGGACACAAAAAGTACCGTATATCGAGATCCCACTGTAGTTGTAGCAGTTTCCTGACCCCCCCCCTTCCCCCCTTTGAAGGCTTCACCCCCTCCCCTTTTTTCTTACTGCAGGAGAAACATGAGATTAGATCCCTCATGCTTTCTCTCACACACGACTTTCCCACATAAATGGTGTAGGTAGGTTAGGTGGGTGTATCTGCCATTTTCTCCGATATCTGCTATCCGAGTACAGGGTGACTCAGCTGGAGCGGGACGTCCGCAGGGCGCTGCGCTCTGGTCCGGCTGCTCTGAGACACCCGGTCACGCCCTCCCCCTCCCTCCCGCCTTCCTGAAGGCCGCGCCCGACCCCTTTTTCAGAGTCATGAACATGATCTATTGGTCGGGCGCGAAAATCGGGCAAAAAATCAAAGAAGAGAAAATATTGGGGGGGGGGGCAACTATTTTAACGGGAAATTTTCTTTTGTGCGTGCGCGCGGGGCCCAAAGGGTTGAGCAGCCGAGATAGTATAGAGGCTCTGTCAAATTGAATGAAAAGAGATGAAAAAAGTCCTCGGCGCACACGCGTGAAGTAAACTTGCGTGAAAAGGCCTTGAATCCTTAGGCCTATTTGATAAGGGGATTTGGGGAATTTGCTTTTCAAGAAGCACTGAAAAGGTTACCTGAATAGGGGTAACTCTCACCACAGTCCTCCCCCCCCCTTCCTTCTCCGAGCGAACAAAAAAGAGGGGAGGGGGAGTTTATTGGTGAAAACGCGCGTTTTTCGCACGAATTCTCCTATGTCTGGGGGTGATAACTGTTTGCGTCCACGTGAGTTGTGTCACTCTTGCTTGCGACGATGCAATCTCTGTCGGCGCCGGAAATTGCCACCCCCGCCTGCAGGGTGTGTATGTGTGGGGTGTATATTCAGGGGGGTTACCCCCTCCACGACGGACTGCTGTCACGTATGGCTTATGGCCCAAGAAATGAGGTTTACTGCGTATAAAAAGAGTGGGAAATGTCGTGAGTGAGGTGAGAGCTCTTCAACTCGCCAAGTTGACTGAATAAAGTATGTGTATAAATAAAAAACAAAGCTTTTCGCTCTTCTCAGTGGGTCAAAGTAAAGTGCTGAAACTGGAGCTTTGCTGCTCCCGTGTACATCGACCTTTTTGGTGCGCATGCGCGCAACAAAAAAAGGGATTTAAGACCGATTTATCTACACACATTCGAGAAGTCTACGGGAGCTCAGGAGCAGCAAGAAATGTCTGAGTGGAAGAAATGAATGAGAGATGAATTTCCGACAGAAGACATCATAAATCTGAATTAATACTCAATCATAGAAGGATCATGAAGAAAACATAGCAAAAAACAAGCTGTGATAACATAAAATGTCTTCTCCGACCGTGACGACGACCTTGGTGCGCCAGGGGAACGGCGGCGCAGCAGGTGCGCCAATGGCGCAGCAGCAGCAACAACAACAGCAACAGCAGCAGCAACAGCGACCGTCGTCCCTGAGGTCTCGTCGGCGCAACTCGCCGGCTACGACAGAAGGCGGCGGCTTGGGAGGGGTCCGTGTCGGCGGCGTCCGCGTCGTCGGCGGCGCCAGCAGCGGCGCTTCCTCGCCCACTGACCTGCGCTCTCGTCGCAGTTCTCCCACTTTGGCGCTGGCGGAGAATCCGGTTGCTGGCGCAGGCCGCGGCGGCGGCGGCGGCGGCGGCGGCGGCGGCGGCGGCCGCCCTCCCGCCGCGCCGGTAGTGATCCCTCCTCCCGTGCTGCGTCCCCAGCACGTCTATGCGCCGGTGGCGCCGCTTGGGATGCTGACGCTCGGCGTCCTGTCCAAGAAGAAGGACGACCAGGCAGCCTCGGACGCCGGGAACGCCAAGCTCATGATGGGATGTACGTTGACTCGTTGAGACTGTTGTACCCAGACTCCACCAGGCGGAGGAAACATTTGAACAACATATTTCTAGGAGAAATATTATTACTTCTTAAACAATCGTATTTCCCCTTATCTCTTTGCATCACACGGTCGACCAGGTTGTTCAGCCAATTTATCTCAGAAGTAAAGATTCTTTTTGTCGAATAATCGGTATCTTTTAAGATTCTTCCATTGTGATGATTGTGTAAGCCAACTATGTTATCTACTCTAACAGATATATTTGCATGGGGAGCTTTCCAAGGTTCCCCTAAAATAAATAGTTCACGCTGACAACCACAGTGCGAGCAGCAAAAAATCTGCTGATAGGATCACCTGGCGTACGTAGTTTGTGAATACCTCTGAACACTCGTGCATTGTAAGCAGAGAACAGATTGTGCAGGCAACTTAATATTGTTTTGATGTCAGGATCAGTGAGGACAGCTTTTTGGCGCCCACTGTAGTCACAATGTGTAATAGATTCAATGACGGAGAAATTGATGGATCGCTGGAGATCGACGTCAATTAGAAAAACTCCATCAGTCACCTCACCGACTTTCATCTTCTTTGCAGCCGACCCCGAGGGTCCCGGTATCTGCGCCACCATCCTCACCCTGGTGTCCTTCGTCCTCGTCCTCGTCACTCTCCCTCTATCTCTCTGTGTTACAGTTAAGGTAAATATATTTGTTTTTAAGGCCCATCTTTTAGCCGAATCCCAGCCAGTCTCAGGGGAAAGTAACCCCCCCCTCCCCTCCTGCAAGCCCCAACCCCAACCCCGGTCATGGGACGTAAACACGTCATTCACTGCTCAAGTTGCGACTGTCGCATACGCAGACGTCCATTGTCCGCAGCCAAGACTAGGACTAGGGAAAAAGCCCGGTCTCTCCACCCGCCCGGGGCTTGAGGGCCCGACCCGTCGGCTCGGGCTCAGCTCAAAATTCCGTAGATGCAGACAAGAGAGTACGCGTAGGCCTACTACGGAGTAGGCCTTAGTCACATTCGCACTTGTGTCAACACAACGCTCTTCTCACGTTTGCCTCCGTACGCTTGTGTTGAGTGAGGACTGTGCAGCGCCTCGGGCTCGGGCCAGCCCGACCGCAAAACGCCCTCCTGCCGCGTCCCCACATGACGTACGTGGCCAAGATGTGTGACAGGGTGGACGTGCCCTGATTCCAGAGGGGTGTCCCAAGTGCTGGACTCCCCCCCCCCCCCTCCCGGTATGCAAGCATGCCAAACATCCTTGTTCGCAGGGAGAGGTAGCAAAGGTTCTGCACTACTGCACACAGCCTTAGACAGCTCGACAATATGACCAATGTCTCCATCACTTTGTTCTCTTTTTGTGCTTCACGGAGCTTTTGTAACGTCTCGCTGTGAGCATGGGTCTGTGTCATGCTTACACGTCAAGGGGGGGGGGCGGGTCCAGCAGTTGAGTTACCCCCTGGAATTGCTGGAATTGGCCCCTCCAGGGCTGAGGCCAAATTTGAGCCCATTTCACCTACTTTCACCTCCTCAAAAGCTCAAATTTCAGCCCCGCCGGCGCGCTTTCTTTTGAGCACTGTAGTATCAAGATGGGCAGTCAAAGCATTGAACTTCTGCACTCAATCTTGTGTGTGAGACTCTCAACAACCCATCTGAGGAGCCCATTGTGCCCCAAAAGCTGCTGAGTGTGGAGCCGATTTCACGCCGCCCAAATTACTTATGGCGAGGGCTGAAGACACACATGGAAGGACTCGTACTCGGTTTGGCAGATGAGTGCAGCAAACTTTGCAGATTCGCTGTGCTCAAGAAAGGGATTCGACAGAGATAAGTTTTTAGCAAAAAGTCCTCGTTGGAGTCTTAGCTGCAACTTTTATTTCATAAGTCTGCCTCTGTGGGTGGGAGCATTTTTCCACACCGTCAAGTAGCGATTCACAGACAGACTCCGCCTGAGCGGGGTTGATCCTGGGGGAGGCAGACCTGACGGAGGTCTCCAGGCTGCTTTGCGGCAGGCCTCAGCCTCCAACTTCCATTACCATCAGTAACCAGAAGGGCATTTGCACTTGGATGGTTCTGAATGATCTTGGCTTTGTGCACAGGTCCATGCATAGAAAAGATACTTTTACAATAACTTGAGTTACAGGCAGACACATAAAATGAGAGTTGTAGCTCAGACTCCATAGAGGACTTTTTCCTTAAAAACTATTCCTGTCAGACTATTTGATCATTGCGAGGCCTTAAAACCTGTCAGGATTTTTCCGTACAACCCGCTAGATTTATGCACATACGCTCATGTATCTGATGAATAAATATTCACAACTTCTCAGGAACATACACAAAATTCTCGTCTATTTCTTTAGAGGGAAAAAAGTACTCTCTAATTGTGATGTTCCACCTCAACACCAGTTGACTGACTCGAGCTGTCTTCATTTTGGCTTTTTTTTAAAAAAAAAAAAACCAGAGAGCTTTTTGGGCTGTGCCTGGACCTTGAGAGGCTTATCTTTCAGCCTATTCCTCCCCAAAAGCTCTCTTTTCAATTGATGAGTCCGAGATTGCTTACACAAGTTCTCACAAATCGCCGTTTCCTTTCAATCTCACGCGCGCACGCGCGCGCACTTTTTCGAAGTGTTATCATTTTCTGGGAAGAAGAAGAAGAAAAGTTTTCTCTCAAAAAACTTCTCTCTCTCAGCACATTTATGTTACTTTATTTACATGTCGAGGGAGAAAAAAAAAGAATGTGCGTGCTAGTAACAGAAATTGTTGGTGTTTTTTTTTTTCCACCGAGCCCCTCCTTTGTGGACTCCCTTGACTTTTTTTCTGCTGAATGACTCCTGAAATAGGGGGAAAGAGAGAGCAAAATTTGTATCTTAATATATTTTCCCCGGGGGAAAAGTTACTCTTGCAGTTCTCCTTTTTTTCTATGGCTTGGGTGGAGGCTTCTTCCATGCGTGTGTACAAAGGTCTCTCGACCGCGTGAGTCTCAAAGAACAAAGTGGGGTTGGCAGCCTGCGGCCAGAGAGGGAGGCACTTTCTGGGGCGTGCGCACTTTTGCGCGCCTCACACGGTGCGCATATTCTTGGGGTTAAGAAGAGGGCTCGTCTGGCATGGACCAGGCCAAGATTAAGGGAGTAAAAACCGAACTTTTGGGGAAGACAAATGAGGAAAAGAAAGGGTGGAAAACAAGGTGGAGTTTTTCTGCCAGGAGGAAAAGGGGGGGGGGTCAATTTGAAGATTTGAGAGGGAAGACTTTAAATCTTACTTGGCCACGGTCGGGGGGGTTCCTCACCGTAGTCCCTCCCTCGTCGTCACGTATGGAAGACACGAGGGAGGGAGAGGCGCAGCTCTGCGTACTCTTAATGTTCAGGTCAAGCAAAATTAAGCAGGCTATTAGTGGCCATCAGTGATGTTAATTAAGGCTATGTTTAGTGTTTTGCTGTCTGCCACTGAGGCAAAACCTCAAGACGTCATCAGGGGGAATTGCCACAACTTTAATACCCGGGAAGAGGGGTGAGGAGGGGGGGGAAGCTCCATAAATGCCAAAGGAAGAAAACCACGACGAATTGCGCACACACACACAGACACACAAACACACACACACACACACAAACGAAGATGAGAGAACAAAGAAGGTGCCATTACCATTATGACATCACCAATTGGTCTCTGCTGTCCTCACTTCCATCTCCATCTTCACGTGTTCTCCTGGCGTGAGGAGGCTCTCGTGTGTAGCTCTCGTGTGCGTGCGTGTGTCTACTTCTCGTGCGTGAGTCTGCAGCTCTTGTGTGCAGTCCTGGTGTCGATCTTGTGCATGTGTCGATCGTGTGTGAGTGCAGTTCTGCGGTGTGCGTGCGTAGCTCTCGTGTGTGTGGCTCCGGTGCGTGCGCGTGACAGAGATGTGGATAGAAAATTTATCTACTCAATTTTCCCGGGGACAAAAATCGATCAGAGGCGAGGAAAGGGGAATAATGAGGGATGAATGGGGGGGGGGGGAAGGAGTGAATATGTGTGGGGGAAGGGAAGGAGGGGAGAATCCACTTAATTACCCAGTGGGTGTCTCAAGTGATGTTCTGGCTCTCTCTGCGCGCATGTATGAGCATGTGTCAGAGGGAGAAAGTAGTGTTCGAGTCGATTAACCGATTAATCGAATTTTAGTTGAGGTTTTCACTGGACCAACTAATCGAACAAATTTGATTTAATCGATTAAATTGGGCCTCCAATACAGTACAGTGTACAGATGAGGTGAAGTCATGTCCACAGCTAATCTTTTCACTCCAAGCACTGTGTATTTACTGGTATCAAAATTTTTCTTGTCTGCTCCAGAATAAGGTTAACTAAAGGGATAACTAAACTCATGCATGATTTTCAGGCTTGTGGGCATTTGCCAAAATTTTGAGTAACCTCACTTCTGTGCTTGTTGGGATATTTTGACATATGACATTTGCAGGGATTCAAACACAAGCATACATTTGTTTGACATTTGACGTTCATAAGGATGGTATTGGCTGCGATCAGACACACACACACACATACCCAGGCACACATGTACATGGGGCCAAAATACGAGCATCTCATTTTAGTTGAAATTAATCGATTAATTGGTCAAAAAGAGGTAAAATAATCAACTTTAGTTGGTCCTCCAGATTAATCGAAACTCGAACACTAGGAGAAAGTGCTGCAACGAGTCCCTTTATTGCTCTTTTGGCTTTTTTTGCAGGTGGTCCAGGAATTCGAGAGAGCCGTTGTGTTCAGGCTGGGCCGGCTCCGCTCCGGTGGCGCCAAGGGCCCCGGCCTCTTCTTCATCATGCCGTGTGTGGACACCTTCAAGAAGGTGGACCTCAGGACCGTGTCCTTCGACGTGCCGCCGCAGGAGGTCCTTTCTAGAGACTCTGTCACAGTCAGTGTGGACGCTGTCGTCTACTACAGGGTGTCCAACCCCACCATGGCCACCAACAACATTGAGGACTACAGGTGAGAGGGTCTCTAGCGGGATGTCGAACGCAACAGCAGTGACAGCCATTTTTTTCTTTCTTTTTTTTTTCGTCAGCCACTCCACTCGTCTGTTGGCTGCCACCACCCTGAGGAACGTCTTGGGCACCAAGAACCTTGCGGAGATCCTCAGCGAGCGAGAAACCATCAGCCAAGTCATGCAGAATGCCCTGGATGAGGCCACTGATCCTTGGGGCGTCAAAGCTGAGAGAGTAGAAATGTAAGTACAGGGCATTGTTCGTCTGTTCACTCCAATGACGTCATATTTCGTTGCAGCAAAGACGTCCGTCTTCCAGTACAACTCCAGAGGGCCATGGCCGCCGAGGCCGAGGCTGCCCGAGAGGCCAGGGCCAAGGTGATAGCGGCCGAGGGAGAGCAGAAGGCGTCCAAGGCCCTGAGGGAAGCGGCCAGCGTGATTGCAGAGAGTCCTTCAGCTCTACAAGTGGGTTTTTGTTAGCACAGTGCGTATGTCACAGCAGGCCTTTATGAAACACCCATCGTTCCTTGCAGCTCCGCTATCTCCAGACCTTGAACAGCATCGCCGCCGAGCACAACTCCACCATCATCTTCCCCATGCCCATGAACATCATGGATCACTTCCTGAACCCCAAGGGAGAAAAGCAGTCTTAAGGAAAGCTTAGGCAAGGTCGGGATTATTGGTGTTTGTTATACTTAGTTCAAGATCCTCATCGCTATTGAATTTTGCCCGAAAATTCCGACCGATGGCAGCTGGGAGGAAGAAGAAGCTACACGCGCAAAGCCAGAAAATATCAACGTTCTCGAAGAAAAATAATTCATTACGTGAAACTTACTATATTATTGCATATTACTACATAGCGAACAGAACACGAGTGGATGTTCATAGTATGGAAAACACTTTTCCGTTTGTTTGTCTACTTTATCTAACGTCTCCATGGCCAATAAACTCGGATGAAAGTGTTCTCCGTATTCTGAGGGTCGAGCTTGGATCTTCATCAATTTTCATCAAATCGACATACACAAGAAGTCAACGACTGTGCTACTTTATTGTACTGCTCTCACTAATAATAAACATAAAGTATAGAAGTCTGTCACTGTTCACTCCATTGTGACGAAATACAACAAAGCTACGACATTGCCAAAAAAAAGGAAAAATTGCCAACAAATTTCAGTCCCAACGAGGACACGAAAGAAAAAAAACAGTGTTGAATGAAAAGATCTTTAAGAGATTTTCCTCTTTTCTGATGTCTCGTTCGTTCGTCTCTTCAAAGAGATCAGTTTTGAAAGTTGGAAAGTTGAAATGAGAGCTTAAATGGTCCGAAGTGACGTCCTTTCACGAATTCTTAATCAGACTTAATTATTTGGAAGATGAAAACAGGCGCGATCCCGGAGGGGGGAAAAGGGGCAGGGGGCACGAGAGGAAAGTTCAGTCTCAAGCCCTTTTTTTCCATGTATGTCTACAAAAATATCCAACGGTTTTTTTCTGTGTTGTGGGTTAGAAGGCTTGAACCTCCTCCCCTGGCGCCATCTTTGCATGATTTAACAATTATAGCTGGGGCAGAAGAAGTGCACGTTGACAGAGAGGTGGGCCAAGTCCCTGGGGACCCATTGGGTTTGGCCGCCGACAGAAAATGGGCTGCAGCAGGCAGGGGTTTTTTGCCAGGCACTTTTGCAGACGGATTTTCCAGGTCAACTCCTTGATCAAATAGAGACGGGGATAATGCATTACCTGCCGAGACCCACCTACGCACCCGCCCACCCGTGGTGTTCTTGTGATCACTAGTGATGGGCGTGATTCGAACCATGATTCGAATGTGATTTCACGCTTTGTCCAGGCTCGTTCGAGAGTCATTTGGGGGCACTCATGACAGATCCCAAGGATTCCAATCTTGTGCTTGTCACGTCAGTACTC
>JAAUXU010021872.1_pt1 | contig 10066 bp, 8 predicted proteins | sample 7278151 | NCBI WGS metagenome assembly JAAUXU01 (sample SAMN14350113, study PRJNA611818) | marine sediment metagenome | isolation source: surface marine sediment (1.8m) | place: French Polynesia: Moorea | collected 2018-08 | reverse complement strand
CGGTCTTTAAAAAAAACCTTTAACAAAATTGTTTTTTTTTTAAAAAATTCCCTCGGCCTTGCAATTTATTTTGTGTAAAATTTGCCCCCCCCCCCCCCCTTGTTTTTCCGCCGCTGGGAAGTAATTTAAGCTGCTCCTACGAGGCTGAAAAACCACATTGCTCGGCCTAATTATTATTGCGATCATTAATTAGTCCTGTCTGAAGTGTCTAAATTACTGACTTTTTCCACCAACGAAGTGAAGTGAAGCATTTGACGAACAGCCTTCGGTTTTGGAGCAACCTCGATTTTTGCACGGTTCTAGGCGAGACACGTGCGAAAATCGAACGGACTCGTCCTGCGCTGCGCTGCACTGCGCTGCACTGCGCTGCGCTGCTCTGCACGTCCTGACTGACCCCTGAGAGAGCGTTTTTATGTCGCATCATTTCGAAAGAGTTCTGCAGACGACGACGCAATCAGCATGGAAATGATATACCACATTTGCATCTCTTATGATATTCATTTCTTTGCTACGCTTGTTCCTTTTTCTGCCCTGGGAGTTTCTCAATTTCTATGATGGCCTTTGTGGATGTCAGTCTGATAGAGGTAGAGGCCATTTTTCTTTTTCGCTGCGTGCGTGCGTGCGTGTGTTAAGATCTGTTTATGCATTTGCTGCCATCGTCCTTTGTTAGTGTTCTTCTCTCTTTGTGTGTGCGTGGGAGAGAGAGAGATCTGTGCGAAATTTCATTACAAACATGTGTAATCTGAATAGCATATGGGCCCTTTTTTGCAGTAGTGGGCGATTTCTCCTTTTCATTATTATCTCCGTTTGTGTGTGTTTGCGTACGTCTGTGTGGTGCGTACGTGCTGTACACAGATGCATGCATGCGTGCGAGAGAGAGTTCTGTGAAAAGTCATGTGTGGGCACACGGAACATGCGCCTTTTCTGTCTTGACGAAGCCTCTAAATAGGCCTGCTTCAAACGCACTCAGGTGCATCCGGCAAGTGTGCTGGGCCTGGATTTTTACCCGTTCTTCTCTTTGCCTCCACTGATTTTCCGGACGAAGCATTGCTCATTGGGAGTCTTTTATCTTGAACCAGCGTGTGCATTCGCTTCCTGCTTGCTCTGCTATGTCTTCAAGGGACTCTAATAAAAACGGATCATCCATATCAATCATGTCTAAATTAGCAAAAGACTGTGGCAGACAAAAAGTACATGAAGGATGAGAGTTTGGGGGGGGGGGGGAGGAGGAGGAAGAAGCCAATGAAGGCGCGCTCAAGAAATCCCCCTAATATGAATTACCCTCAATCATAGGGCAAAGTTGGTTGCAGGAGTGTTTGGGGTTGACGCAAGCCAAGGGACAAACACAAGGAGGGGGGGGAGGCAAAAAGCTGTAAAAGCTTATACTATCTTTTTCACGCAGGATCACATCCAAGAAGTGATGGCCAAGTGGGAGAGCATCGACGACGAGATCTGGGCCAAGTTGATCGTTCTGGAGAGGAACCGCAGGGTTGCAAAGGCCTACGCCAGAGCTCCTGTCCTCACGGTCAATGGATCCGACGACGGATTCGACGGATTTAGGTATGGATGGTTGAGCAGTGGCTATTAATTACCTACAACAATTATCTCTAATTCGTACGTATGCAAACATGAAGCGTGCACGTAGTCATTAGTGGCATTGTTACGCGTAGCATTGGAAAGATATTGCATTGACGGCTCTTTCAGGATCGGCGTAGGAGGCTTCGACAACCCCATGAGGGACGCGGCCACGAAAGAGATCATCAGGCACATAGGACAGGTACGTATAGAGATAGCGAGTTTGTTGCCCGACTTTCATAAGATGAGATCATGGTCATCACTATTGGGTCTAATCAGGGCTTCAAGCTCAAAATGGACGACGTGGGCAACATTTTGATCAAGCGCCTGTCCAAGACCGGAGTCCGCGTCCTCAACACCAACGAGGAGAGCGCAGTGAGCAACGACATTCTCAAACTGCAAGGAGGAATGCTCGAAGTAGAGAAGCCAGCAAAGGTACGTAAAGATTCAGAGTGCACATCTTTATATTTTTTCCCCGTCCTCCTGGGGGGGGGGAGACACCACTTCTTTCTCGTCGTTACGTATGTTAACTGGCGGAAAAACCTTCGTGCCAATAATGGGCTTTGAGATGGCCGGACAGATGGCACAAATCACTTTCATACTTAGCTCTGCTGACTTTTTTTATGGGCTCCACAGTAAGATTTTCATTTGCGCCCATCTCCTTCACCTTTGACAGGGGAGGAAAAAAGGGCAGGAAATTAGCGGAGAGGAGATGAGACTATCAGGCTGACAAATATCATTTTCTCTCTTCTGCTTTCGCTTATCTCAATTAGCAGAATGTCAGTGACACGAGGTCACGACAAAAAACGTGACTCTGCCAGACAGACGGAGAGGAAGTACAGCAGTTGTCGAGCATTCTTCTGCCATTAAAGTCTGGTGGGATAATAACAGAGACCTTTGCGCACAGTGCGCAGACAGGCAGGCACTGACGTCACGGACGCACCTGGGAGATGAGGGAAAAAGCTCAAAAATTAAGTTCAAGACCTAAAATTCCGCTTTTGGGGCCAAAAATCGGATAAGGAAGCACAGGATGAAGAAATCAAGTAAAAAGCAAAGGAGGACATGACATTTTAAGGGGGTTTTTGGGGGAAAAAACCGGAGCAAAGAATTGTAGAGCACCAAAATGCCGTGCAAGTGGGCAGCCGCACTGAATTGAAGTGGCGCCCACGCCTCCTGCCAGGTGAACAAGTCAGTCACCCTTGAGGGCAATGTCATCAATGGCCCTTGCGATGACGACTAATGCAATGGGATTTTCCGTGATGGGCTCAATGATCCCTTACATCAATGCAGATATTACCATAATTCTTGGGGTGGGAATGTAGAAGGTTCGAGGAGATCCTTCTGAGTGTGGATGGTTCAAGATTCCGCTGACGCTGCATTCTACAAAGCTTGACAGGAGGACAATGAGCACGATTGACGCATTTTGCGTACACATGTCATGTCTCTCTAGTGTGTGCGTTGACAGGGGCGTGACTGAACGTCTTCTTGGGCATTCGTGCCTGTGAGAAAATCAGTGTGCATCACACACAGGATGGAGAGAAATTGATGTCCCCCCCCCCCGTGAAACAATACACGTTTTTATTGACGAACCATACATTTAAGCGTAGCCTAATACAGCTGAGCACACCGTCATATTTACACACTGTAAAACAGATATAACAGGCAAAGAGGTATAAAATTGCTCCATTGCGTTGGGCTTGAATGTTATGTTCGTTAATAAAAAATGTGCATCTTTTTTTACAGGCGGACATCACCCTGTATGTAATTTATACCTTTGACTTCGAGCGTCTGACTGGAGTTTCTCTGTCTCTCCCTAGGTGTTTGACATGAAGAAGTTTCAGCAGAACATGGGAAGAGAGCTAAAGCGTCCTTATCCTGACCGACGCAAACTGGAATGGCAGTGCATCAGTGCTGTGGGCTTCGGCAGCAACATCCTGAACAACGCCGACCCCCTCGAGTGTCCCATCTGGATCATCTGCATCAACATTGTCGCCGTGGAGATGCTGAGGGCAAAACTGCCTCCAAGTAAGTGCGCATGTGTGTATGATTCTTGTATGTACCATCGATTCTTAAGCGGCTCTCATCAGCGCTGTAATTGTACTGAGATCGAGGTTGTTCCACGACCCAAGGTACGACAGGGTACTTTATTTCACTGCAGTACAGAACTGCGGACATTGCCACTTGCCACATTGGTGCACAACATTACATCCATCTGACCGTGTATATATATCAAAGGGAAAATGACCCCTTGGCCAGGTAACGGCCATTTTGACTGCGACCACCATTTCGCTACTGAAAACAGTGTCCGCTATAAATGTGGTCCACTGTAGCAGCTGAACTTACGTTCCGACAGAACAAAAGTACGCAAAATTGGTGTTAGAAGAGAAGGTATCGCTCTCCCTCTGTCCTGGTATCTGATAATTGTGCTCGAAGTCATGCGGTTTTATCTAGTGAAATATCGATAAGCAGAACACTGTTGCAAAAATCGAGTTTCTTGTCCAAGTTTGTCAAGCGAATATCGAATGCCGAGTCTGCAAGCACGTGGAAAAACATGATGTCAGTGTTATTTGCTTCTGAAATCTGGTCCTCCTGTCTACACAAACTGGTGGTGGTCGACTGACCTTTACTAACTAAACTTCTACACTTCACACAGGGCTACTTCATTTGCTAAAAGTTGCATTAGTTTTTCTTAAGGTCAAGTAAAAGGATGTTCTGCTCCTGCCGTCCGGGTCTGCAAATGGACGTACAACAATGTATTGGAACAGCAGCAAGACTTTTTAGCATAAAACGGTTGTTGCATGCTCAAAGAGCTGCTGAGTCATGACGTCAGGCACTAGCACACTTGTACTGAGCTCAATTAGGCCCTCCTTGTACACTCAAGCTTCAATTTAGTTGCAAGACTCCGGAGCAAACGGTATTTTACATGTGATAGTATTGAAGATTTCATGCCAAGACAGTTTAACTGAAACTGTTTCAAACGGTGATTTAGCAAGGGACACATATGTTTATGACACTTTTAGCTTGGACTATGACTGAGGAGGCTTTGGGAGCATGGCCAACTCCACAATCTTGGTCTCCCCGGCCAAGGTCAAGGATTTTCTAACATCATCATCCTTCTTCCTGATGGAAATCGCGCCGAAAACTCCAATGACGTACGCCATTCCCATACGCGTCATTGGAAAACACGCACCAGGAAGCCTTGTGCGGAATCCGCAACATTCTGAACACAAAGTAGTGACGGAACCGGGCTGTAAATAATAAAGTAGGGCTCCGGGCTCATAATGCTGACAACCGACCCGTCCGAGTTTTTGACTCCGGGGCTCGGACGCCGGGCGGTGTCATCCAAAGCTGGTTTGAATACAGGCAAGAGTGGGCAAAAGTACAATTAGGGTGAGGTGCAAAGGTGACTATATGTAAATTGGACACCAACGTACATTGAACGCTGTTGATGTGCACGAGACGGTGCCGGCAGAGTGTGGCCCTTGACTGTCATAAAGTGCAGACCTGAGTTGCTATGCCGGCAAATTGCATAGTACGAACATAGATGGGTGGACCACTGTTTGCGTGGTGAATATTTTATTGCTGTAGGCACCGTCAACACCCATTGGTGCCGTCCATATTTATAGCGTGTTACACGTGTTAATTGTCTCTTCAGTGATTAGTTTCCTCTTGGTTCGGAACGATCACAGCAGGAGGACCACTGGCACGACCAGGTCCAAGCGTTAAGATATAGCAGTGAGGTGCAATTTTTCTGAATACAAAGGAGGCTCAGTAGAAAAGTCCGTAGCTTTGCATACCACGCAATGTCTCAGACAAAAATGTTGATCTTGCTCATAATTTTCCTCCTTATAAATGTTGATGGCGTGACCAGCATGAGGGAGGTGAAGTCATGGATCTCCTTCGCCGTCGCCTTCGCCGATCAATTTCTGGCGCGTTTCGTGGCGTTCTTGGAAGAAAATGACCTGAGCGATGAATCTTATGAGTCTTTTGTCACTTCGCTGGGTGCCTCTAACAAAGGAAGTATTGTATTGGCTGGCCATGACACCCAAATGGAACTGTTGGAAGGCATCTTCAAAGATGAGTATGGTCTCTTGTACGCCATTGATTGTGCCACTTCCTGTGGCCGATTCTCCCAGCTGCCCTCCAATCTCAGTCAGATATTTCTCTTGCCAAATCACGTTCCCGATCAAAATTTTAATCTTCGCTTAGACAGCAATGTCTATACGTACTTGAGAGGGGGCAAAGATGAAGGAACTGCGCTAACCCGGATTCAAGAGTTGTATGCAGTGAACAATGGTACAAGAAGAAGGGACTCAATTGGAGTCTGGGACGAAGAGAAGGATATTTTCCTCTTACAAAAGCCCGGGGAGAAGTGGGAACGCAGACAGGACTTGGGAGGGGCCATCCTGACCAGCTCCAACATGGAAGACAAGCCTTTCTTCCATGAAGAAGACATCACCGGCTTCAGCGTGGACTTGGTGATGGACATTGCTTCGAGGGCCAACTTCACGCTGGACTTTTCGTTCTCCCCGGCGGACAGGAAATGGGGTGCACGCGCCGCCGACGGCTCCTACAACGGCATCATTGGCGTGCTTGAACGGAGAGAAGTGGACATCAGCATCACCGCACTTTCCATGGACGTTGAGCGACAAAGAGTCATCGACTTCACTCATCCGATCTGTAGACAGGAAACAACGTTAATTGTGAAGCAGCAAAATCAGACGAGGGTTGATCTCAATGTATACTTCTATGCCCTGTCCATCGGCTCTTGGTTTGGTGTGGCGGTTTCAGTCGCCCTCATCTCCGTCGTCATAACCCTTCCTAAGTGGTTCGCGGGTGGCTTCATGTGCACCCACATCATGGAGGCCTTGGCAAAGACACTTCTGCACCTGGGCCAGAGAGACGGCCTGTTCAAGGAGACCAAGATCTCGACAAGAATCGTGTTCTTCACTTCTTGTCTTTTCGGATGCCTAATATTCTCTTGCTACTCGGCAAATCTCACGTCGAGCATGGTGAATCAAGAAGTACCTGTCGTGTCGTCCCTGAGACAGGTACTTGATGGCGGCTACAGACTAGCCATGTATAGAGATACCTACTTGTACGACGCTTTCAGACAAGCTGAATCTGGAACGCTCCACAACGAGGTATTCCAAAAGCTGATAAAAGATGATCCAGGAGCAACGTATGATTCAGCAGATGAAGCCCATCAAATGTTTCGTACCAATGGTCCCAAATTTGGTGCCTTCGATCTGGAGCTGACATTCGTCGCCTTTGAGGACCTTGACCCAGTCAAACAATTTGACGACAAATGGATAGTGAAATGTGCATGGGGATTGGTCAAGGAGTCAGAGTTCACAGATTTCTTCAATCACCACCTGCTGAAGCTCAAACAGAGCGGATTTTTCAACCGGCTAGAGCTGAAGTGGAAGTTGCAACACATGAGTAGGACGAAGACGATGATGAGACGAGAGCAGGGAATTCCAGCACTGGGATATGACAACTCGCTGTTTCCTTTTGTTGCCCTGTCAATGGGCGCAGCAGCTTCAATGATCTTTGTCTGTTGTGAAATCTGCACTCTGCGAATAAAAAAGCGTAGGAGTGCTGAGAAATAAATGTACGTACATGACATGAATGTTAACCCGCTGTGCAAAGATGATTTTTCAAGCATGCAGGGACAAAGACGTGCATATGTCTATACCAGCGCTTTCGCGCTGTCCGTTTTGCTGGTTGGGAAGAGAGACGCAAGTATAAAGTGCTTAGGGTGTATGTGCGCGTGGGTGTGTGGGTGTGAGTGTCTGGGTATATGTCTGGTGTGTGCGTGTGGGTGTTTGGGTGTGCGTGCGTGCGTGTGGGGGTGGGGTGGGGTCTGTTCGTCTGTGTGTTTGTCTATGTGTGTGAGTGTGTGTGGGTGTCTGTGTCCCCCACCTTTGGACTGGTCATCTCCAAATTTGCCATCCATGCACGTGCTCGTGACCACACTAGTAGTCATCGATACAATCGCCTTCGCCCTTGCTGCAGTCGCCCTTGCTGCAGTCGCCCTTGCTGCAGTCGCCCTTGCTGCAGTCGCCCTTGCTGCAGTCGCCCTTGCTGCAGTCGCTCTTGCTCCAGTCGCTCTTGCTGCAGTCGCTCTTGCTCCAGTCGCTCTTGCTGCAGTCGCCGTCGAAGTCATGGCTACGATCTATGACTTATGTAAGGTTGCGCAGTCCACACGCTTCGTGAAGTCCATGCGCTTTGTGCAGCCCACGGACTTCGCGCAGTTCACACACTGACGCACGCACAGACCGACGTACATCAGGGCCTCGAACTTTATATGATAGATATGTGCAAGATAGTGTCGCACTTCAGCCCAGCCCAAGATGAAACCTTGACAGAATATTAAGACCAGGAAACAGCTAAGATCATGCAACAGTTAAGACCACTGTCACCCATGATGACAGTCATGACCAGAGCAATTTCAGGTGGAACAGAGTTGAATAGAGAACGCACTCTTGTCATTGATGTGATGAAATCCCTGATATAAAATTACTATGACCCTAACAAACGAAGAACTGCCGTAATGTTGAAGGTGACTAAAACATTACATGACGACCTAAAGATGACTGAAACAATGAAGAACTAGGCACATCAAAGACATTTTTGGAATGGTTGATCCTAAGCCATAGTTTTTTTAAAGGCATGTCTATAGAAGTGCCAGACCTGTGATTTCGGTGCAGCTGCGATAACATGTGTATGACACATCAAGAGTGACAATTTATTTTCAGTATTTCCCCACCCTTCCATATTTCTGCATTTTGTAGGGCACAATTGACAAGCTTTATTTATCAGAAATCCCTAGCCATAACTAAGCACTGCAAAGTGCTCGAGGACGAGCTGGCATTTGTCTAAGGGCAAAAAAGGAGAAAGAAACAAAGTACGTGTATTTATTACAGCACATTTTCTAAAGGCACTTGGTTTACTTTTTACCCCCATTCATAAAGATTGAAGCATTATTTGGGGGCTGGGCAGAGGCGGGGAGAGAGCACCTCACGCATTCGAAGCTCAATTTAAGCCAGTCACTGGTCATCAGTAAGTAAAAAGTTGGAAAAAGTGAAATGCTGTAGCACTTAGCACTTGCTATTTAGCACCCTTTATCAGTGAAAAAAGCAACTCAGTGGAAGAAAGTAGGGTTTTTTCTTGCTTGATGTTAAATTGTTGTTTCAGGCATGCACCTTGTGTGTTTTTGTCCCATTTGTGTGCAGTGAGGGCAAAGTCGTGTAATCTATTCAGTTGACAGAATGAGCAAACTATAGCATGCAGCTTTGTGTGAAAACTGACAAGCAGTCACGAAACATGGGAGTCTCGTAACTGCACTGCCAGCAGGGTGACATTGCCCACTACCAACAATTCATGTCTAGCACCCTGTAGATTTTGCTAGGATTTGGTGGCATTCTTTTTTCTTTATCAAGTGCATCAAATATTTCATCACTTTTAACAACATGTAGCCCATTTTGGTGCTAGGGAAAAGCAAAATTCTGCAACTCTTCAAGCTTTCTCGAGTGATGTCCAGAGATCAACATTTCATGTTGTTCACATACTTTTTGGGTGACTTCTCATGGTCAAAGAGGTAAAAAAAATTGTATGAAGAATACCAGAAAGTGTTGGCAATATGTCACTGTCAAGGGACTCGGTCTGTGTCTCTGGCGGGATTGGCGCACCCTCCCAGTGTTGCCAAGTCGCATTACTGAAGCTGCCAGAATTCCCTTCTCCCAACCAGTATTTCACATCATGGCAACGCTGCTTCTTCATCCTCTCTTCTTCTCTTTCACTTCTGCCATTGCGATTCACAACATATGTAGTTATTTGAGTAGAAAACGCAAAGTTTGTACGTCGACTTGGGCCTCCAAGCAGTCCCAACACATACATTTAACCCCCGGCTGCCCGGCTCAAGTGGTGTCTGCTCACCATGTTCGGGGACGATCGGTCCAGCGGTGGGAGTACCGACCTCGTGAGAGACAAAGTGCTTGGCACATGTAGATTTTCTAGGTGCACATGCATTGGCTTGAGATGTGGTTTTGTATGGGACTCCAAATAGTCCCAGATGGCGAAGTCCTAGAGACTCAGGGAAAATCTGTGATGTTTACCTTGGCTACTACATGCTCTCTCTCAAGGACACCTCTTTTCTTCCATGATCTCTGAAATTACTGAGAGTATGTTCAGACATGCCTATTAGGATGTCGGTTATGTCAAGCCCAGCACAAGCCGTAGCTTGACGTCACCTCTGTCTCACCTCACCTTGCTCTGTCATGGCTGGTTTTAGTGACTGAGGCACCCGGTATTGCTCGGGTTGTTGCAAGACTAAACTAGCAAAAAAAATAAGATATATTATTTTACTTGATGAATACACGCATATACGTGCATAGCACATTTTCATTCGTACTCACAGACAGGCAGTCTGGAAGACAGACAGACTCCACACTGTGCGTCAAAAGTGACGTCACAATTATGCTTTTCT
>JAAUXU010071056.1_pt1 | contig 10068 bp, 10 predicted proteins | sample 7278151 | NCBI WGS metagenome assembly JAAUXU01 (sample SAMN14350113, study PRJNA611818) | marine sediment metagenome | isolation source: surface marine sediment (1.8m) | place: French Polynesia: Moorea | collected 2018-08 | reverse complement strand
TTCCAAATGAAATCTTGGCTGAAAATATGTGGCCATTGGGCTGCAATTCAGCAGCGGAAAACAGGAAGGGTAAGCACATTATCTTGGCCACACACAGCCCCGACCTCAATCCCCTGGATGCCTATGGATGCACCTGCTCAAGTGGGCTGTGTGTGGCCAAGATAATGTGCTTACCCTTCCTGTTTTCCGCTGCTGAATTGCAGCCCAATGGCCACATATTTTCAGCCAAGATTTCATTTGGAAAGGCTGCTCATTGTTTAGGCCACATCTCCAGAAAGTGATCACAGCTGAAGGAGGCTACTTATGGGCCTATACCTGTTGTATGTGTGTAGTGAAGAGAACTGGCACATGTTGTTCACAAGTCTAAATATAACACCATTTCCAAAAGCGGTAAAACTTATGGGTCGTACTGTTTATATTAAATTTAGGCCTTCCCAACTGTAAATAGGTCAGTGTACTGCAGACATCACACCACTATCAGTACATTTTCATATGTTGCTTTTTACAGCAGGAAATAGCCTCTGGCAGGTGGTTGGATTGACAGCTCTAAGCTTCTGACAAATCTCTTTCGGCGCAGGGGGGGGGGGGCAAAGCACCCCAAAAGTGGGGGGCCTGGGGGCCGGGAGCATCCCAGAAAGTTTCAGCCACTTTCACTTTCATTTACTGGTCAAAAACATCGAATTTCAGCAGCAACCGTCACGGTGCTCTTATAAACTCACCACACTTAAGGTGCTCAACAATGACAATGAGTGCCTGAAACTTGACAAAACTGCAGGACCTCATGTCTGACACTCTCCGTGACACATTCCAACCTTAAATTCAACCATACAATTATCCCACTAAGCATACCACTATGATTTGTACCAAGCAACATTATTTCCAGCAAGCATTGTACTTGACAAGCAAAAGTAGAAAAAAGTGGAGAAGGTGAATGCTGTCCAGGCTCGCTCCGAGGACTTTGGGGTGAAAAGTCAGCTGTCGTCGTGGTCCTTTTTTCTTAGTCATAGATAACTTAAGAGTAAGGATCTTGCTTACTGGGTATGATCAAAATGGGGGTTTCCACGACATTCTATGCTCTGAGAGATCACCATGACAGCTGACATCTTGGTCACTGTTCGAGACCAAAATAAGAGTTTCCACAACATTGCGTACTGAGGGACCACCACTACAGCTGACATTTGTGCTGCAGTTCGACAGCCTTCTTCACCTTCTCCTCCTTTATCTTCTTTGTGAGAAGCTGCTTGACAATTATCAGCTGCCTGGAGATTGACAACATGGGCAGAGGGTGACCAAGCTGTAGGAGGCCATGGAGAAGGCTGCATACAACATAGAGAGGTCAGATTTGGAACGTAGATAGTAAACATGACAGGCATTATTTCACATTTTGTAACCCTCGTCACATCAGCCACATCAATGTCACAGCTCTCATTGTGATTTTTTCAAGAGTGTCCTAGACAATTCCGTCCATCCAGTATGTTGCCTAATTTTGTAAGGTCGGCAGACTCTGCCCTTTCCGCCTACTCCAAGCAAATGCTGAGAAATTTTCAGGCTCTGGTTTACACACTTTTTCCAACAAACTCTCCCAACCCCCCTTTAAGTTAGAAGATAAAAGGAAATACAACAAAAAACTAACATTCACCTTACATAACTAAACCTAAGCTAAATTAACCTGACGTAGCCTCTTAGTCCAAAGAAGCCGTAACTACTAGGAGTGTTAACATGCTTGATTTGATTCGAGACCAAACCCTTGAGATCAAAGTTTGGGTTTTGTCAGCACTAAAGGAAAAGATTATTCCTATTCCTCGACAAAGGTTGCGAGAGTTGTATCTTAAATTTCCCGCTGATCTTCATCAAAGATTAAATGTGGTAAGAGAGAAAGAGAATTCGCGAACCAAATATTAGTATCATCATGAAGTGCTCAACAAGTCTACACCCTTTCGATGCCCATGTGTGGGAGACAAGAACATGGAGGGCAACCCGAGCTTTAACATGGGCAACGGGACTATAATCAATCTGATTTTGATCTGGAATCAAGGATAGGTTGTCCCCTATTCTATTCTAATTCAAGTCAAGTCCAGCTCCATCAATAAAATTCGGTTTTTCACCAAAGTTGGCCGTCGTTGTACAGTGGAGCCTGTCCACCTCGTGCCAACGAGGTTCAAGAGAAGAACCTCCTTGCTCAGTACAGCGGCTTTGACACCCTGCACCAGAAAGTTTAACTTTACGGCCTATAAAATTATGCACACTACACTATTTCACGAGAAATTTGGCACTTTTTCAAAAAAAGAAATTTTTATAATGTTGAGTATTTCAGCACTTTGTAACTCCCCCTTCCTATTGGTTGTGGCAGTGCTATATGTGGAGGCATGATGAGTTGAATTAAAAGCGACCCCCACTACCTATCGCATTTTTCGCGTAGCACCACTGATCAGCTGATCTGCTACTTTATTTATGCTAGTCCGCTCGTCCGCCATCACAAAGCATGTATACATAAGTATATATGCTTTGTGTCCGCCATCTAGTGCGAACTGTAGGGATGAAGTAAATCAGAATTTTGTAGAATCGGGTCGAGCTTAGAGACACTCGCCGGCATCCCTAGCTTTACACAGAAAAGATCAGAAACTCCATCCAGAGTTATCAGAAGTGTTATCTCTCTTTTGTACGGTCAAGATGACGACATGATGTCATCCACAACAGTGGGATAGTACGGGCATTTTTATACAACATTTTTAACAATCAGACGGATGTAACAAACAATGCATCACTGGTGATGACGTTACATTTCAAGAATTAGAGATGTAGCAGTATCACAAGAGATCTAATAATAATTTCTCTCTTTTAAATAGGGCGTCTTTACATATTCCTTTCGATAGCGTTGTCTGGCCCTGACCGGAAAAAAATGCCAAACTGGTGTTAAAACGATACCAGACTTATAATTCTACTAAATGCACTGCTATCAAAGTATGCCATCCACTTAGTAAGGCCCAGACGTCAAAATATGTTGAACAGTGCAGATGTGTTTCGAAATCAAGCTAGGGATTTCCAATCACGGCATCACCAGACACGGCCCCAAAAGGTTCACTTCTCTCCGGTGCGTAGGCACCGCCGGGTTTGCCGAAAAGAACATTTTGCTCGGCATCTGCCAATTCAACGCTTTAAGGATCTCGCGATGACTCGGTGATCTCCAGGGGATGATTCGAGCTTGACGTGAGCCTGGGGGCCCTCAACTCAACGACAACTCTTCTCAAGTCACGCTACCCCAAGCCGACACTCCCGGTCGATGAGTCCGGGCCCACAAGCCTGCCTGAGATTGTGTGCCCGGTGGTGCCAGTTGTGCATAACGAAGAAGCATTGACTTTAGTTTTTAACGCTTTAGCAACGTTTAAATGCTTTGAGTTACACTTTTTCCGGCCACTGAAAGCAGGCAGGACAATGTCGCCAATTTAAAGGAGTATCAAACCTAAGAATGCGTGCATGCTAATACGTCTCCTCGCCACCCTCAAGTGTCTAAGAAAACTGTTAGCCGAGAATTGTTAAAAAAGTTAGGAAAAGTACGCTAAGCAGATCCTTGTACCATGAAACTCCTGTTCTTATACATATACTGCTGGTGCATCATAATGCCCAAAGGAAAGTCCTTTGTAACAGAAACATTACCACGACTTTAGTCCTATAGCAGAAGTATGCAAGACTACTCATTCCGTAAGTTTATGAATCAAAAAGCCTTTATGAAGAAGCACATCCCTCCGAGAGAAATCGTTCATCGAGCTCCGAGTGGTGTCGAGCCGCGGGCAGGTGGAATCGGCAAGCTCGAGCTCAGTTCATTCCACCCCTAATCCACAGGCGACTGCAGCAACTGCAGCTGGCGACCAAAGAACAACATTGGATTCAACATGGCGACGCTGACGAGAATAGTGAAAGGAACCGTAAGTGGTTTTGTACACGGTGTTCATGCTGGTGAACTTGCATTTTAGGTGTCGATTCTTTTCCCCCCCACAGACCTCTCTCACACTATGCGTCCGCCGTGGCGTCCACTCGAGCGCCGGCGTCTGCGCCGCCGCTGCCGTCGCCATGTCCAAGTTCGACGCCTCCAGTGCTCTTCCTTACGAAAAGCTAGTTCGCAACCTGGAGGTTGTGAAGTCTCGCCTGGGGAGACCGCTCACGCTCTCGGAGAAGGTGCTCTACTCCCACCTCGACGACCCAAAGGGCCAGGACATCGTCAGGGGAGAGAGCTACCTCAGACTTAGACCCGACAGGGTGGCCATGCAGGTATGCTCGGTATTGTGGACCCTGTTTGAGCGTATTCAGGATGTGTGTGTCTCTGGCAGTGTCCTGATACTCTTTTTTTTTTTTGCAGGACGCCACAGCCCAAATGGCCATGTTGCAGTTCATCTCCTCGGGACTCTCCAAGGTAGCAGTCCCTTCCACAATCCATTGTGACCATCTCATCCAGGCCCAAGTCGAGGGCAAGAAAGACCTGGAGAGGGCCAAGGAGATGAACAAAGAAGTCTACAACTTCTTGGCAACCTCAGGAGCGAAGTACGGTGTGGGATTCTGGAAGCCGGGCAGCGGAATCATTCACCAGATTATCTTAGAAAACTACGCCTTTCCCGGTGAGGAGTAGTCTCAGCTGTTCATATTGCAATAAGAACTGGACTACTGCAGTCCATTTATTGTCGGCATTGTACACGCTACGATTATTCAGGACTCTTGATGGTTGGCACGGATTCCCACACTCCCAACGGTGGCGGCCTGGGCGGTCTGTGCATCGGTGTTGGTGGGGCCGATGCCGTTGATGTCATGGCAGACATTCCGTGGGAGCTCAAGTGCCCGAAGGTGATTGGGGTCAAGCTCACTGGAAAGTTGGGTGGATGGACCTCTCCCAAAGACATCATTCTCAAGGTGGCTGGTATCCTTACCGTCAAGGGTGGTACTGGGGCCATCATCGAGTATCACGGGCCAGGTATCCTGCATATGACTGTAGTGAGAAAATAAGTCTGAGACCGGAAAAAGCCAACTATTCTATTGCATCTCAAGTCCTTACAACTGGGCAAAATGCCAATACCTACGTTTATAAGTCAGTATATGTAGCGCTTTGCCATTGTTCAAAACATAACAATGTGAGCTCTTAGCCACGGAGGTCACTGCCAGCTTATTGCTACAAATTTTATACATCCCGAGCTTATTCACCAGGGGATTGATGGCCACATTTATTTAGTGAAGCCCAGAATCTGGATCTCATAAATTGTACTAGTTCGCTGTTTCTGATATCCGTGCAGGAGTGCATGGTTAGTTCTGGGCAGAATTGTATTTTCAAAACGTAGTTGGAAGCAAATCTATAAACCTCTGTCAAGAAGGATTTTATATTTTGCAGATGCGAAGGAGTAGAACTTTCTCGTCCCGTCTATGAATGGATATATGGGATCTAGAAGAAGACTACAAGAGATGTCGGCTGAATGTCCCCCTTATACATAAAGCCACTCTTGGCGTTGAATGAACCTCTCACGTTCATGGGACATTTGCCTGTCGTGGCTAATAAATAATTGATTGTTTTGCAGGTGTCGATTCTATTTCTTGCACCGGCATGGGGACCATCTGCAACATGGGTGCTGAGATCGGCGCAACGACTTCGGTCTTTCCGTACAACAGGCGCATGAGAGACTACCTCGAGGCTACCAACAGGCAAGTCGATGTCGAATCCTTGATCTTAGTCGATATAGTTAGCGGAAACAAGGACGGGTGTAATTGTGACAATAACGCGTTCAGGTCCCCCATTGCTGACGAAGCTGATAAGTACCGCGACGTGCTGCTGAGCCCAGACTCCGACTGCCAGTACGACGAGGTTATCGACATAGATCTGAGTAAACTGGAACCTCATGTAAACGGACCCTTCACACCCGACCTGGCAACGCCCATCGGCGAACTAGGCGAAACCGCCAAGAAGAATGGCTGGCCTCTGGAGGTCAAAGACGGCCTCATTGGCAGCTGCACCAATTCTTCTTATGAGGACATGTGCAGGGTAGCCTCCATCATCAAGCAGGCCCTCAACCACGGTCTCAAGGCCAGGGGGACCTTCTACATCACTCCTGGTTCAGAGCAGGTCAGAAACGGTGCTGTCCGAACCATATCAGTACTGGTGATGAACGGACTTGCTGTTTCCGCAGATTCGAGCTACAATTGAGCGCGACGGCTTGGCTGACGTGATGCGCGACTTTGGCGGCATCGTCTTGGCCAACGCGTGCGGCCCGTGCATAGGGCAGTGGGACAGACGAAACGTCAAGAAGGGCGAGAAAAACACCATCGTCACCTCTTACAACAGGTTGGCTGAACAGCATGTGTGACTTTTTTCATGCGGACGTAGAGTAAGATAAAATATGAGAGATTCAGCCTAACGATAGATTTTAAGAAAGTACGCGTATTTTTAATTTTTTAAAGGAAAAACTCCATGATTAATTGTTGCTTCGATGAAAAGTTCTCAGGCCTCCAAGGCTTCTAATGGGCCTCCGTTTTCCATTTTTTCACGTAATTTAGCCTTCTCTGCCTATTTGGTCCAGAAACAAAGATTTGTTATATTTTATAATATAATAGGGGTACGTCAAACTTCGATGTCGATGCACGAAGTTTTTTGAGGTTTTAGTCTTAATTGATCGCAAGAACCTCATTGCTGAACAGAGCTTTTGACGAAGGTTCGGCATCAGTTTTATCCGGTTCTTGTAAATAGCAAAATGCACATCAAGTATGGGGTGCTGTGCTCATTATGTCAGCGAGGTTGCGAGAAAGAGTTAAGCAGTTGCTGTACACAGAGATTGTGTACCGATCACACTCCTAGCCTACGTAGCTTTCAAATATAGCTATTGAATCTATTAACACTCTGCTCTTCAGAAACTTCACCGGTCGCAATGACGCGAACCCAGCTACCCATGGTTTCGTCACTTCCCCAGAGATGACGGTGGCGTTGACGTTGGCCGGGACCCTGGATTTTGATCCCCGCAGTCAGAAGCTGAAGGGTTCAGACAACAAAGAATTTTTGCTTGACTCGCCGTACGGCGATGAACTGCCGGAGCGAGGGTTCGACCCCGGCGAGGACACCTACCAGCATCCTCCCCAGGACGGATCAGGCGTCCAAGTAGACGTGGATCCGAATTCAGACAGGTATGCCCTAAAAAAAACATACTCTTACATACCACTTGCCAGCGAATGCTTATGAACGGGTCAATGTTGCAGACTGCAGCTCCTGAAGCCATTCGAGAAGTATTCTCTGGAGAGCTACAAAGACATGCGCGTGCTGATTAAGGTGAAAGGCAAGTGCACCACCGACCATATCTCCGCCGCAGGGCCTTGGCTCAAGTTTAGGGGTCACCTCGAGAACATCTCCAATAACATGCTCATCGGCGCCGTCAACGCGGACAACGATGAGGTCAACAAGGTCAAGAACCAGGTGAGACAAGCTTTGTGTGGAGTGTTCCGGACCCACAGGGCCTCTTGCCTCTTCCTTTGGATCCCGACTTGATGTCCATCCATCCACGTCTCGGTGGAATCTGGGCACAAACTTTCAGACACTCGCTTTTCAGCTCCTTCAATGGAAGGGAACAGATATAAACTTTTCATACTGGTTGATTTTTTGTATTTCTCGTCAATGTTTTAGGAAACTGGACAGGTGTCTGGTGTGCCCGAGGTGGCCAGGCAGTACCGCGACAGCGGCATCAAGTGGGTGGTCGTGGGCGACGAGAACTACGGAGAGGGCTCGTCTAGAGAGCACGCAGCGCTAGAGCCAAGGTAGGATCATCGTTAATTATCTCTTCAATAATAGCTTTGTTCTGTGGTACAAGAAAGCAATCTCGTTAGATTTCTCGGCGGCACCGCTATCATCGTGAAGAGCTTTGCGCGTATCCACGAGACCAACCTGAAGAAGCAGGGGATGCTCCCACTCACCTTCGCCGACAAGTCAGACTACGACAAGATTCTCCCAGATGACAAAGTCACGCTCAACGACTTGGCAAACTTCTCGCCTGGAAGGGTAAGGCCATTACTGTTGATACGACCTATAGTTCCGTTCCAAAGTTGAACACATACACACACCAAGGACACTAGCTGAAGTCATGAGTCCAAAGTAACATTTTTAATGTTTAAAAGTCTTATAAAATCTTCTTTATTCATGAATCCTTGAGGGAGTAGTTGGTGATTAAAAGGGCCTTCACCGAAACGGCCCCATTCATTGCTGTCTTACTATTACGAATATGCAGAACTTCTCCACAGCGTAGGAAGACCTCACAAATATAAGTTATTTACTTCATTTTTAGACAAAATTGTGCATTTAAGGCAGCGCTGGCGATTAAAGCAAAAAGTTACCACATGCGCTTGATTTTTCACTACAGCGAAGGGGGGGGGGCGCTGACGCCAGGCAACTGTTCTAAGCTTCTTTATGCTAGCATAGCCGTGTGAAGAGGTGCGATTGATTAGGCTTCATTATCTATTCGGCCGCAAATAAACAAGATAGACCTCAGGCTAATATAAAAATACACATCTACGAGTTACATCACCCTACTGTTCATGTCTAAATCCTGAAAGGGGCAGCTGTCGTCCTGCTACTTCATCATTGAGATTGCGCGAGTCCACTAACAAAAACAAACTGTTCGTGTCGTATTTATATGCACTGCGGTTCAGAAGTGAGAGTACATCTGTTGAAAAGGGGGAAAATAGGGGAAAACTAAATTTTTGAGATAAGCTAGCGCTTAAACACTTCACACTTTGTTGGGGAGGAAAAAATATAAAGCGCTGCGCATGTGTCCGTCTGTCTGTCCATCCGTCCGTCTGTCTCAAGACGATCTCCGCCCTCAACACGCGCTTATTCAGCTGTCTGTCTGTCTCTCACATGCACGCATGCACGCACGCCACTACGCAGAAGCCAAAAACCAGCCGCAAGAAGTTGCCGCGCAAAAGCAGCCGCCGACAGACGCACTACACACAGACAGACGTACATGAGGGCGTATCCTTTTATATGGAGAAGACATTTGAACATTTCTTCGGAGCAGGAGAGGGATGGAGTGCCAACTCCACCCAGAAACACGGACGGGGCTAGTCCTAGCGGTCCCCACTGCCATCTGGCCAAACAGACCTGTTCAGCACCTGTTCATAAGTCAAGCACGCCTTTTTCCTGCATCATAACTTAATACTGCTGCTACACAAAACCTATTAATATCTCTGCAAAGCTGGAAGCATTAGCTTTTGAATTTATTTTCTTTACTTTGGATGAGATGAGAATGAGTATGTAGCGCTATAGTCCTGATGTGATCAGCCTGAACAAGTTATTTGGCAGTGCCGCCTTTAATATGCAATATTGTCCAAAAGTGCAGCTCGTGCCCAACTGCTTAGACCTCAAGCTTTCAAACGTTGTAACTAGAGTTTCCGTAGCTGCAGTGTTAAGGAAGTTACGAACAGTTTACATTAGTAAGTAATTAGTAAAATTGCAAAAGTTAAACGCATGGACAAAATGACCGCGGCAGTTCCTCCCACCCTTATCTCCTCACTCACTGCAGTAAAATGGCGACCGGGTCAAGAAGAAAGGGCTGTCTTAACGCCACGTTGACGAACAGTCCTTATTTAGTAGTTTTGATCATTCAAACGATCCCGTACTTCACGCTACGGCTGCAGCTGCTACTTTATGGCTTGCCGCGGTCACTTTACGGCCCGCTGCGGCTACTTTAAGCTACTTGACGGTCCGCTGCAATGAGCTTAGCTGCGAAGGGGCTGCGAGGACCTGTCAGAAAAATCAGCCACGCGCGAACAAAAAACGCCGCGAAAATGACAAAAATTGGCCGAGCAAAGGGCACGTCAGCCGCGAGAAGAAGCCAGCCGCGGACAGACAGACGTACATATAGACCTGTCCTTTTATATACAGTGCTTGCCGTAAATAATGTCGCTTGGTACAAATCGTTGTCCTATGCTCAGTGGGGTAACTGTAAGGTTGAATTTAAGGTTGGAATGTGTGGTGGAGAGTGTTAGACATGAGATCCTGCAGTTTCGTCAAGTTTCAGGCACTCATTGTTACGCTAGAGCACTTTAAGTGTGATG
>JAAUXU010049816.1_pt1 | contig 10069 bp, 16 predicted proteins | sample 7278151 | NCBI WGS metagenome assembly JAAUXU01 (sample SAMN14350113, study PRJNA611818) | marine sediment metagenome | isolation source: surface marine sediment (1.8m) | place: French Polynesia: Moorea | collected 2018-08 | reverse complement strand
TTACTTGTTAGCGGTTGTTCCTGAGTAGAAGTGTGCTGCGAATGAGAGGTGGAACACTTCCTCCTCCCACTCCTTTGGCTCCAGGGGTAGGATGGACCGCCACCGGGAATTCAGCTCGTAGGAGGGGATGGGGAGGAAGGAAGGGGGAGGGAGGACGGTCAGATCAGAGCAAGTGGACTCTGGACTTTTTTGTAATAATTTTGTTTACAATTATACACTGTAAAATGTGGCACCATTTGTATGGAGATTCGGGCCGGTCACTTTGCATAGTTTCCTACACACCAGTATGGCAACAATTTATATATTTTTCTCTAAAAACAAACCTTCCCACCTGAACTGCCTTGTGAGCAGTTCCTGCCCAATCTCCCCCCTTTCTACTCCCCCCATCCTCCTGGCCACGTCTTCCATAGAGGCCAGGGCGAGAGGGTGTCCTTCACCGAAGCCCAGCACACCGTTTAGAAGGAACTGAGAGGCGTCAGGGCGGGGGGAGGAGCGGCCGGAGCAGAGGTAAGACTAAAAGGGGGATCTTTTGTAAAAAAAATAAAAACGCAAAAAAACATTGCAGATGCAAACACAGCAAATTCGGAAAGACCTGAGCATTGTATTTGTCGGCATTGGTGCTGCTTCCAACTAGGAGGCTTGGAAGGGGGCGCAGGACTACAAAGTCGAGATCCAGGTACCATCCTCCGTGCTATGATCAAATGCAGGCAATGTCATGCTTTCTTAGAAGGGAAACATTTTTTATCTCTACCTTGAACAGTACCGCCATCCTGAGTGCGTCGCTGAGGTGCACCGCCCTGTGCCTGCTGCGTTGGAACGTCCCCCTGCGGTACACACCCTCCAAAGGCGTCGATTGGAAAGTGAGCTCAGGCAGGGACTGGTGGAACGAGATCCTGAATTGACGCATTGTTAAAAAAATTAAGGAAACGTAATTTAAAAAATTACCGCTCAGGGAAGGAGTAGAAAAGTTGGCAGGTGGCGTTGGCAGTCAGGTTGAGGAAAGGGTAGTCAATGATTACCTGCGTAAAAATGACACTTACCAGAAAAAGCAGCAATCAGTAGCAGGACAAACAACATAATCACAAACAAAAACCATAGCAGCAGAAACAACAATAGTGCAAGTCAAAAAACAGCATCAGCAACAACAGGAGCAGCCGCAAAAGCGCAGCAGCAACAACAGTGACAACAGCAACAGAAACAACAACAGAAATAAGAAAATTCTATAAAGCGACTTACTACGATGGAGAGGTCCGTGTTGAGGACGGCAGACTCGACAGCGCAAGCTTGTCTGGGTACACGAATTGTCAAGTACAGGAGACAGTCAAAGTGCGAATAAGTATGGCAATTGCCTTGGACTGAGCCTTCCTTCCCCAGATGTCTCAAGGAAGAACAACTTGGAATTTTCTTCACCGAAATGGTCGTCGCCGCCCAAGTATGGCTCGAGGAAAATCTGCCTTGAAGTTGCACTTTCCCCGCAGGGATTGTTCTCCTTAGACGCCGACAATTCTTCGAATTTTGTCTCCCAAAAAATATTTCCGAAGAAATGCATCAATGCAATCAGGCACAGGATGAGGAGCACTGACACTTTGTCTCTGGAGAAGCGCCGAATAAGCTGCTTGAGAGCTGCTGCGAAATCCATTTGCTGAATGAAGACTCATTTTCCACCTCTCTGAAGCCAGCATTCATCATCAACGAACTGAACCCAAAGTTCGTTTCAAGCTTTGAAAACATTTAAAGTGTTTTCCTAGTGAAAGAGGTGTATTATCAGGCGGTACTCTTCATACCGTATATGTACTTGTGGGAAAAATCAGTTCAGTTTCAATCAAACTGAAATTACCGAAGCGATTTGTACCGCTTTCGATAAACCTAGGGGAGGAAGGTTCCGTGTAGGAGAAGGGAAACTTTTCTTCCGCACCGAGAAAAACACAAAAAAATAGCTGACTGCTAGGGTGATTGCGGCAAAGCCGACAACGTCGACGCTGTCCTTAACTCCAACCCCAACCCCGCCTCCCGCTTCATCACCAAGATGTCTTTCGAGGAGGAGATGAGCAGGTTCGAGGCAGAAGTCAGGAGGACGCAGCAGAGCGTGGCTGCAGCCGCGCTGGGAGGCTTCAGGGGCGGCGGCGGGTTCGTGCCGTCACAGGTCAGGTTCAACGTGCATCCGCCGCCGCCGCAGATGCTCATGAGCAACCCGCCGCCAAACCCGGTCATGACCTCGGCACCGGCTGTTATATCAGCTCCCGCGGCTTCGTCGTCGTCGGGAGCGGCGGCGGCAGGAGGCGGCGGCGGAGACGACGATGAGGAGGAGGACGTGTTCGCCAAGCTTGCCATGTACGAGGCGGACCACAAGAAGGAGAAGAAGGCAAAGAAGAAGGAGAAGAAAGAGAAGAAGGCGGCAAAGGCGGCGGGGACCTCCACCTCGGCCCTTGCCGCGGCCGCCCCTCCCGCCGCCGCCGCCGCCGCGCCGCCCGCCGCCCTCCCCCCGCAACCGCCGCAGCACTCCTTCACCCCCGTCTCCGTGGTGACCAAGAACACCCCCGTCAGCGCCACCATCGGCGACGACGCCCTCAAGAAGGCCAAGCGCCAGAAAAGAGTGATCCGCACGGGCGGAGGGCAGATCTGGGAGGACGACTCGCTCAAGGAGTGGGACCCGAACGACTTCAGGCTCTTCTGCGGAGACCTGGGCAACGACGTCACGGACGAGGTCCTAGCCAGGACATTTGGCAGGTACCCGTCGTTCACGCGGGCCAAGGTCATCCGTGACAAGCGGACCAACAAGACCAAGGGGTACGGCTTCGTCTCCTTCCAGGACCCGGCCGACTTCACCAAGGCGGTGAGGGAGATGAACGGCAAGTACGTGGGGAGCAGACCCATCAAGCTGCGGAAGTCAAACTGGAAGGACAGGAACATCGACGTAGTCAGGAAGAAGCAGAAAGAGAAGCAGCAGATGGGCTACAAGTGGTGACCGGTCATTATACGTGTTGTTGAAAGATAGGTGCAGGAACTTAGGAAAGACTGATACTGCACGGACTCTATTTTGCCGGCGTTCTTTTCTTGCTAAGAGATTTAAGACAATTTGTCTTAACTTGGAAGACTTTTCTCTTTTATTTAACGTCCTTGCTCTCCCCGCAGCTGCTGTAAAATTAGAAATCAATAAATACTGCGCAGCGAAAACTAGTACTCGACAGGAAATAATTGGTTCTATCGTCCTCCATTGTCATGTTGATACTGATTGTGTATTTCACGTAAAAACTAACTCTGTAACTATGACGGGATAATACGGCTTTTTGTGTTCCAAGTAGATCACTCAACTTGTTTCCTCAGTCATTGTACCAGTCGAGGAAAAGGAGGGAGAAGGACATCACCAGCAGAAAGAAGAGCACGTAAACGCGGATCGAAGCCTGGTTCTGAATAGCCCTGGAAAAAGAAATTCATATATGTAAAGTAATATTTCTTGACATATCGATATGGGAAATTCGTATTCCCACTTTCTAATTTCCTCGTTCCCGTCCTTGACGTTCTCTGTGGCTGTGACGGCGTTCCTGGCGATGACGTCGACGTCGTCCGACTGTTGCATGACCTTCTCGGTGAAGATTTCTTGGAGCTCTGCGATCCTGACCACCTTGCTTTCCACCTGCTGCACGGCGTCGCGCACGCTCACCAGGTCGGCGTACAGGGCCTCGTTCTCCTGCTCAAGCATCTGGACCTCCTCTGCCGTGAGGTCGTCCAGGGCCGGATCGTCCTGCTTCTCTGCCTCCTCCAGCTCCATCCGCACCTGCTTGGCGGCCGCATCTTTGTGACTGCCCTCCTCTCTCCCCCTCTTGGTCCCCCGTTGCTGCTCCCTCCCACCTTCGCTCTCCCCGGAGGAGCCTTCCTCTTCGGTCTCCATGGCTTCATCGTCGCCAGAGTCTCCCGAGGCGTTGGCTGCGGCGGCGTTTAATGCCTGGTGCTCCTCCATCCTCCGCCGGATCTCTCGCTCCCGCTCCTCCAGGGTCTCGCCAGACTCGCTTTCTGCACAATTATAGACACGGAGTTAAAAACAAAAATGATTTTTCTCCACGTTCGATACTGAACGAACCTTTTCTAGCCTTGAACTCTAGCCTTGAGAGCCTCTGGAACTCCACCTCCTTCTGCACGCGTATGGCTTTCAACTCTGCGTAGACGGAGCAGGCAGACTTTAGCGCCGCCTCTAGGAGGGTGCATACTGCCTCCAGGTGCCTCGCGCGCATCTCCCCCCCGGCCTCCCCCGCGGCGGCGGCAGAGCGCACGTCAGAGCGGAGGCCGCGGATCAGGCCCTGGCAGGTGGAGATGTGGGAAGCGGCGCCGGCGTCGATCTTGTCGCGGGCAAGAGAGGAGGAGGAGTATTCGTCGTCCTCTTGGGCGCCGTCGCCGTCGCCCAGGTAGAGGCCGCGGTTGTCCAGGAGGAAGTTCCGGAGGGAGGATACCACGGAGGAGACATCGCGGGCGCGCAGCTCAAACGTGTCTCTGAAAAGTAAACATACATAAAATAGTCATACATAACTAATGAAATCATTAAATGCAACCACTTACTTGGGTCTCTTGGCCCTAAGGATCCGCTTCTTGTCCTTCACCGGCACATCCAGGTCCGGTCTGGCCTCCACTGCTGACACTGCGGCTAAGAAGGCCTCAGTCACGTCCTTGGCCACACATACCGATCCAGGCATCCTGAAATCCTGTGGGACGAGTTCAGGACTTCAGGGAGTTCAGGTTCAGTTAAGGCAGTACACCGAAACAGGTTATAAGGTAAATAAACCTTTTTGGGTGTACCTGCCGTTGTTGACGTGTAATTTTTATCATATCAGCTGATCTGACTTGCAAACAAGACAGCTGATTTCTGCCTAGCGCAGCGCAGCGCCCTTCTCGGGCGTTTGACAGATTTTGTTGAAGTGGTTTAAGAGTTCGTTGTCGACGTCATTGTCGTCCTTGTACCCGGCCATGTCGTCCAGGAAGAGGTCGGGATCGGGTGGCGCAAATAGTGCCAGTGCGGGTGACACAAACGCCGGAATGGCGGCGCAGCAGACAGCGGCGGCATCCTCGCCGGTCTCCGCCGGCGGCGCCACCTCCGTCGTGCCGTCGTCGTCGTCCGGCGGCGCCTCCCCGCCGGCGCAGGGTATGGTTGCCGGCGCAGTGGCGGCCGCCCGTAACCGCGCCTCTGGCGGCGCCTCCCTGCGCGAGAAGGTGGCGCAGATGTACGACGTCCTCCTGCGCGGAGACGAGCCCTCAAAGTCCTCCTTCGGAGAGTCCTTTTGGGCAGAGTTCTTCCTGCTGCGACCCAAGATCGCCCTGCTGGAGGCCGAGGTAGGCAAGGCCCTGATCGCTGCCGCCTCCTCCCCGGCCGAGAGCGCCCTCCTGGCCTCGGCCTCTCCCGCGCACGCAGGCATCAAGAGGAACCTCAACCTGCTCTTCGGCGAGTGCCTTGCCAACCTTGGGGAGGAGCACCACATCCGGGTGGTCTACGCCCTCCAGACCTTGTGCGGGCTCATGCGGGCAATCACCCGAAGACAGTCCACCGGCTTTGACTTGGTCAATCTGTTGGTTGGCTTCGATGAGGCGGAGGCCAGGATGCAGAAGCTTATAGGGCACCTAAATGAGTGAGAATAATTTCGTAACTGTCGTGCTTCATTCCAATTGACTCGTCCTTCTTGTCCAGTTTCCTGACAGGCGACGAGCCCGCCAGCCTGAAGGACCTCTGCCTGAAGCTCCTGCTGGTCATGGTGACAGGCTTCGACAACGTGTCCCAGAACACGCTGCTGGAGTACCTTATGATGAACAGCGTATACGAGAGCCTTATCTATCTCCTTTCTCACGCAGGTATAAATAGTTGGGAAATATTTGAGAATGTTCAGTGAGTGCACAAAAAAATCTTTTTCCGCAACAGAATCTCGTTCCCAACACGGCCACAGCGCCGTCCTCCTCCTGACCATTCTGGTGCAGTACCGCAAGTACGAGTCCGCCAACCCATACGTCCTTAAGTTGTCCATCCTGGACCAGGAGCTGGCACTGCACGGATACGGGCAGGTCATAACCAGCAGCTTAGTATCTTACACGCAGGGGTACGAGGACTCTGTCACAGGTACGTGAAGCAACCATGGAACCTTTCAATTAATGGTTGGTGGCATTAAATTTCATTTCATTTTCAGACCAGTCGAGCTCCGGTTGGTTCAGCTCCTTCACCTCCATGGTGGGCAACATGTTCGTGTCTGAGGAGGGGAGCCCGCGGATAGAGCAGATGCGCGCCAGGAACTCTGTCCTCCTGGCCCTGTACGAGGGCGTGCACCTCAACAGGAACTTCATCGCCACCCTTGCGCATTACCAGGCCGACGCGCAGCCAAGCCCTCAGCCCACGCCGCAGCTACAAGCTAGGTCTGCTGCGGCCTCAGGTCAAGGAGGTGAATCGTCGTCAGGGGCGGCTGCAAGCTCCTCCTCCTCCGGCGTAGGGGCCTCTTCCTCCGCGCCCGTCACCCCCACAGGGGCTCTGCCCAACGGAGACTCCGCATCAAGTGCTGCAGCCACTGCCGCGGCTCCCCCCAGCAACCTACTAGTCACCTTCCTAGAGTACTGCTCTATAGTCATGCAGGTAAATTTCTTCGTCACAATTTCCCCTTTTTATTGCAATATATTTTTAGAGCTACATCTTTTTTGTCGATCTCTTCATCAACTTTTTTTGTCATGTACCTTGCCCTGTCATTTCCTCTTCTTCCTGATCATCCTAGTGTTCTCCTTACCCCTCTCGAACTCCCCAAAGAAGTTTTCCCACTCCGCCTCCATCTTCCTCCTGACTTTCTCCGGCGAAGGCGGAGGCACCGCCTCTCTTCTTCCTCCCTCGAAGGCATGGAGAATGTCGTCCATGAACTGGGGCGGTCTCATCATCTCTGGCGGGGGCTGCATCATTGCCCTCAGCATGGAGGGTGGCGGGCCCATGCGAAGAGGCGGCGGCATCGGGATATCATCGGCCATCGCTCCTGGCCCGTCCCTCTCCCGGTGGGCCCTGCAGCCGCTCCGCAGGCAGCAGAGGCATTTCCCGTCGCTGCACTTGAGCTTGCGGGCTACGCACTTGCAACTATCGGATTCCTACACAAAACGCGATATAATTTTTTTTGTCAAATTTCCGTTTTAAATGTCACCTTTCTTTTGGGGTATTGGCGACACTCGCACTTCTCGTCCTCGGCGATGGTGTGGCACTCTTGACTCTTACTCATGCTGCAAAGACAATTATCGATCTTTGGTTGAAAACAGAAGTAGTATTTCCTGGGCACCTTTCCGATTCGGAGTGCGCCTCCTGCTTGCCGTTCCCCATCTTGTTGGACACGAATGAGGAGGAGGACGAAGACGACTGCTGGAAGACCTCCGACTTCATCTCATCTTCCCGAGGTCCCCTTCTTTCTTCCTTGGGGATCTCTGGCGCCCTACGGCGATGTTTCTCGCCTCCTAGCGGGACTATCGGCACCTCGTCCATCTCCAGCGACCAAGACAGGTCCGGAAGAGCCAACAACGCGATCAGGACGAACTTGTACGCCATTTCCACTGACTTTTTATCCCAATGACGTGTGGGATTGGTCAACGTGTGTTTCCAGGTGCCAGTTGTCTTTTGACTCGGCAACGTCTGGATTGTTTTCCGGGTAGATTCCTGTAGTGTAGCCTCTTCCTCTCCACCTGAAATTCGATGCCTTCCTCAATCCGCGGCTAGAAGCATCGATATTTATTAGGGTTCCATGTGCTACGTCACCCTTGGCCCCAAATAATCTTTGCTTGGAAATTGAAAAATTCTTTTTTTTAAAAGAAATATGCGTCTTTAACACTTGATTTTTTTCTCTTTCTCGCAGGACACAAAGACTGAGTCGTCCCTGAACACCGTGAAGCTTAGCTTCTTGATCCTGCTGTGCATAACCGAGGACCAGTACGGCAACGCCTTGATGCACGACCCCAACCTGGTGTTCAGGGTGCGCGTGCACAGGGCGCCCATGAGGCACAGGAAACCATCCACGCAGTGGCTGTCGGAGGCAAACTCCAAGTGCCTGGCCTCGGCGGTGCTGGACCTCATGGTGAGGGCGTACTGGTACTTCATGTTTCGAAACGACAAATGTTCGAATTTTATTAGTTTCTATTGTGGAAAGTAAGCATTGTACGTACTGTTTGAAATATTTAAAGCGGTTTGTCTTCACCGCCCTCAGGTTGAGTTTGTGCGCTCTCACATGATGAAGCGCCTTCCGCACGAGCTTTACCTCCACGCCCTGGCCGTCATCCACCGGCTGCTGGCCTACCAGAAGCGCTCCAGGGTCAGACTCGGCTACCCGTGGAAGGAGCTGTGGGCCGCACTCATTGGGCTGCTCAAGTTCATCGTGTCGAACGAGTCCAGCCTCATCAAGAAGATGAACATATTCGCTGTCGGCCTACAGGTAAGGGATTTCATGTGATGGAAGATGGTTTTGTTCAAATTGCTTGTCTATTTCCAGGTTGTCGTGATCTTCAACCTGTTCGTTACGTACGGGGACACCTTCCTTCCGTCCCCCAGCAGCTACGACGAGCTGTACTACGAACTTGTCAGATGCCACCAGACATTCGACGCGCTCTACACAATGGCACTGCGGTATTCAACCACGGGAGGGGAGCACAAGGGGAGTTCTGAATTTTCAATTCTATATATACACGTATATAAAACAGAAAGGTGTGTCTATTTGTCTGTCTGTCTGTCTGTCTGTTTGTCTCCATTCTCCTACCAAACTACTGGATGGATTTGGTCCAAACTTGGCATGAACTTCCCCATGGACCATGGGAATGTCCTCCACATAGTTTTTGGCGGGTACCCCCACGACAGGAGGGGTTTAATTTTGGAAAAAAACTCAAAACTTTGGAAACTTTTCCTTATTGCTCTAAAAAATTAATTTAGTTATTCAGATTCAAATAATATTAATGGTGAAAAAGGTCCAGTTTTGGGGGCGGCCCCCGTAGCGTAATGGCTAGCACTCCTGACTCTCTTGCAGGAGGTCGTTTGAATTTGAATTCTAAAGGGTTGGAAATAAACAATATTGGGAAATTAAGGTGTGAAGAGGGAAATGCTGTTTCACGGGCCCAGCGGAGCCGGCCATTACTGCTAGTATTTTTAATAAATATTCTGTGTTTTTGTTTGAAATGTCATCATGTTTAATGCATTTATTGTTTGCTACAAAAACAGGACTCCGCTGTCAAGCTGACCAACTACCTAGTGAACATCCGCGCCATCACAGCGCACTTCAACCCCAAGATCGACGCCTGGCTGGCGCAGCAGCAGCTCTCCACTCCCTCGGAGGACCAGATCCTGGAGGTGGTCAAGGCCAACTACGACAGCCTGACGCTTAAGCTGCAGGACGGGCTGGACCAGTACGAGCACTACGCAGAGTCCCCTCGCCACTCCTCCTTCTTCGCCGGGCAGGTGGTCAGGGGAGTCGTCGCAGACACCAGGCAGCACGTCATCGTATTGAACGACCTGGAGCTCCAAGCGGTGCTGCAGGACTTCTCCACTATACAATAAAGGGGAAAGCAGTCATTCGCTCTACAAGTTTTGTTCCCGCATAGAGGGAGGAAGGAAATGTGATGATATATCGGGAAGAACACCGCTTATGTGCCCCCCAATCAAACAGCGGCATTTGCACAGTGAGACAGGGAAGACCGCAAAAAATGTGCCGAAAAAAAGCATGAAATGAAAAGACTTTGAGATTGGGAAAACTGTTAATCGTCTTTTTATTTACACGTCCAACAAATATTCGCAGCAGTATCGTACCGTACAAGGAGAGACTTTCTTTGATGGATGTTTTTTAAAGAAATACATTCCAACGAACCTATACTATGTAGTATGTTTCGCAATTAACTACCGAACGGCAAATTGCCGCAGAGAGGTTTTTCTCCCTTGTTCCCTTGAGAGGCTCCTCCCACCAAAAGAGAAAGCCTTTCCAACAATGCCTTTCGACGAGGCGGAAGAGGAGAGGGGGACTTCCATACCCTCCTCCTGCGAGGCTGTGGAGGGGAAAGGCAAGAGGACAACCAAGACGGCGGCTTTCCCCTTGCTCAATCG
>JAAUXU010161498.1_pt1 | contig 10070 bp, 10 predicted proteins | sample 7278151 | NCBI WGS metagenome assembly JAAUXU01 (sample SAMN14350113, study PRJNA611818) | marine sediment metagenome | isolation source: surface marine sediment (1.8m) | place: French Polynesia: Moorea | collected 2018-08 | reverse complement strand
CTACATTTGTCCGCTTGCCCTGCCTGTGGTGAAGTTGCAGTCCATCAGTGTATAAGCCGCATAGATGCCATTTTTGAAAGTGTCTCGCCTTAGAAGAACCCCCCTGTATAAGGGGGGATCTTGAATCTTCACAATGTGTTACCAGTTCCATCCAACCTGGGGGAAAGATGTCATCGACGTCACTGGTGACGTGATGCCGAGGTACATTGAGACCAGGTAGATGCGAGGGCTATTGTTATTGTGCTCTGTGCCAGATTGAGTACCTGTAACCCGGACCACTGTGCATATGTCCCTTCCAGAAAAATCTGGGCAGAACCACACATTGGTAGTGGGTGCGCCAATGATTGCCGCCCTTGGGTTTGTGCCTTCGGCAAACAGAGGGTTTAATCCCTGCATTTCAGCTACCTTACCCCCTCGCAGGTATGGTTCCTGTAGAAAGAGGAAGAAGTTGTCCTTGCCACCAATATGGTTGCACAGGTTGGCCGCTGCCGCTTGGCAGTGTTGGCTGTTGAGTGAGAGAAAAGAATAACTCTTAGACGCATTTTTTTTACGTGGTTGGGAGGGAGAGCCTGTTTCCAGGTAAAACCCTCCCCCTCCACAGTATTTTTTTGAGTAGACATAGTCACTGGGATAAATACTTTTGGATGCTGGCATCAGCGTTGCCACCTCTGCCTGCACTGCTCCCCCCGGCCCTTGGAGCAACCGCCACCGGGCCTACCAGGTCCATGTTTGGCTGGTTTCTCTGGGCCAGAACAGGTCCCCATCGATTGCTCTCGCTGTTGGTTGGCCTCCTGCCTCCTCAGGAGTTGATAATGCCGGTATTCCTCACCGGTGAGAAGGTGGGGTGAGTCGCTTTTGCTCTCCGGCTTTGCCTTGCTGACTTCCATTGGGGTTGGCGTTGCTGGCCGCCCTGGGTCCGTGGTTTGGGTATCCTCTTTCAAGGCCTCCCCCACCACAGCTACAATACCCTCTTTTGAGGCCTCCATTTTTTTCCCTCCACCACTCACACTGGGAGTCACCGAGGGTGGAGTAACATCCATAGGATCTTCTCCTAGAAGCTGGGGTTGAGGTATGTCCTCAGTCCTCTTGCTTTGCTCACACTTTTTGGACTTTTGCGCTTCCTTCTGGCATCTGGAAGTTCCGGAGTTCCTTTGCAGGATCTTATCTCTCATGTCCTCTGTTATTCCCACGTGATAGTACCACCCCTTCTGGTTGGCTCCAGTCCTGTCGACTGACTTCACCTCCTGGAAAGAGAGGATCACATACCTCCCTGGCAGGTTATTCTGTTGGACCATACGATCCATTACAGGTTTCCCTGCTGGGATGTTTTTTGTATGAGGAGTATAGGACATCTTCAGAAGCTTGCCCTGCTCCCCCTTCTGTCAGGCTCTGAAGCTGTTACCGTCTATCTTGACTCCTGCAACAACACGAACGAGGTAGTCCACTGTTGCCTGGTTCAGGCAGCCCAGGAGGCCCCATCCACCCGACCATCTTTTGAAGGCACATTGAAGTGACATTGCCTCCCCTGATTGATCATTGAGGATGTGCTTCTCCACTTCATCGATGAGCCTGGAAAAGGTTTCCTCTCTGATATAAGATCTCTCATCACTACCTGCTTGGACTGTGAGGAGATGAGTGGGGTTAAATCCGCTGTTGACCGTTGCCACGTAGGACTTTGGTTTCTCTGACGTGGATGTCAGAGCAGCCTTCCAGGGGGCTACGGCTTGGATGCCTGCAGCCTGCGCTTTCTCCAGCATCCTTGCGGTTGTTGGAGATTCCACACCTGTGGGGGGCATATGGGCGAGCTCAGACATGGACAGTGCACTAGGTCCCGTGGAGATGATGGCCTCTGAGCGATGTTCCCTGGTGGAGCCCTCGCCACCCTGCCTGGTACTACTTGCCAGAGTTGTCCCGCCAGTGGGAGCACTAGTCAAGTCACCCAAGGCTGACGACCACAGGGCCAATGACCCCACTGCTGATGACCCCAAGGCCAACGACCCAGCCAAGGCTGACAGCCTGGCTGAGGCTGACGACCCAGCCAAAGCCGAGGCCGACAACCTTGCCGGAGCCAAGGCTGTTGACCCGGTCGGAGCCAAGGCCGACAACCCAGCCAAAGCTGAGGCCAATGACCCAGCCGGAGCCAAGGCTGATGGCCGGCACCTGGCCGGCAGCCGAGGTGTCCATATATTTGCTTACCTTAATGATCTTTTTTAACTCTTTTAAATTTGGATTCCTCAGAGCCGTCATGATCACTTTGTTTATGTTTCGGTACCAGGGTTGGCACTATCCCATTTAGGTACTGTCTTTAACCAATAACAATGATAGTTCTTGATTATATATTTTTATATACATTAGATATTTCATATTTTTATATCGGGAATCCACTGTAATCTCTGAATATTGCTTCACTGCACATACATCTGTCAAGCCCTAGTTACTGCAGCATTTTTAATCAAGAAGGCTGACACGAAGTTAGGTTTGTCTATCTAATAAATAATTAGTGAACAACAATCCAAACCGAACCGACCAAACCGAACCGACCAAACCGAACCGACCAAACCGAACCGACCATACCGAACCGACCAGACCGAACCGACCAGACCGAACCGACCAGACCGAACCGACCAGACCGAACCGACCAGACCGAACCGACCAGACCGAACCGACCAGACCGAACCGACCAGACCGAACATCGGGATGTTCTAGACACAAGATATGGGCCATTAATCATATATTCATTATTTATCATTTAATAGAGGAAGGTTTTCATGGCAAAACACTAACTTGTCTGCATTTTTGGAGAGTAAGCAATTAAATATATGTAGAAGCGACTGTAAGGTGCAGTTCAGTTCGGTTCGGCCCTAACTCACCGAAGTGGTTCGGTCGAACAAACCAATGTTCGGTCGATCACTATAAGTAATTCAGTGGAACTCATTCATATCTGTAGAATTCACCGGGATGCACAGAGCTGGTTAATATAAGACGGTCCTGTTGTTCTTTTTGGCGCATTAAATATACAGTGCGTGACAAAAGTAGCTTCCAGGGAGAGAAGGTGTCCTTCTTGCTCAAGTTGGACCTGATTCTCAAATCTACTACTACTCACATTCAAGTCTGATTCAGCTGGTAGCAATGTTGACTTAAAGTGCTGCAGGTGTGTTTACACCGGACAAAGTAGTTGACACCAAGGCTGCTCCAAGGTGGGCACCGATGAGTCCGTGGTTGACTGTTGACAGGGGCGAAATCTTCAGGGGAAGCTGAAGTTACGGAGTCACATCTACGTTCTGTTCCAGAATAAAGAACTGAGTTACAAGGTCGACTGTGTAGTCCTCGTCTGACATCCACCCGGTGTTCAAGGACAGCTCTGAGTTGGCCTGCATTTCCCTCGTCGCAGCAGCAATTTTTTTATGGGCAGTTCTGATCGCGGCCAGACAAGACTCACCAGAGAAAGTATTCATCATGTTGACGCCAGGGGTCAGGGTCGAGACAGTAAAGATCTTTTTCAGCTCCTGCGCCTCTTCATGCTTTGTACGGTCAATTTTTAAGAATCATACTTTAGGGCTTGCACTGGCAGCTCTGTCTTCACGGGTCACTTCAAAGCTGACCTGCGGAATTTTTACTGGGTATTTCTTAGTGCCTCCAGTGATCAGTTAACTGAACTACTATTGACAGCTACAAAACCACACCAGCCTCCTTTGTTCATATGCACAAAATTTAGTCTTGTTTCAGTAAAGTTCCATAACCCTTGACCAGACCTGTACCGATTGCTCCAATGACCCACAAAAATGCTTCTTGTGCAATCCCCCCCCCAAAAAAAGAAAGATTAAATGATCAGGTACATGTTTTACTGATTCATCTGTCGTTGCTTTGAGTAAAAGATAATATGGATCTGATTGTACTACGTGACATAGCTGACACATTCTGAGGTAAATTCCAATTCAGGTCCATTTGTGGTAAGCAAGCAAACTAAGAACTCTGGCAAATTGATAAGATGACAGTTTCTCAAAATTGAATGTGCAACTTACACTTTACTTTTTGCAGCTTCTTTGGAACAATCAGCACTTTTCTGTATTGTTTAAAGTTGGTTTTTATATAAATTGTTTTCACTCTTGAGGTTCTCCAGCCAAACTAAAGAGAAAAACTGGCTGACCAAGAAATTCACCGGTGAAGGAAGAAAATGTTCATCAAGACGAAGATCCAATAGATTTCACGTGTTACGTACTAGCTTGTATTCGAGAGAACACTTTCAAATCACTCGTGAGATTAATAATAGTCACCATAATTATCTGCATAATATCCCCGGAGATGTGAGCTGGATTTGTGCTTCTCTACAAATTGAGCAAGATTATATCCCCAGAGGTTTTAACTGGAAAGTTTGCATTTCTTCCATTCGAAAGTTCTCGGCCAGTATTAAGTCGAAGTCAGCTCAAGAGTCAGCTGAAAAATCTCAGTCTCCTGTTCCTCAGAGGAACCATTTGAACCATTTTAATTTTTCCGCAGTATGAAGAATCTTCTGCATTGTTAACGTTTCTCAATGTAAATGCCATCACCAGGGCATAGATACAGAGGTACTTGGTCCACTGCAGTGTACAGTGTGTCCACAGCCCAGACTGTAGAGTGACCCTCAGGATGTTCACTTCAAAATAGTACCTCGCTGACTGCTCTCCAAGCATGCACAATTTAACGACACGAATTGAATTCAACTCCCGGCGGGGATATTTAGCGGATGATTATGGTATTATGAGACATTGTTTGTTTTCTGATGAAGTGACACTTCTTAAGGCGCACCAACAGTGAGCTTCGGAGGTAGAAGACTGAATACCATAGGCAACATCACTAGACCATTGTAGAGTCCGAATACCACCATGAGAAAAAACACCTGGGGCAGATGTATTGGTATTTAAAACGGTGCTTTTCTTGTTCAGGTCAAGTATTTGATCAAGTACTTACTTTGAAACATGTTTTGAAAGCTTCAGTCGCGGAGGTATTGAGCACCGCTAACGCCAACAAGGTGGTGAGCGCTCCATTGAGGACTGCAGGTCCAAAGCGGGTCAAGCTGTGATGAGATCTCTCCCTGTGGGTCCCTTTTTTTTAAAAAAAAAGCTGAAAATTTCTAGGGTTCTTTTCAAAAAACAGAGAATAAAATGAGTTACCATTGGCTGTGACAAAGGCCAGTGCAACGTGAGATGCGTAATCAACACCTACACCCAGTGCCATGATGATAAACACAGCCGAGGCAATGTCGACATTGACGTGCCAGAGGTGGAGAAATCCCACCATGTTGACCAGCGATGCCACAATGGTGGCTATCAACAGCAGCCACGCACGAATGTCGCCCAACATCAGCAAGGTGATAATGGCGATGGCGACCAGGGCTATCCCCACGTTGCGGATCAGTTCGCTTCCCATGACGATATCCACATCCCATATGGAGTAGTACTATGAGTGTAGCGATGCACTGCTTATGTCTCGGTAGTACAGAGGACAACCGATTTAATGATACCCAATTTAAGGGAAATTGTCAATTTAATGACATTTTGGTGATGACCAGTTCCTCACTTCATTGAAGTATCCAACTTAATGATATGGGACTATTGTGAGTACTCAATTTATTTATATTCTGTCATCTCACCTGATCTCTTGGCGTTGATGTGCTGCCTTCTTGCCCCAAGGCAGCACATCTCTATGCACATCACTGGAGCACACTCATGCTCAGCAATCAAACCATCAAAACTGTCTGAGTTGTCTCGCATACCCTCCAGTTTCAATGACTAGGTTGAGTCAAAGTTTTTCTGCAAGCTTTAGACAAGATCTGTGCATCCTGCCAGCAGCGCGACTTTGAGGAATCTGTCCGTGCGAGCCAACAGACATTGGAAATAACTGCATCACGGAAACAAGTGATTCCCTTGTCCAAAAGAGCATCTCCAACTTTTTTAAATGAAGCGCATTTTGCTGTTTGGTTTGTTGGGACAGTAGTAGCCTCTTAACAACTACATCCGTGACAGGTTTTTCGGACAACCCAATTTAACATTAACTCGGGAGTGGGTGGGGCATTATTCTTAAGACGGTCAGATATATCCACTTTGAGGCAAGTGTCTTACATGGATGGAAACCCAAGAGATGGATACTTATCATGGAAATGCCACAAACAATTTGTTTCTCATTGAATACAATCAATGGAAGCCCGTTAACTGTTTCGGAACATGCCTCAGTTTTCCATCGATGTAAAGCACTCAGTTAAAAGTGATCATATTTGACCCGTCAGACATCATAGACAAATAAAACCACTGCCGTGTACATCCATCGCATGTGCTCACCTTCGAAAATGCAAATAGCTCGGTGGGAAAGTTTACGTTGTCCACCACATCATAGAGAGCTTGTCTGGCGGGCCCATGCTCAGCAGGGCCATCGAAGTACATATGAACGTAGTTGACTCTCGTGGCCTGTAACCAAAGCTATGTTGTCAGGACTCCAAGCTATCGATTGAAACACTGCGATATCACAGATTAATGGATATTGCGATATGCTATACATCGAGACTGTTTGTTCATACATGTATGTGCAGCATGACACATGGCTTCTCCTCCCTTCTTCCAGAGCTTCGCCATGGCCGAGGCCATGTCAACATTGCAGTACAAAGGCGACATCGCTATTTTAGGTCAAAAATATGCTTTTCACAGTTCCTTATGCTTCTAAAGAAAACCAAATTTCTATGCATGTAGCCATGTGACGGAGCTTAAAACGCTCATCTCAGCAACCTTTGGCCTAATTGTTCATTACTGCACCGTTTCGGAAACTGCAGGCCATACTTTACACCCTCTGTTTTGAGTCTTATGAAAATGATGTTTAATATTACAACATCATGATCTCAAATGATCTACCTAGAACCGAATCACTGCCTGTGGAGCTTTAAATATCTCAGCAACTGTTGGTGTGATCGTCCATTGAACAAAAATGTTAACTTATTTTAAACCAGCTACACTCACACTGCTTAATTGACTCAGCCGCTCAATTGATTCAAACCTTCCCGTCCCAATGTGATCCCATTAACCGGAGTATACTGTACCGTGATATCGCCACTTGTTTTTTGATATCGTGCTTTTTGATATTTTGCAATATCGCGATACCCGCTATCGACACAATATATCGCGCAGTCTTAATTTATTGTAAGAAAGTCATGGTTGTTACCCTTATTGGAGGAACTGGCTCGCCGCAAGTCAATTTCTCCGTAAAGGCTATGTTTTCTTGAAATCCGAAACCCTCGAGGGAAAATAGAAAGTCGGACAGAAAGTTTCTGAGGTCTCCTCCTTCCAGCCGGCGCCAGTCCTTGACGTCCTTGTTCTCCCGCAGGTAGTCCTTGAATTCCAGCCACCAGGATCGAAATTCTGTATGTCAGGACATCCAAAATGTATACTTTAGCTTCGCACGAGCTGCGCAGTTGCACCCCAGTTGAAATTTTGTTACAGGAAGCTAATTTTGGGATGACGCAACTTTTGCTCTGCATAGGCCACGATGGCAAAAAATAGGATTTATCACGAGAAAACGGTTAAATGCAAGTTTTTCCCCACCTGTGGAGTCTGCACGAGAATTCACAGGTTTATTCGAGGCGGAATTTTCCACCAGTTTGAGTAACGTAAGGTTGATTTTTCAACAAAGTGGCATCGTGCAAGAGGAGGTATTTCTGATTGAGCAACAAAGTCTACGAAAACATACATTTACAGAAATTTATTGAAGAGATGGTTTTTCACCAGGCAGATTACTTTTCCCTTCCGTCCCCACTGATGAATTGCTACTTGGGGCTTAATTTCCAAAATTTTAGCACGCTCAGTTGGACGCAAGACTGGGATAATATAGGACTTCTCCTATGACCAAAGACTTCAATTCATCCGAGTCCATAGAAATTTAGACTCAATTGGGCCTGGCAGAGTAGAAACGGGCTCAAGCTCATCAGGAACAACGTGGGGAAGGAGCAGAGGCTCCAGAATACGAAGGATATTGGTTGACCATGAAGATTGAAGAGTTTCAAGAAATTATGCATGCATGAGTGCTGTAGGAATGGTAACTACGATATTGATCTAGTCACAAAATCTATTGATCTCCCTAACATGCTTTTTTTGAAAATCTAAGCTGGTGACGGTATGGAGGAGAGTCCCTAGATTCATTTGAGCGTAATTTTTCAAAAAAAAATCGTCGAGTGTGTTACTTTGAAACACACTGTGATGTCTAAAAGAAAAGGAAAACACTTGTGTAGCACACAGTGCATACATGCCTGAGAAGACAAAACTGTCCTCTTTCCATCGATAGAGTTCCATCATGAGCATATCATATTTTTCCAGCTGTTCACGATTGTCCAGATCAATGACGCCCGTGTAGACGCTTCCAGGCCAGCCGGATCCAGGGAAGTTGGCTTGGATGTCATTGTAGAAGCGGTGGACTTCACTGTCCTCACGGACAAAGATCATCATACTGAACTTGGCGGTCATTGAGTAGCATCCGACCAGAGAAATAGCCAGGACAACCAGAGAAAGACTAGTGAAAAAAGTCTGAAAGAAGAGAACTGATGTACAGGGTGTTTTCTTTCTAGAAAGAATCGGAGGGTTCCTTTTGGAGAGCGTCAACTTTTTTCATTTGAATGTTGCCAAAAGAACCTAATCATATCTGTGTAAGAAAACACCCTGTACCTTTCTGCAGTGGACACCACCAATATATGACAACGAAATCTTGCCTGTACGAATTTATTCCTGATCAAGACACTGATTTCTTCAGTCACACGAGTCCAGAATTCCATGGTTGACCAAGAGGAACAGGTGGTGTCAACATCTCTGGCCATCCTTTTCTGGACTGTCTTCCAAGGAAACATTGCATGCCTGCTTTCCAGCACTCGCTTGTGGTCCAAGGACAACCAGGCCAAGAACCACGAGATTTGAAGTAGGTAGATGGACAAGATGCAAAAGGCAGTGTACAAGCAGAATGACTGGAGACCACTCAGTGACTAAAATTAACACAGTAGAGTAGAAGGTGAATAAAGAGGAAGTGGCGTGACATGCCTATGGCGTAATCAAGTTTGTGCATAAAAATATCTTTCATGAAACTGACAGATTTGGAGTAAAGGCGTAGCAGATGTGGCAGCACGTGGCTGGAGAATACAGCGCTATTGTGACCAGATTCGTGGTCTGTAAAAGTACCCAGAATGAATGCTGCCAGTGTAAGCTAAGAAGTCACGTTTCTGCTCAAGTACTCGTGCGGAACACGAATACGTGAACTGGTCAGATTGGGCTAGAGTGGGCTACAAAAGGCTGGGTTGGCTCGGCGAAGTTAGGCCAAGCTAGGCAAGACTAGGTAAAGTTAGCTTAGGTTAGGGGTGGCCCAGACACTGGCAACATTCAGTTTGGGCGCCTTTCACAGTCAGTTTTTTGAAGGTCAAACTAAAGTCTAGCTGAAAATGATTACCGGACCCTCTTCGTCTCAATGCACTGTGTCGAGTGACAAGAGGCCAGCTTTGTGAAGCTGAGTCACCTTTTAGGTCCCAGCCCTAGTGATCACTACTCCAGTGAATTTTACTCACCCCTGTCGATCCAATTACGAAAGCAGTGATGTCTGTGACTGATGTGACAGTGACTGCCACCCCTGCGTGTTTCATTGTTCTTCCCATAGCCTCAGCCCTGATTTCAACCTCTTCTTCATCTTCGTGCCCTTTTCTCCTTGTCTTGTACTCGTCCGGCAGGTTGTTGAGGCACTGGACCAGAACAAACATGTCGTCGATGCCGATTCCTGTGCCATTCGGGAAACTCGCTGTGTTAATGTGTTCTGCACTTACTTTATCAGTGGAGGCAACAGAAACACGGTTTACATACACTTCCGTGCAAAGTATTTGAACACGTGAGAGAGAGCCAAAAAGTAGTCCAAAATGGCGCTGTTTTTGAGCAAATTTTGAAAATTTTTCCTACCGTGGGGGAGACCCCCTCTCCACACCTCACCCCTCAGGCGGCTTTGCCGCCCACCCCCTCAAAGGCTGCCTTCGGCAGCCTGTTGTAGGGGCCATGCAAAAGTATTTGAACACCTAAACACACTTT
>JAAUXU010177848.1_pt1 | contig 10076 bp, 12 predicted proteins | sample 7278151 | NCBI WGS metagenome assembly JAAUXU01 (sample SAMN14350113, study PRJNA611818) | marine sediment metagenome | isolation source: surface marine sediment (1.8m) | place: French Polynesia: Moorea | collected 2018-08 | reverse complement strand
CCAGGTGACAACACTATAGAATACTAATTCTTAGCCAACACGGAATAGTTGGGAATTTCTTGTCTTGTCAGGATTACCAGCTTGAGGCCGCCATTTCAAAGATCTATGCTTCCGAGGGCGCCTGGTTCGTTACTGATGAAGCCATCCAGATCACGGGAGGGATGGGCTTTATGAGTTCTAACGGTCTGGAGAGGATTATGCGGGACCTTAGGATTTTCAGAATTTTCGAGGGCACCAATGACATCCTCAGACTGTTCGTGGCTCTCACTGGCATCCAGTACGCCGGAGGCCACCTGAAAGAACTCCAGAAGGCCGTCAGGGATCCCATCTCCAACTTTGGCGTCGTTTTGGGCGAGGTGACAAAGAGGGGTCGGTCCGCAATGGGGCTAGGGGCAGGAAACGTTCTCGCTAACAATGTAAGAGGAAGGAGTGCAAAAAGAGGTGTAAAAAGAAATGATCGATGCTGTTGTTCAAGGTCCACCCAAATCTGTCGACCGAGGCCGGCGAGGTCTGCCGCTTGGTCGAGCTCTTCGGCAACTCCATCGAGAAGATGCTCATCAAGCACGGTACGACGGAGTTTAGTACAGGTTGTCGACATACCGAGAACGCTCACGTTTTCAGGCAAGCACATCATCAACGAACAGTTTCTGCTCAAGCGCATCGCCGACTCCGCCATTGACATCTACGCCATGGTCAGCATGCTCTCCAGGTGCTCCCAGAGTCTCAACGCTGGCGTCACCTCGGCCATGCACGAGGAAGTCATAACGAAGGTAACAACAGCCAGAGAATGGACAATATACGCAACAGCATTTTATACTGTTCCCTTTCTGTCTGTCCGGATAGACTTTCTGCAGCGAAGCCTCCATGCGCGTGACCCAGAACCTGAGCTCGGTGCGCGAGAATCCGCTGCTCGCCAACTTCCGCAACATGTCCGTCATTTCCCAGAACGTGTGCGAAAACGGCCGACCGGTACAACCCAACCCACTGGGGGTGTGAACAAGGAAAATGAAGAGGGATCTGCTGTGGATGCTCTGTATTATACACTGGAATGGACTCTGATCAAATCCACCAGTACACGAAGAAATAAACTGGTTTTAAGGTCTTAAAACAGTTCTTACGGTATCCACCCCATTTAATGGACAGTTGAAGCCGCTCAGATCGGGATATCTACGCTTATAAGCAGTAGCTTTCTTCCAGAGAGGAAAAAGAAGCCTCCAAAGAGAGAGCAGAAGACAGGAGGGGGAGCTCAGTTGGCACTTGAACTTGCAGGGTGAAGGAGGAGAAGGGGGACCCTGAGTAGAAGTTGCTCCCGACGTTCAGGTGTGTTCAGTTTAGCTTTATTTGTCGCACGTCCCGGTGACTTCGTTCTAGAGCTCTCAAGGACCTACACACAGTGTGAGTCAAAAAGAACCAAAACATGTTATACCATTTGCATCACGGAGCCAAAGTACGTACCTATATGGGTTTGCAACTCGAAACAATTCCACCTTAGAATGTGTGTATATAACATTTAATATCCTTTTGCGCTCGCTGTTCTCGTCATCGTTGTTGACCACGTCTCTCCCATTTCATCACACTTTTTCTTAGGCCTGAGGCACGTACAAGATACTGTGTATCGCTTCTTATGCAAAGTGTCAGGTTAGCCAAGCCACTGTGAGTGACAGTGCAGCTCTCAAGATTGTGATGTCAGCAGAACTGTCTTTGCCACCCCTTTTCTGGAGAGTCTCCGAAAATCTCTCATTGAGAGGAACAAAAATCTGCCAAAGACATGCGAGGAAAAAAAACTTTTATTCTTAAGGGGGGATCTCATGGAGCAGACGAGAGCAGAAGGATTCAGGCGATAGAAAGGTGATCTTGTGATAGATTGTGCGCATCTTTAAATACTACAGCCCAAGTGAGAGGAGACATCTTCCTATCACTGCTTCGACTGGTGATGAGACGAGCCTCCAGTCTCGGCGAGCCAGAGTCTTTTTGGCCTTCCTGGCCATTTTGGCAGGCTTTGATCTCTTGGACCTCCACGAGTTGTACAAACCTTTTGGCAGTCTGTGCAATGTTTCGACAGAAGTAGTGTAAAAAGACATGTTACGATATTACTGTGACCCAAAGGCTCGAGCCAACGAGCTCAGGGCTGACGACTCCGGACCTGGTGGCTTGCACCATCACTAGCCCTTGTACTTGTGTTTGTGTGTGTCTGTGCGTAGGTGTGTGTGTACGCACCTCCTTCTTCGTGACCCCCTCCTTCGCCACACTGACAATGACATTTCTCCTGCCAAAGAGGAGTCGTCTTCTTTGGATCCTTAAGTCGCGTTTGCACAAGCACAACAGCCGACCACGCACGAGTCGGCCCCGTTGAGGTTCCGCCCGTGCAAATGTGGCCTCAGTGCACCTGAACGAAAAAGGCCACAAGAGCCTCTCAAAGTGCCTCCTTCTGCCCCTCCATTGTTGGAGTCGAAGAAAAGGGTCTTCCTTATTAAGTAAACCCTCGTGTGACACACACTTGTGTCCATGAGCTGCTATATAAAAGCACAATTTGTGACATTAAAAAAAGTTACAACAAAAAATATATTTTTACTTGACAAAACCAGAGAAACATCTTGCCCCAGCTGCACACGAAAGCTTAATTCACTCTTTGCGGTCGCTTCACTTCTTCTTCCTCCCCCAGAAGAAGTGATGCCAACAAACCTTGTGCTGCTCACGGAGTTGTTTATTAGTTTTCGCAGACAGCTCGACCTTTTTTTCTCCCTGTACTTCACGACCGTGAAACTGAAGAACCGTCAGGTTTGCTGTCGGTCATCGAACCTGTCATCCGTCATCTTCTGCGCAACTTTAGTGGGACTTGGACAAATTTTTTCTCACCCCTTTTTCCATTTATCTGTTCCTAACGAGAAACAAACGTGAAAAAAGCCCCAGAAAGAAAAGGGCGGCAAAAAGAGCTCTTGGACCCAGCACAAGAAGGGCTGAAAATGCGCTTTTTCTGTGTGGTAGGAAGAGGTGATTTCCCTTATCCAAAGTGTGGCATAAATCACTACCAAAGATACTGGCAAAGAGGGGCTGTTCCTAAATGTCCCACATTCACTGCCCTTTAGATGAAACCATCTCGGAGCCGCCCCAGACTTAAAGACTTTCCCTTTACATGGAATTATCTGTGTTACGCCTGAGAAAAAAAAGAGATGATGTCTACTTGACCACATCACAAATGGGCGAATGAGTGAATGAGTGAGGAAGTGAGTGGGTGAGTGAGCAAGTGGGTGAGTGAGCTAGTGGGTGAGTGAGCAAGTGTGTGAGTGAGCAAGTGAGTGAGTGAGCTAGTGGGTGAGTGAGCAAGTGAGTGAGTGAGCAAGTGGGTGAGTGAGCAAGTGAGTGAGTGAGCAAGTGGGTGGGTGAGTGAGCAAGTGGGTGAGTGAGCAAGTGAATGAGTGAGCAAGTGAGTGAGTGAGCAAGTGAGTGAGTGAGCAAGTGAGTGAGGAGCAAGTGGGTGAGTGAGCAAGTGAGTGAGTGACAGGCCTGGAAAGCACCACTAATGCGTAAGGAAACAACTATTGCATTCATCTTGCCCAACACAATTGTATCATTGCCTATATCATGTTGTGGAGACGTAGAGAGGGATGAGCTGGATTCGATGATGCTTCCAACGTTGATTTATCAGTATGTTCGACAAAGGAGCGGAACCTCCATCGAGATTACAAGAAAACGTTGGAGCAAAAGGGAAAGAGAAAAAAATAAGGTATTGAGTGGCTCATGGGAGCAGTTTTGTACAACTCTCCCTGTCCACAACCTTTTCGTCGTCCTCGACGTTTAACAAGCCTGTGCGATCAATTCAATTTCCTGTTCGATTATGGGTCCATTTGCCCGGTTATCGGCTACAGTGTCCTCCAGAATGAGAGATTCCACCATCAAGCACAGAAAATGAGCTCTTTTTCCATCTTTATTGAGTTCTTAGTCATTTTTTTGGTAACTTGACCATTTTCTGTTAAAAACCACCCGTGGCAATGATATACTTAAAGTAGTAACTTAGCACGGCGCAGCGTGCGTGGCACGAAGCAACGTTGCTCGTACATGTGCTCAACATCCTCGTGGTCTTCTTACTACTGGCTGGTGATTTCTGGGTCCGGCACAAGATTTCCAAGACGCAAATTCTTCAGAGTCCACCCAGCGACTCTTTAAAACAAAAGATTTAACTAAGAGTCGCGGCGTTATAAAGTGATGCCTCACAACAAGCATAATTTCTGCCAAGAATGAGGTTTTTTCCTTGTTGGGCAAAAAAAATCAAGAAAACATTGAAGTGAACAGATTTAAATGTGACGTTGTGACGAAGTCCTGAACTAGACAGACCGGTCAGAGTACGAGGTGAAAATGGCCGCGAGACAATTGTGCAATACACATTAACCGAAAAATAACAAAGACAAAGGTTGCACACATTTTGGCTGGTATTTCACCCAATCCACACACTTTTTAAGCTCTTCACTGACTTGGAGATTGACGTCGCTTAATAAATAGACTTTCGGTATCTTTCCTGAATGAAAGGTCGCACGTTTTAAGACACTATATACACCTTTTTTTCCTGCTTGTGTCAACTCCTTAGTGTATTTTTATATAGACTTTGGACAACCTGTAGCACCAATGATAAGACCAGCCTGTGGGATGAAAGATTTGTAATGGCAAATTTCGAGACAACGCAAAGAACGTATTGTTTTTGTGTTGTCTAAATGTTATTGTGTGAATGAGTACATAAGCAATTGGTGAGCAGCCAGAAGAATTCACGTTATGAGAGTTCAGCCATCACCATTGTCTCAGTGTCAATTAATGCTATTAAAGGTATTGAATGACGATGACTTTGACTTGTTTTCAGGGCCAGAGGAGAAAAAATAGGAGCCTGCACAAAGAAACATCCAGGAAAGTTGTCCTCTTCTTCCTGTACAGTGAGTGCTTTGAGTGTACACTCTGTACACAAAGGTTATTATTACTGTATGCAGACACTGAAGAAGAAGAAAAAGTCAGTGAAGAGGGAGAGGAAAAGCAAAATTCTTCCTCGTCATGAGATGACGGCTGATCGAGCAGTCCCAAGGAAGGAGCTTTTCAAATGTAGATGCGTCGTCTACACTGAGAAGCAGCAAAAAAAAGTGTGATAAAGTGAGAGCCATTCAAGACGACACTTACTTAATTGATGGGGTCACGATAGCGCCATTGACGGGACTCACTCGACCGTGAAAATCGAAGACGGAGACGACGAACATGGTCGTGGCGCTCCTGCTGCTGCTGGTGCTTTCTGCTGCCCACGTGGGACTGGGCACGGTGCCCGAGGCGGAATGGGTCGAGCGCTGCGTCTCGGGATACTGCCTGCCCGCCGGCTACGAGAAGCTGGAGACGCCATTCACCGACTCGCTCAACATCGTCTACATCGAGACGGACATCATGGACGTGCTGCAGGTGAGGCATCGTCTGCGCAATGCTTCAACGACACCAACTAAATGTTCCGGTCTCTCCAGGTGAACGACAAAGAGTTCAGCGTGACGCTCACCATGTACTTTGCCGTGCGCTGGGAGGAGCCGCGGCTGATGACGAACAACACGGTGGCCGAGGGCGAATGGACGCCCATCGACCTCCAGTTCCTCCACCATCTATGGGTACCCAACATTTTCATCTATGACCTGCGATCCTTTGCAGCTCTTAACGTACTCAAGAAACTGGCAGGAGTCTGGGTGGTCGAAGGAAGGGAGATTTACTATAATCAGGTAAGGTGTTCAAGCCAGTCATTAATAAAGATTTATCAATAAGTAAATAAAAAATTAGAGTTTACCTCAAAACACCTACATCTCTCAAGCTTTCTTGCGCTGTAATAACCGGGATGCAGTAAAAGCTTCCCAATACTAGTATAATCCTTACCAGCGCTTTCAAGAATATTTCCTGTAGGGTTCTGTCAAACTTAAGAAGCTTCATAATAGTTAATGCAAATATTCCAGAAAAATGAACACCACACAATCCTGCAGAGGAACCGTAGTCAAATAGAAGAACAAACATGTTCTTCACTCAGTTAATCAAGACTGACTTAACTTTTTCTTGTCACGACTTTCACAAGGCGACAGCGGTGACTTTCCTCTGTCCCATGCGCTTCGACCTGTTTCCCCTGGACTCCCACGTGTGCAAGTTCAGGGTGGGCTCGACCAACCTCGACGACACCAGGATGAGGTTCGCCGAGACGGACATCAAGTACGACGAGAAGAGCAGAAACACAATCCTCGACTACTCAGTGGTGCTGGGACAGCTTAGGGAAAAGGACCGGTGAGACATGATCACAGCTCCTGTCCAAGAATGACTCTTCCTCTACATGTGTCCGCCTGCTTCAGGATGTTACCGTATGGGGACATGGGCAACTTCTCCCTCACCGGGGTGGAGATCATGTTCACGCGACACAAGCTCAAGTACCTGTACGTGTACTACCTGCCCTCGGGGCTCTTCGTCGTGGTCTCATGGGCCAGCTTCCTGATTCCGCCAGAGGTACCTTAACTTCCTTAATGAGAGTGCATAAAGCACTATCCAAACTGTTTGCATATGTGGCACACATCACACACATGAGGACACCATTTCACAAAAAAATTTCAGGTTGTTCCCGGTCGCATGGCTATGCTCATCACTCTGTTCCTCGTGCTGATCAACATCTTCAACATCGTGACCACGAACTCGCCGAACGTCGAGGGCATGACTGCGATCGCGGCATGGATGCTCGTGTGCATCATGTTTGTGTTCGGCGCCCTGGCGGGGTACGCGTGGCTGCTCTGGAAGAAGAAGAAGAGCTGCCTGAAGAGGAAGCGAATAAGGAAGGTCACGGATGAGGAAGGAAAGGCCAGGAATAAAAAGAAGGAAGAATTTAGGTCAAAGGTACGTCAATACATAGATAGTTTAAATGTCGTCTACATTAAGTAATGAGACTAGCAGGGAGGGTCTGATCAAATGTACTTCTATTATAAATATCAAGACTGTGCAAGAAAGTCTCGCAATATTCTTGTAAGTCTAAGATCATCACATATCGTCGAAGAATATTCCATAAAGTGTCAGAATCAGTTCACTTTTTACCCAATTGGACATTGTACTTTGCTCCTCAGGTTGACGACATGTTCCTCGTCATGTTCCCGCTGCTGTTCGCCATATTCAACCTGATCTACTGGCCCATGTGCCTGCGCTCGCCCGGAGAAGACTGACCCGCGCTGGGGGCGGCAGAGCCGCCGTCTTCGCAGTCGCCGCCTGGGCGGCCGCCGACCCCCTTTTCTTCCGCGCCGGGGCTACCCCTGGGCCTGTACACCAATCACTGGCGGCGTGCGAGCGCCGCGTGTGCCCGCCGACCAGGAGGCGGACCCGGATGCTTCCGCGTGGCGTCGTCCGCGGCGGCCACCTCCTCCAGGTTCCTCAGCCGCCCGGACGATTACGATGTCCAGGGACTCTTCGACGTGACATGACAAAAGGCAGCGGTGGAGAAGAAGAATCTCTCGATCGCTGCCGCCTTCTCTTACACGTGGACCTCGTCCGAAAGCCCACCAACATGGGAGCCCCCACCAATAGTGATAACGTTTACAAGCTGAACACTGACCATGCCAGAGAGAACGACATCCCCTCTGCGTCGGTGCGTGCGACTCCCACCCCTCCAGCTCCATGGCCGTAATGTCCTGGGCCATCAACGCTTGCGTCCACGCCATGGTGTACTTCACGCGTCCCTCGCCAGTGCTGGACGAGACCAGGGCCAACAAGAGACGAGTGAGCAAGTTAAGGATTGTCTCGATCGTGCGGAAAAAGAGTCCTTCTGAAGCCTTATTATTATTCAGGATCCTCCTACCCCTTCCCCCCCCCCCCCGGAAATGAGGGCGCGCATTTTCTGTCATTAAGCGTAGGGGGGGGGAGGTAAAAAAGGTCGAGCAAAGATTGACGAAGGCTTCTTCCCCCCCCCCCCCCCTGCAAACCATCCATCTACTCAGGCAAACATTTTGTCAGGGGGACAACAACAAGGAAAAGTGAGCGAGGAGATCAAAGGAGGCCTCCTAACAAGGCGAGGCCTTCTCGAATCTATCCCTATAATCAATTCTGTCGTTGTGATCGTGAGAGAATTTGGGGAATTCCACCAATCTCTCATCTCCCGGACGTGACCGCTTGGACGCCACCACAGATTGTGCTTCTTCTCAGCTCTCCCGGAATTACTTAGCTGCTGCTGGCCTTTGTCCTTCAGGAATAAAGATGGAACGAGGCCACCGTCCTCGCTGCCGTCGCCGCCGCCGCCGAAACATGAGGAGAGAGGGGGGCCAAGAAGGTCTGCTTTCATTTGTCCGAACAACAAGGCCTCCCATCCAGAGGATGATCGTAGGACCTTTGCCAAATCTGCTTCTAGAACACGGCATAAAAAAAGGATGCGGCCAAAAAGATAATGGCCAAGAGAGGAAAAAGACTCACAAATCTTCGCCGCCGCTGCCGCCACGAGGGGGTAAAATGAGAGAAAAATCGGTGAAAATGGCGAGAAAAAAGCCCAAAAAAAGTTCTTCGCCTCTCTGTTTGTCACGTTTGTCACGCAGAGCTTTGGGAGGGGACCAAAGGAGGGGGAAGAGGGACTTCTTGGGCGTGTACTGCTAAGGGTGCATCCGCACTGTCTTATTTTGTGACATAATACACGTGCGCTCAGCGCCTCTCGCGTCCTGACTGACTTGTAGGGTCCAGGAGATTTATTATGTGGCAAATATACGACAGCTTGAATGCACCCTAAAGAACGAACATGATGCATGACTGTATAAAGATCTTTGTAGTATGTGAGGGAGGAAGAAATATTAGGCGGCGAAACAAATGACCCACTAAAGGGGGGAGGGAGGGGGGGGGGGGAAAGATGCCCATATACATAGGGATAACAGCTGCACGCACAATACAGCGGACGAGCACACGCACATGCATATCTATATATATTAGGCTAGTTCGAAAGGTACTACTGCTTGGGGAAAATTATATATTTTGGCCTGTGTTTTTGGCCTTCGGCCAAAATATTATGATCGTACAAAAAGCATTTTGTTTTGAAGGGTCGTGTGCTATTCAGTATTTCTACTGAATGTAGTAATTATCGCGAACACTTCTTTTCCCAGACAGATCTTTTGACTCGACTGAGCTACAGAAATGGTTCACGAATCCATGGAAAGCTGAGAGGCTCCCCTAAAACTGAATTGATATGCACTTGTGCCTGGGGATCACTTATTTGTTCACAAAACAGTCAAACTTTAATGTTGCAGTGCATGACTTTGATCCCGTGTTGTGGGAAAATAAGTGCTCGTAGAGCAAAAGTGCATTTGAAGATAGTTTTAGAGAATATTCTTCACTTTCCATACGGAGGTGAACCACTTCTGTAGCTCAGTTGAGTCAAAAGTTATGGCTGAAAAAGGAATTTTGAGTTGAAAATGCATATGGCAAAAAAAGTTGGGTTTTTCTTTTCAAAAAATGAGACTTCTACTAGCTAAAAGAGTGTCTATCGCCAATTTTCCACCCCAAGAAGCCACAAGTGACATTTCCAGACTAGCCCAAAACATTTTAAGTCTGTATGCATGTCGATCTGTGAGTGAGTCTGTCACCAGGTTGGCGCTCCAACTGCCGGGCCGATCTTCCCCAAACTTGGTCAGCAGACGCTTCTTTTCGTGCTCCATGGAATATGTATACATAAAGAGCTACGTCTGAGGTCATTTCGAGACCGAAATCGAGGTCCAAAGTTGCACTTCCCGCATAAGTCATAGATAGCTACTCCCAGTAGGAAATAGCCTTTTGGGAGCTAAGCCGTGCACCAGCTGAATGTCAGTAGCTACCTACTGGGTCGGACAGCAAAGGGTTTACATGTGCTTTGGCGGGAAATTCAAACTGACGGTGCCAGACAGCTTTGAACATCAATGAATTAAGAGGGGGTCTTATGTACAATAGCTGCAGCTAGGCAGTCGCCTTGTCACAACAGCTCATGATTGAATGAGCACAAAATCATGTGATTGTCAAGTGACTGAATGACACATGCGAGTATATGGAACTCAGGTTCACCCTCATGTATTTCAACCAGGGACAAGAGTACAAGGAGT
>JAAUXU010114770.1_pt1 | contig 10079 bp, 7 predicted proteins | sample 7278151 | NCBI WGS metagenome assembly JAAUXU01 (sample SAMN14350113, study PRJNA611818) | marine sediment metagenome | isolation source: surface marine sediment (1.8m) | place: French Polynesia: Moorea | collected 2018-08 | reverse complement strand
TGGACCTTTCATAATCTTGCATACACATATGGACCTTTCATAATCTTGCATACACATATGGACCTTTCATAATCTTGCATACACATATGATTCCTTTCATAATCCTGGAGCAGACACATATGGACCAACTGCTCCAGCGGTCTTGAAAAATGCTACTTGTGCATCGACCCCAAAGCAAAAATCAATGGGATTAAGCGCATTCTTTGATGATCCATTTATCCTCCCTTTGGGTGAAGGGAGAGTTGTGTCAAGTTGTATTGTCTGACCCCGGGAAATATTTTTTTTTGCTGCGAAAGATCCATCGCTGGTCAGTCACCAAAAGTGTCCTGATCTGGCAAGACTTGCCACATTGAGAAAAATCTATCATCCCAAATTTGCAATGGGTCAATTCCCATGTCACAGTTCCTTTTGATCACCCTGGGTAAGTTTTGCATTATACCACTGACGTTGCGTCATGTGACCTCTCACCTGATTGATGACTTCGAAGAGCCACTCTCTGGTGATCTGCTCCGGCTCCATGGGGATCTCGTCCAAGGCGGAGGAGGGCGTCGGCTTGTTGGGTGCCATCGAGCTCTCCTTAGTCTCTGCCTTCTATCTGCCGACTGAGAGAGGCAGAATTAAGACAACCTAGATGCTTGAGTCAACGCCTGCTTTATTTGTACACTCAGCAGACATACAAAAGGAGGACAAATCCATTCCACACGAATGGACGTAAAGATGAACACTTTTTTCCAAGAATCTAGCAACACTGACTAGCCAACCCGTAGAAGTATGCCGATATCCTGTACATTCTAATACAGGTGCTGGATGTATGTATGGTATGGATGCTGTGGAGGCCACGTCCGAGGTTGGAGGAGCTGAAATTAGGCCTTTCTGTAGGACTTCACACTACTTTTTTACTCTGACTTTTCTGCTGTGACTATTGAACAACAGTGACTTCACTGAGTAACTGAATAAAAGTGACGACGCTGTATAACAGTGACTGCGCTGTATAACAGAGACAACACTGAACAGCAGTGACTACATGACTACACTTCATAACTTTCATGACTTGATTGAATACGTGACTGTACCTTGTAATAGTCAGTGATTATATCGAATAATTGAGACTACGCTGAACTGACTTTATCGAATCCGTCACCATAAACTGCGTGTCACTGTAAGCAGCGTATCCTCTACTTGACAGATTTGGCTCCGAGGTCATCATCGCAAGCGGGGCCTATTTTGCATCTGTACACTGAACGTAAAAACACACACACTTAAGCCAGATTGCACTATCACAATCCTGACAGACTCAGTAAGAATAAATGAGTCCACTGCTTAGAAACATTCTTTTCTTTCCGTGACTTCTCGCATCATTTAAGTTCCCGGAGAGGTCAGAAACGCCCATGTGATAAGATTTATGCGTTTGACTGCTCAGGAGCCGAGGCTGCAAGTGCAACGAGCATCAAAATGCAACAAATCGGTCGATTTCCTTCATTTTTTCTCTCTCTATGCAACAAGATGCAACAAATCATCCGTCAACTCCCCTCATTTTCACCCCTCTCCACGCAACAAATCCGTCCATCTCCTACATTTCCCTTCCCTATGCAACAAAATGCCACAAATCCGTCGATTTCCTTCACTCTCTGTATGCAACAAATTGCAACAAATCCGGCGATTTCTTCCACTGCTCCTCTCCTGCCTCAATCGTGACTCACCTGAGAGAACTCGAACAATGCTTGTTGTGCTCATTATTCTTCTGCTGTGTGATGGAGGCGTGAATTCTCCCAACTGCGATGAAGCCGGCGAAAATTTTCCCTCTGCTGCTTTCTTCTTGAGCTTCTCTCCTTCAATTCGGCGCGATCTGAACTGGGGGAAAACAAATTTTGAAGCTGCGACGAAGAGGGGCAGAGGGGGAAATAACGATGCTGCATGGCAGGGGCGGGCAGGCCATGACCCCTCCTGGGTGTGTGTGGTGGGGGACGGGAGGGGGGTAGGGATAACCCCCAAAATATGGGGGGGAATCATGTCATTCCTTTGCTTTTCTCTCTCGCTCGCTCTCGAAACACCTGCCATTTCATCTCTCCCTGAAAGAAGACACTAATTTCAGTCGAGGTTTTCAAAGAAGCAAATTAGCGTAGCCTTGAAGATATTTTTGCCGCATTTGTGCATTGGAATTAACGACGACGTCTCATTAGGTGAGAAAAATGCAGCAAAGTCTCGATTTAGCGACATCTGAAACCCGTCGTTGAAGCGAGACTTCCTCTGCTCGAGTAGAGCGAAAAACTCGTACGCAGCCAAGTCGAGACTTCACTGTGCAGTTCACACTCGATTTTCGCAGAGGTTCAGTCAGCAGGATCATTCGGCGAAAATCGTGTATATCAGAATTCAGCTCGCAGAAAAATCTCGAAAAAATCGAGGTGTTTGCAGTAAAGGAAGTTAAAAAGAAATCGACTTTTTATTGTACATGTATTTTATAACCGATGAGGAGAGAAGCGCGGGGACTTGATCTGATCTCACTACTGGGTGTGTAGCAAAATTGAAGCCTAAGAGTCAAGTCCTCAGTGCTGATTTGTGGTCATCATTAACGTTTTCCTGTCTCTCAAGGTCAGGGTTGCCAAAATGTGTGTGATATGCGGATCACTTTTTTTGCGTCAGAATCAAGTGACACCTACCTCCCACTCATGCACGCCCTCGTTCTGTCTCTCAACGTCAGCGTTCCCAAAAAGTTGGGGCCCTCTGGGTGCATCACTGCCCAGGGCTACAGGGAGGGTCAAAAAATGTCTTAAGAATGCACAAGTTGTGAAGGTCAGTATCACTTGTTGATGCAACGCAAGTCAGTTTCAAGGAAGTCATTGTTCATTTTCATCACTGTCGCAGTCACTGTTCTCATCACCGTCATTCTCATCATTGCTGGCGATCACCGCTCGGCACCCAGCGTCCTTCATGAATGGCTCCAGGTTCCCGCCGCACACGGACGAGCACAGCTTCGCCCTCTTCCTGACCTGGTCGCACCTGGTCGAGGACTCCAGAGCGGCACTCAGAGGCGAGGTGCTCGTATCAATCCTGGCTCTGTCTAAAACCGTTCCTTTAGATGCTTTCTAGATTCTCTCAGTGCTTACTTCTCGGCACTAAAAAAAATAGCTTAAAAATGCACAGTACATGTACTTGAGTGCTAGCATCATGACGAGACCTCGGAAATTCAGTAAAGAACGTGAAAAACCCAGAAATTTAGCAATACAGATGCAGCAGGAATTGAAAAATCAAGAAAGAGGCGATGAGATTCTTTGGCATTATGAAAGCAAACGATGACAAAGTTGGCCTTAAAGAATGGAAACCACAAAATGCAATTTTCGTCACCTAGATTCTCAACGAAAATTCCGAAGTCGATCTGAACAGCTGGCTATAATCGACACTTGCAGTGACAACTGAGTGATGGAAGCACCCAAAAACACCACCCAAACAAATCTGCCAAGGTTAAAGTTGTTGTGACAAAAGTTGAACGTTTGAGAGAAAGAATGAAAAGAGGCGATCAAGCCTACACCCAGGTATCGATCGAGATCCGTAGAAGAGATGCTTGAAAGCTACGGAAACGTGACTTTTGCACGAAGACACCTAAAATGGGGATGAAATTTCTTTGAGAAAACAGAGCAGGAAGTGTGTCTATTCAGTGTTCTTCTCAAACTTTATCAAGCTTTCTTAATGATCGATATCAATAATGTATATCGATATGGATGATCGATAATCAATAATATATATAGTTTACTTGAAACCGACCTATTTCGGTTAGTCCACAAAGTCGAGCGTATGACATGCTCAAGGACCGGACATTCTTGGCAGCGTCAACATGTCTGTAGTTGACATTTCCATTTGCGCAATCTATATCATATGTACGGAAACTGCAAAATTGCACATAATTGCACGTTGCATTGTGAATTGACTGTGAAAACATCAACATTCCGGCTTTCCGCCCTCTTCATCACTGTCAGCGTAGTCCTCGCCTATGGAGGCTCCATTGATCATTTGACCTCGGACGTTTTTTAGGCAAAAGTTGCCATTTACAGCGTCTACCTTCAATGATTGTAACTTTACTATCACTTCCCCCCCCCCCAAAAAAAAAGTCCTGAAAATTTCACTCTCTGTTGACCTCTGTAAATTTCATTGTCGGGTGTTTGGCCTTATTTTTCAAGTTTTCACCTAATGTTCTGACGTCTCGTGATCTCCATTGCCCCATGCTTGCACATCCAAGTCGCACCACACTTACCTTGCATTATGCGTAATTAGGCCTTGCTTTCCCCCTGGTACTTAGGCAATTAGGAGTGCATTTAATATGGAGTCCCAGCAACTGCGACTCGGTCATTGTTTCGCCGCTCGTTGAAAGATCGTCCCTTTGCCACGTCAATCCAGTCCGTACCGTGCACATAAGTCACGTAATCGACGCTAAACTGTCATTCAGCTTTCTTTCCCTCAAAGCACTTTGCACACGTCCGTCCGTTCGCCCATTTCTCACTGTGGAAACGTGTGAGCCAAAAAAATGCAGCTGAAAATGACGAATTTGGGCGAGAAAGTTCCTCAACATGGACCAGACGAGGCGGGAAAGCTCTAATGCAAAGTGAAGAAAGCATTGTCAGACTTGAAAGTTTTCGCTCCTTCAGACGAGATTTACTTTGAGATATTCGCTCAATCCATTAGGTGTCTCTTTCACACGTTCTTCTATCTAGGCAGGGATTGTTAGATACATAGATTCATATCCCTCAAGTCATTCAGAAGGAGGGTGAGAGAGAAAGGTCATGAATGACTTTCCAGTTGTAAGGCAATCCGTCAAAGACCTCCCTGGTGAGTTAGTAAAAACTCCCCTAAGGGAATCTCCTGAAAACTTTTTCTTTCACAGGATAATGGTCTCAGCAGTTTTCTAGTCATTTCCACCAATTTTCTACTTCTAATAGTTTTTTAAATTTTAGCAAATGTTCACTGGACATTTTCTAGGAATTCAGTAGTCATTTTCTAGACGTCAACATGCCATTAGCTACAAATTTAGTAGTCATATTTTAGACATCCACTGAAAAAGTTCCACAGATCCACCACAAATGTTTCCTTCATATTTATTCATTTATAATTTCACTCATGAGAAATGTTTTCGACAATCTTTGGTAGTGTTCCAGACATCCACTAACATATGTCCATCATATATATGTGATAGTGTCCCCTAGCGTCCTCTGAAATTTCCCATCACTAAAGTCAAATATGTTTTCCAACTCGAGCTGCAATCTTTGCTGGGAACCCCCTGTGGACTATAATGGCCAGGTGAGCCAAAGATGACTGTGCGACTCTACATTTCTCAAGGTTTGACCAGAAGGTAAGACTTCCAGCTTCACTTTGCCCTTGTTTCTGACCCATATAGTACTGTGCAAGTTGTCTGAAGAGTGAGGAAAGCTTCTCCTCTCTTTGACTTTCCTAGGAGCAATTCAGTGGTGTCTTTGAAGTCTGTCACGGGAGCAAAGGAGACAATGACAAAGAGCGTCATGACAAAGGGGTGGATGGAAGGTAGCTCAAGTAACGGCGAAGCAACAAACACTTGCCTTGATTGATCTCTTAGGGGATCACGAGTACTTGTGGGCTGAAAGCAGACCGATAAAAACATGTACACAGGAAAGACTCGTTCAAGCCTTTTCTTTGACGTTCGGGACGTCGGAAACACACATAAAAAAACCAAGTGCTGAAGCGCTGGAAAAAAACGGCTCACATGTGGCGAAGTCACCATGAGTCGGTCATGAGCATCACTGAGAGTGCATCGGGTTGAGACTCGGAGCTGCTGCTCATGGGCACAGATGTCTCCGCCATCTAGCTGTGACCGGTGGTGGACAAGGACCAGTCCTTGGTAGTCCACAGACCCTGACCTTGCAGCCGGAGGACTTTTTCTTGGGGACCTGCTCTTCTCCTTGGTCAAAGATGGACTGTGAAGACACTTTATGCAGCACTTCACTCCAGTGGTGTCCAAAAGTCTCCTCAATCCAGTGCTACTTAAAGCAAAATGAGCCATTAGACAATGTTTAGTAGTCAATGAGCAGAACTAAAAGGTTTCATCTACATGTGTAACTCTTTGATCACTTCATTGGCTCGTCCGACGCCCACGGTTACGTCTTCACTCTCTAAAAATAGTCTTTGTGTTCATCTCAAAGTACTTTGTTTGCTCATCAGACTAAACCCAAAGGATTCTAAATGATAAATAACACAGCCTACGAGTCATTGTAATGTACTACATGAGTATAATACTGTGTGGTACGTTAATATAATAAGAAAACCATGCGTAGGCCCTTCCCGTACAGTTTCAGCCCCGTCAGGGCCACATTGAATTTCCGCACATGAACTTTTCGAGTTCTCGAAACCTGTATGATGTAAATGAGCGATAACAACAAATGCTGTTCTCATTCAAGAAGCCCCGGTTTGGCAGCGTCCTGAACTGCTCTATGTGGAACACGTTTAACAGACATTTCTCACTTCAGAGCTGACAAAAAAGCTCTTGTTTTTACTTTGTTACACAGACTAGGACGAAGATGCAATGAAGTCGGAAATGTAGGTTATTCTAGCAAAGTGGGATCTCACATGGTTACTTCAACAAATGACGCAAAAATAGCCAATTTGGAAAAATTACACTAGCATAAACTCTGCGTTAACACTGAACATCCCTCGACAAAAGTGTTCTATTAAAATATCGAGAGTTAATGAACGGTTAGTTTAATTTCGCAATGCCAAGTGACAAGTCAACAATTTCAGTGCTCTGACCTATGAGTTAGAACAGTTTGTCCAGGTTCATCTTGGGGGTGATTCTGAATAGCAGCTGCAGAATCTTCTTTGGGTTTTATCACAGCTGTTCACGAACGGATTATCCTAAAGTTGTCATTTTACAGAGAATTGAGTATAAATTTTCCTAGTGTTTATGACGATAAGTTATAAGCGTTTATCACAGGTCACTGCCTAGAAGTTGCACTCAAAGGGGCTGTCATTGGTTTTCAAGACATTTCTTTCCTAACTGACTCAACCAGTGCCATTGTGGGGTCATCATTCATTGTTAGAAAGCTCAAGAAATTGCCAGAAACTCGCTGTGTTGAAGCCTTGAACTAAGATTTCACAGGTCTTTAGAAATATTTGCTCACCGATAAGAAAAGGAGACGAGTCAACCGTGCCTATTTGTCACACGTAGAACGAGCCCAAGTGCAGGTGTGAGCTGAGGTTCTGCATCACCCTGTAGCACGTCTGGAAGAGGCACAAACGAGCTGCTTCTCTCCCGTCGTCCCCGTCTCACCTGCGAGCAAGTGCGGCTCCCCCATCCCCATCCCCGTCATCCCCCCCGTGGAAAATGTGGCAATTGGGATGCCTGCTTTTAAGAGTCACCTCGTACAACGCGAAATCGCTCTCAAAACCCCCCTAAAGGGAACGTAAAGTGTCAACCGTAAAAAACAACCTCATCTCAATTCGTGATTTCTTCACCCCGGAATTTTAGGTGAAGAAAGTTCCTGCAATCCAGGGGGAGGGAAAATTGCATTTCGTTCGTGATCTGCCATCGTTCACTGCAATTTTACCACCATTTTTGGCTCCAACCCACTGGCACATCAAATTGTTGCCCTCCCCCGGGACGTTTAAATGACTTGAACTTACTTTTCAGGCTCTCACCTAAAATTCCGACGCCCACTGATTCCCTAGCAACGAAGTCAGACTACTCATGTACGTAAGTAGCAGCTTCAAGTCAGTGTTATTCACCAGGTCTTCCTCTCTTCAGTGCAGCACTTGAGAGCAAATTGGGCACCCAACTACAAACATGCTTGTGCATTCTGTGTCTGCAGTCCCAATTACAGGTGTTATCCTGGAAGGCAAGAAAAAGTTTCTTTTTTGTGGACAGATCTTTTTTTTTCTTTTTAACCTGGAGCTAAATCCCAGCATTGTGCTATAAGTTTTAGCTTGGGAGAATTTCTCAGATAGATAAATCTTTGACCCCCTCCCCTCTCGCTGTTAAGACTGCGCGATATCCCAGATTAATCGATATCGCGATATTCGACACCGACACGAGATGCTGCATGCGTTCTTTGATACGTAGCCAAGCCGATCCTTTCTGCTGATATATATCTTAAAGATGTTTGTTATTCGGACTCTCAGACTAATCGGCCATCGACACTACTGAAATATCAAGAGCCCCTTGGGCTGTATTGGTACGACAACTTCGGTCGGATATCGCGATATTCGATATCTTGCCAACAGCGCGATATCGATGCAATTTATCGCACAGTCTTACTTGCGGTGTGGTGTACGAGAAGAATAAGGACAGATGATGTGCGAAGACCTGAGACGAAAGAAAAGAAGCCCACGAACAAGTTCCTGGCGATGACGAAGACGTTGCAGTTGTTCACGGCAACAATTTTGCGGTGGCAAAGACAACACTGAGAGATTGTTCTCTGCTCTCAGTAAACAACACCCGGCTGATTTTTTTTTTACTTTGTGCTCGACGAAAAGGAATTTCTCAGCCCTCCTCACATAAATCCACATAAATCCTAGCCCAGCGATTGACAAAGGACATTTTTACGGGCGCGGGATTGTCCGAAGACCGGATTGAACTTGCCCGTCGCGGGCAGGATTTGCTCCTTCGCATCAGCGTAATTCATGCATCACGTCTTCGTCTCCCCGAGGAAAACACGAGCGGCAGAGAGAAAAAGAAATGATTGAGTTCCCGGCCGAAATTGGACTTGGTCAAGTGGCAACAGGCTCAACTGCAACTAGAGCAACTTCGTGGAGGATCTCGATGACGCGTCTTGAATACGGCTGGTGGTGGTCCTTTCTTTGGCGTCTAAGGCCTTGCTTGGTACAGGGTGGTCCAGAATCTTTGTTGGACTGTATCGGATCATCCCTCACTTGGGCTCGCTTTCAGGACAATAGAGAGGAAAATTTATCACAGGTCATTTTATACAATTCGTCCACACAGGGGCGTAGACAGAGTTTCGTTCCGAAGTGTTCTCATGCTCTATACATCTCCCCCCCCCCTCCATGGATGGACTCCTAGATTTGCTCCACATCAGCAAGGATGGATGCAGCAGAAAGGATGACAAGATTTTTAAGGTTTTGCCCTCAAAATAGTAGTTTTGCAGAAACTAGCAAACGTGGCATTTTGAAATGTCCTCTCTTAAGTCGTTGGACGCCTGTATTTGTGATAGTTAGGAGAGCTATGACACAAGATTTGCATTTAACATGAGCCAGAGAGAGATAATCCCTCGAGGGACAATGCAGCCAAAGATACTTGGCAACTGTTATCCTGGATTACCACGTAGATTCCACTTCCACGGAATGGAGGCAGTGGGGGTTGATAATCTTGAAGCTGTCGCACTCGTTCTGACCCCATTTGACTACTTCTACTACTTTTGGAGGCTTGAATACCGCAGAGGAGAAGAAAGTCTTGTCAGTTGACAGTTGCAACCGTTTGCTTTGCTTTATTGATGTGATACATGCTGTACCGGGGAACCATTTGAGGGAGAACGGTCCGACATGCTTGGAAGAGCTCTGGAAGGAGGACCGGCCAGAGTTGGACATGTTTAACACACTTTTTCAAACCCTTTTGCACACAGGCTTGGTCAAAACCATGCACACCGGCTTGGCCTTGGGAGTCTTTATCCTGATTAACATTGGCATGGCCGTCCAAAGTTGACTTTTTCTGCTTTGATGCAGTTGGTGAAGATTTCCGCTGGTCCTGAATGTGGATACATGGATCGATTGACCAACCTGAACTGACTAAACCAAAATACAGTAAATCGCACTCACCCTGTACATAAATGACGGACTTAGTCACCGACGCTGGGTGGCGCTCTTGAACGAGTTTGCTGGAATATGGTTGGACTCTTCCGAGCTGCCGTCATCAGGACCTGATCCAGAAGCCCCTTCAGAACCCGTCTTACTCGAAGCAGTCTTGTCGTCGTCCTTGTTAGGGCCGGCGCCTTTAGTCTGGATCTTTTTGTCCTGGCTGGAGCTCTTATTCTGGATCGTCTTCTCCTCGCCGGCGCTCTTGTTATGGATCTTCTTGTCCTGGCTGGAGCTCTTATTCTGGATCGTCTTCTCCT
>JAAUXU010069911.1_pt1 | contig 10080 bp, 12 predicted proteins | sample 7278151 | NCBI WGS metagenome assembly JAAUXU01 (sample SAMN14350113, study PRJNA611818) | marine sediment metagenome | isolation source: surface marine sediment (1.8m) | place: French Polynesia: Moorea | collected 2018-08 | reverse complement strand
ACTTAACAAGTTAACGTATACACCCTGTTTAATGGTTTGGGTTTAAATGGCATTTTACCGTGCCAGTTTTCCCCCCCCCCCCCAAAAAAAAAAAAAAAAAAATGGACTGTCAAATAGATGACTTACCTATGATCGGAAGGTTGACTTTCTATAGTTCAACGTGATATGAAAACAGCTGTCTTATGTGCATCTCCTCTGTTGTTGTGTGCATTGTGCCTCCAGAGAGGCACTTGGTGCCTCTCCAGAGGGAACAATGTCCAAGCAAGAAGACGAAAGGAGTCTAGATCGGAGGTCCTTGCAAGTCGACTTTTGGCGGGCTCGGGCCTGTCTTACGACCATCTCTAAGCTTCAGGCGCCTTCGTTGTTCAAGCTACAGCACATCATCCCATGGCAGTTGCACTCCCAAAGTTAGGCCTGTACTGATGGCGTCCAGAGGCGTATTTCGCTGAAGTCCTTAACAAGGTTGATGCTCAGCTTCCGCTAGAGATCGCTTCAGACCAACTAGACTGAAGTTTCTGTGAAGTAAATGAGTCATCTCTATGTACCTCTTTCGTGGCAGCACCAAAAAGGACAACCACAATGTTGAAGTCCTGTCCAAGTATCTGAATTACACATTCCACATCAAATCCCACCTCAGCGTGTGACGTGAACTCATCAGTTGACCATGATAATCCTTTTGCGCACAAACATGGCGAGTTTGGCATGTTCGAGGATGGTCGGGAGGTTGCCATCTCTGACATGGAGCCCCGGAGGGTGATTGGCAGCACCACCAGAAGGTTTCAGGCTCTTTCATCAAGAAAAAAGACCCTGAAAAAGGTGGTATCTGGGCCTGGCGCATTCTCCGGGTAGCTGTACTTTCAGTGCTCTCGCATCAGTCGCTCAAGATGCTGCCTGGTCAAGCACTGTCTGTGCTGTGTGGGGAGCCCAATGTGTCCAAGTGACATTGCTGACAGCAAGTGCGGTATGATGCTTGTTGGCAGAACTGTCTTCGTGAGCTCTGCACACAGAGTAAGTTGAAATATCACTTGAAGGCTGAGGCAGCAGAAATGTTGGTAAGTGAGAAATCTACACCTATATGACTTAGGATCGACTTGATGGGCCTTTTAGGTCATATTCGACCTTGCCTAGCTGAGGATGCTTCAAGCTTCGCTGTTGTTTGTGATGCAATGCCAAGTTCTGTGTAGAAGTGAATGCTTGATTTTAAATTTGGCCTCTAAGATCACGTTTATGTTGTTTTGACACTCTCATTTGTTTCCGTAGGCTCTGACGTCGGTGGAAGTGTTCGCATCCCCGCAGCCTTCAGTGGAATTTGCTCTCTTAAGCCGACCGCCGGTCGCCTGCCCCTTAGGGGCCAGGCCAACGATGGCGGCCTCGTGGGCGTGGTCGGCCTGTACAACTCCCTTGGCTTCATGGGCCGCTCGCCCCACGCCATCGAGGAGTGCATGAGGGAAGTCCTCGATGACAAAGTCGTCTCCAAGGTCAGGGACGCCAGATTTGTGCCCTTGGCTTGGAACGACGAGAAGGCAGCAAACGGGAGGAAGCTCCGGATTGGATGGTAAGAATAAGTTGCTTGACGTGGAGGTCTGAGCACAACATCTGACATGTTGAACCTGAATTGCACAGGGTTGCCAGCATTTTTTTGTGCTCTAGCTAAGCCTCGGTCCGTTTCTACTTGTCCCGGGTGCCACTTACACAACGTCGGACTCTGACCGTGCCCCCCCCCTCCCCCCTGTGCCGTAGTCCACCATGTTGGTAGAGTGGCAACCATTGCACATCCGGGGGAAGCCGCTGAGTCCTCCTGCATGTGCAACTGGCAATACGTTTTAGCAAAGAACGTCTTTGTGCATGCTCGGAAAAGAAAATGTACAGTAGAACCTCGATATGGCGAACTTTTCTCTGACATTCCATATACTGATCTTTGTCTGGACAAGTTAACTTTATCGAGGTTCTACTGTCCTTATTCCCCTGAGCACTTGATTTCCCCGTGACGACGTCGTTCTGACTTGACGTCAGCAAGGATAGCGACGTCAGCTAGGACCATGCCACGCCGCATCCCTCGCACACAGTCCTTGTCATAAGTAACTTCTGCGGAGAGAATTTGGCCGCTGCTCTGTTGAGCTGAAACAGTGATGTCAAAAGCACCACAGACGCCAATTGACGTTCTGCGAGAAGGTCATGTCAATGTCAGACACCCTGTGCAAGACGTACATGCATTGTCACAGTTTTTTCTGGTGCCTCACTGCATCTGGCCCATACAGTGTTTTTTCAGCTCTTTTCCTATTTATGTCAATGTCAGTTGTTTCAATATCACTTGCTCATTTGTGTTTTTACAGGTAGTATCAAAATGGGCCGTCAAAACATTGAATTTCTGCATTCAATATTACATCTGATTCACACCCAAAATTCCTCCTCAATGTAGTCTGTTACAATGGATGGAGTTCAGGTGTTCACTACAGCAAGGACTGTGCATAAAGCACAGTATTTGGGAATAAGCAACACATTCATATTTGGGCTTCGTTTTCCTCACTGGGTTCAGAGAAAGAGTCCCAATTGAAACAAATGGTTCATATTGATATGAGGGGTCTTTGAGTAGAGTGCAAAAGAACTATTTAATATAAAGTGTCCATTAAGAGTCGAGTCTACGTCAACTTATTGAATGGCATTAGACCGACATCTTTAGGGCCATTTTGCTGTCATTACTATTGTTCTTTGGTTGCTGAGCTGAAAACTGCCAGGAGACTCTGGATCGCCATGTACCAATATATGTGAGAATATCTGACTTGCATTATAAACAAAGGTACGATTACGACGGCTGCTTCGAGACTACTCCAGGCATCAAGCGCGCCGTCTCCGAAGCCGTCTCGGCCCTCTCGGCCCTGGGCCACGAGGTCGTCCCCTTCAGACCGGCAGCTCTACCCGAAGTGGTCGGGTTGTACGGGAAGTTGCTGAATGCAGACGGGGGCGAATGCTGGCTGCCGCTGCTGAGGGACGGGCCCGTGGACATGAGAGCAATGTGGCTGTTCTATCGGAACCTGTCTACCCCCGTGCCGTTAAAGAAGGTCATCAGGCCCCTGGTGGCCCTCAAGTCCCCCATGCTGGCGGAGACACTCACGACGGAGCTGGAAGCCAAGTACGTGTTCGTTGCTTGTACCGTACAGGGTGAGTCAATTGTAGGCAGGGCTTTCAACTTGGCAAACCGAACAAAAAGGGGCATATTTTTGATGTCGATGCGTTTTGTTTACACGTCAAAGAGTCACCCTGTTGCTCTCTTTTTGCAGCTTCACAAAACGTAGCAACCTCTCAACCCGGACACGGGGTTTTTGCATGCTTGTGCATGGCGCCAGAGGACCTAGGGAATGAAACCCGGTGGAAATGAAGGGGCTGGGATTGTCCCATGAAAATTTCAGTCCATTTCAACTACTTTTACCCCCTGAAAAAGCCTTATTTCAGTCCTGTTTGGCATGCCCTCCTCTCCAGGTGACTTCCTTTTGAGCACTCTGGCACCAAAATGGGCAGCCTTGACATTGACCCTGTGTACTGAACATTGTGTCCCAGTGTCACATCTACTTGTTCCATATCAAAATTCCACCCCCACATGTTTCAGAACAGCGTATGAAGTGATGTCACGTTCGACTCAATTACTTACGACCAAGACTTAACATTAAAACCACCCACTGAGTGATTCAAGCAGCTCCTGCGAATTTGAGGTGGAGAACTTTAAGTTGCACTAAAGACTTATTTTTCACGGCCACCTGCACTTCTTTCATGATTATTTCAGCAGTTATTGTTTTTCATTGACAAATTCTTGGTTTGGAGAGGGACATTTTGTGTTTTCACTTCTTCTCCTGGACTCTTACCTAATATTTCGGAGTCCGCTCATACTTTTCTTTAGGTTGATCCCGTTTTGCATACTTTTCTTGACTTGTGGATGGGTTCCATTCTGTTGAAAAAGCAGTTTTAACCCCCTGAAAAAGTCCAATTTCCAGCCTCTTCAGAGTGCACTTGTCGTTGGTCTGACTCATCTCATCATGCTTACTGAGCGTGACTGTCTCACCCGAAGCTTAAGAGACTAATCCTGTCGTCATTGCCCTCTTTTTCATACGCAGATTGTCCAAGGATCTTTGGAAGCTGAGCGCCTACAGGCTGGAGCTGGTGGAGTCTGTGTTGAAGCAGTGGGAGGAGTCCCAGATCGACATCATTGTGGCCCCTGGATTCGCGATGCCCGCGCAACCTCTGGGATTTGCGGCCTACCAGATCGCCTCCATCTCCTACACGTGCGCGTACAACTTGCTCAACTTCCCCGTGGGCTCACTTCCAGTAAGTGTTCTTCTCTCTTGGATCGTGGACAGCTTTTTAGGGATGGAATCGAGCCTGGCTCGAAGCCTCAGTAAATGAATTGAGCAGAGAAAGATGTGCGCACTTCCAGCAGCCCGTGTGTGAGGCTCGAGTGGGCTTAACATTGGTAGAACGACATTAAAATATTTTCTATTCTAGTAACGCTGCTTCCTAAGTTCTTTGTTAGTTGTTAACTAAGAAGGGGCCTTGTAATCCTGTCCGCAAGTTTCCCATCCGAAGAAGCAACTTTTGTACTATGAAATGAGTCAAATTGGGACAGAACAAGTGCGACAGCTGCGTGATCAGGAACTTCAGTGTCATGTACCGTGAATTGAGCTGGGGCGGAGGACTAAATATTGTCATGGCCGTTATCAAGATTTTGCAATGTTTGAGGCTGGTTCGACTCCGCCAAGTGCAAAAAGGCCGTGTTCGCAAAGCTGTGCGAATCCAGGTTGTCTGTCAGGTGTTGCCATCTGGTTTTAGAGCAGAAGTCGGACATTGGGAATTATTGGTGAACTTGCTTCGTTGTTATTGTTTCCCGCTGAAGCAACGGGAGACTTTGGCAGGAGATTGATTATCCTGATCAATGTTTAGTGAAGAATGATATCAAAATGCTTGTCACAATATGCTCAGAGGAGCAAATCTATGAGCAGTAGTAAATGTAGTCAATGCCTACGGTAATAACATGAGAGAGCAGAATTGAGTTATGTCTGATAACTGGAGATCAAATGTTTCCTAATTCTCGATCTAAATGCCGCCTAGTGAAAAAAGGCACTGTAGATGCAATTGCTTTATTCTCAGGTGAGTGAAGAGAACGCTGGTGACCAGCTGGCACTGAAGAATTACCCCGGCCGCGAGCGTGATCTGGTCTATGGCTGGGTGAAGGATGGCACGCGCGGGGCCGTGGGGATGCCGCTCAACGTGCAGGTCATCGGGAGGCCCTGGAACGAGGAGATGGTGGCCAGGGTCATGAAGGAGATCCACGAGAGCGTCAAGAAGTAATGATTGGACGCCTATTTACATGTGCAGTAGAGAAATCGTAGAAGTGGCCACAATAAAAAGAACCATTTTTGTACAGCGACAAGTAGACCTGATGAGCCTCTCTGTGTACCTTTACCGTGTGTGATTGAAATCTGGACGCTTGACGTGCAGAACGTCAACAAGATGTATTTTGCGACCACCCTGAGCTACATGTATGGAATTTTGTGCGACAGTTGAATAATCGCAGAGGAAAACCAATCCTCAGTGTGGCCAACATTGGCTGCAATGATGGCCTCCATCCGCCCCTGGCAGCAGGTGGCCGTGATGTAGTTGGAGCTCCTTGCATCCCAGTGCTCACTGAATGACCCCTTGAGCACATCAATGTTCGGCAAGCATATCCAGCTGGCCCTGGCCTGGACATGCAGCCCGAAGGTGTAGCCCCGAGTGTTGGCCTCTGGGGAGTACAGAAGCCCCAATGTTTGAGGCATAACTGGATGTCGGCAGCCGAGACTGCCGGCATCATCTGGGCGGTGTGCACCCTGTAACACGACATCCCCAAATGGGAACTTCTCCCTGATCCGTGGGATCAACCTGGTGCACAGGATAATCAGACGAGGTGAGCCTGGACTCTGACTTGAACCAGATCAGTGTCAACCTGTTGGAGACCCCAAAGCCTTGCTAGGCTCATGGTGGATGCCCTCTTGCCCGACATGCGCTCTTTATATCAGTAGCAGATGTTCCGGTGTAACTAAACTCTTACCTCCAGCTTGCTTGAAAGCATTCTTGGCGGTGCCCTTGGACACCTGGAGGTCCCGGGACACCAGGCGGCCCGTGGCAGTGGCTCGCATGCACTCCTTGGAGTTGTTCGTACAACATTCATATCAGCCCAAACACATTCATATTCAAAATTCTGTACACGTAACTGTGGAATTGTGGCCTTGAGGCAACTACAATTGTGACTGGTTATAAAAAATGGGAATACACTTTTCCATCATATGCATCGACTCCCGCTTCCACGTTCCCCATTTGGTTGGGTACAAAAAATATATAGTGCTATGCGTGTGTTCTCACAGGGTCCTTTGGTAATCAGTCTCAGCTGCTCCGGTCGAGGCCACTGCTTCGTTACTTCGTTACAATAGAATCAACAGCTGTGACCCTGACTCACAGAATCCAGTGGCTCCGAATCTCGAGGCCGTCCGGAGCTTTGCGGACGTGATCAGCCTCAGCAGTGGCGAGACAAGGCAGGCGAGATCAGCCTCAGCGGTAGTGAATCTTGCAGTCCGGATCAGTGTTGAGATCTCGCTGCGAAAGCAGTCAGCCTGAATGCCCTGGAAGCCACATGTCAGAGTCACGGTGGGCTACATTTTTGTCTCCGTGATGTCCTTCGACGAGGAAGAGCAGCCCTGTCGACACATGAGCACTGCTGGCCGGTGGAGATGCTCTGCTCCAGAAGGAGTTGATGGCCACGACCATGACGATGGCCATGATGATGACAATAGCCCTGAGGGGCGATGACGGAAGATTTTTTGCAGACTAGCAGTAACATTCTGTGGTGCTTTGCTGTTCTTGTTTGTGTAGGCGAAGTTGCTGCTGTGCAACTGACAGGGCTCCATCGGTTCCGTGCCAACCCTGTGACAGACGGACCTCTTCCATGTGGAAGCGAGACTTCTCAAGTCACTGTGTTTGCTCAGCAATGTCTGGGGGTGATTCTTCATGGCGAAGGTCATACAAATGCTCTTCTGAGCATGTTTGGGAGTACTCATGTCTTTGGTTAGAGTCACAATGCTTTGCAGAACAACAATTCTTGTGAGCTTGTCAAGCAGTCATGCAATGTGAGTGCGTTAGTATTGTAACATCCTTTTCAGCCTTAGTGCTTCTTGTGTCATGTCTAAGAGTTCTGTCACATTGAGTAAAAGCAATGACGTTAGTTTTGTCATGTGTACACGCTACTCTTTATAGCTCATAGGTTTTGGGATGTCTGCCAACCATCATTTGTTGCACTTTAGTGAAATGATTTCCAAAATGTTTCTTTATTTCCGGATTTAAGCACGGGGTCACAGTTGCCATGTGTTTGTACGCAAATCATTCTTTTCAAGGGGCGCATCTTTGGTTAGAAAAGTAGCCAAGTTATTCTGGCAATGGTGTGAAAACAGAGTTTTGTCAACCGTTCGTCGGTCACACAGTGCAACAGTCCAATGTGAGCATTCCACAACGAACACGTTTATTTCACTCTTGCTGCTACAACAACACTACAGAGAATTAAACTTAACAACTGCATGAATTGTCAATCTCTTCAATTTTTGTAGGTGTCGTGGCAAGCACGGAGTCGTCACTTTAAAGACGCGTTCTCACTAGGCAAAATCAGTGGTGCTTGGAATTTTCGATGTAAGCTTGCTTCGACTGAGCGCGGCCTTAAATGGAAATGAGCATGATTGTTCAGGTGGCGACCCTCAAGTGCAGTGGAAAGGTCGGGTTACGTTACCAAACTTTTTCCGGATTGTCATTGTTTTCTCCTCCACAAACAACTCCTAAAATATGTGGCAAGTGACGTTTGTGACTACTCAAAATCCGTGGTCTGGGTAATGGGGGACTGAAGAATGGGGACAACAATCTATACAGTACAATTCTACGCTAATGTGAGTGATGATACTGAAGTCATGCCAATTGCAGTCTAACAAACGTTCTAAGAAATGGTTGCGTTCATCGTTACAAGGGGATGTTGTTGCTCTTAGTACTTTGATTCTTCTTCTGTCATGTGTACACGGGATATGCATGCTGCCGCTGCTGCTGTGGCGCCTCAACCCAAAAGCGTGCAAGGCTAATCTAACCTAAATCGGCTCTAAATCGCGTCTTCACTGTATAAACGGACTCGTCCTTTGGGGGGGGGGGGGGGACGTGGAGACGTGCAGTGCAGTGACGAGGTCGAAGCCGGGAGGTCGAGCCAGGAGGGGTCTAACATTGACTATTATTGCATTACTCTTTATTAAAAGGTGGCATCTCGATCTCAGCTGATCGACTTGGTCTCTTTGGGCACCCACAGGATTTGCCACCGAGGACATGACGACATCACCCATCCCGGCCTCGTCCGCGGCCTCGTGGAGGCTACAGCCTCGCGGAGGACTCGAGGTTGAGGCCGAAAAATGCTGTCGCGCTAGTCGCAGGGAGACCTCAGCCTCAGGGGTGGACTCCAAGCTCGACTCCCTCTTCGGGCGACGTCACCTCATTGCTCCACGTGACGGTTGTGAGCTTGTTGAGGTGGGCAAATCCCTGGATGCCAAAAGCTACGTTGCTGCAGGCGTGAGTACCAAAGACAAAGCTAATTCGCGGCTAAGTGAGATCTATGTACAATGGTTTAACTATTGTCCTGAGCCAGATTTCGCAGACTGGCCGTGATTTCGTTCTCCTCCTCGATCGTCGTCATGGTGAAGGTGGTCTCGGCCAACTCGGGGCTCTTGGAGAAGCGGTGATTCCTGTGATGCGGTTTGTCGTTTAACGAGAGTCTGCAACGAACAAGGCTGAGTAGCTTCGGTTGGCTCGTACTAATCTGACTTGGCTTCACCTGACCCTGCACATCAAGACCCAGCCTCAATTCTACAGGGTGTGTAGAAATATCTCGGACAAATTCACATGCCTTTTCATGCATTTCTCACTGCATGAGAGGTTGCGTACAATGCTAAGTGTTGCTGAGATGCTTGTTTCAAAAAAATAAAAATAAAAAAGGTATAAACATGGCCAATAAAACCGCCGTTTTGAGGTTCAAATGGAGCGAATAATCAAGGCTCTACGCGGTGGAAGCTGCCACCAGGATCTTGCCGCCAGGTTCAGCATCTCCCGTTCCACAGTCTATGCCGCCACAAAGCTTAGCTTCGGGACAGGAGACTTCTCCAAGGGAGGCCCAGATTTGCCCATATCCCGGTCCTCAGGCACACATTTGGCCAGAGGATGCACGCCAACCCATTGACCAGCTTCCGCCAAGCAGCCCAGGGACTGTGCAGTTCGGTAGCAGAGGAGTTTGGGATAGCCTCCAGGGTGTTGCAAAAAATGCTGCTGCTCCTCACTTGAAAGATGCAGCAGAGACGAGTCACAAGACCCTCAGCTGTAAAGGTACTTGGTGAGGTAGGGAGCAATGGCCAACATGCTTCAACAATCGTCGTTCAGGAGGGGCCAAAGGTGACAGTGTGCCAAGTGTTGCCCTGGATCAAGGCCACATTGGGGCCTTGTGATCTTTCAGCAGGTTTCAGCAAGGCTCAGACAATTGTGGCCCTCCTTAGGCAGGCACTGGGACATGACAGCTTCTGGTCTCCTGACCTCTGGCAGCCACCCTCACCAGATGGACTTTTGCTGGTGGTCAAGGGTTGAGGAGAAGTCCAAAAGAACGTCCCATCAAGTCCCCCAAGACTGCCATCAGTTAGGCACAGGACAAGGTTGACCACGGTGATGAGACCTGCAAGGGTGCCTCCCCGCTTTGAGGCCTGTCGAACTGCCTGCATTGCAGCTGAGGGAGGCTGAAGTCTAAATGCTTTGAGCCACGATTGATGTATGGAATGTGCTCTGCTCAAAAAAATTGATATATGTCTTCTATTTCGGAAAGTAATATAAGTTTGTCTGAAATATGATTTTGTCCGATATGTTTCTACACACCATGTTTAACTTCCGCAAAACATTTGCACTCTTGTGAACGAGTCATCATCCGCCCAAGGAGACAAGAGTCATCAAAACAAAGCAGGACCAAGCAGGAACGTACCAGAAATCATTGGTGCAGTT
>JAAUXU010120548.1_pt1 | contig 10083 bp, 12 predicted proteins | sample 7278151 | NCBI WGS metagenome assembly JAAUXU01 (sample SAMN14350113, study PRJNA611818) | marine sediment metagenome | isolation source: surface marine sediment (1.8m) | place: French Polynesia: Moorea | collected 2018-08 | reverse complement strand
GACAGTCCCATTCCTGAATATCCATCCGATTTGGTGGTTTACATCTCACCGATTAAACCCCACCCCATTTCACCAGTACGAGGGTTGGAACCCCTTCCCCCCCCCCCCCCCCAATGTGCCTTGTGATCACCGTCAACGAGTAGTGCCGATGCACTACCAATACGTAAGCCACCTATGAAATCTTCGTACCATGAGTTGGTATCTGAGAAAAATAGCGTTTCATCAGGATCTTAGCATGCACACACTCACACATAATCAATATAGCAGAATTCTTCTTTCAACCACTTTTCTACAGATTGGACACTCGGACATGCGATCTCCGCACATTTGGCATGTTCCATGTCCACATAGGAAGATCATATTCTTCAAGCGGTCCAGACAAACCGGACACATTGTCTGGAAGAGATGGATGATGATAAAGCATGCATGGATGAGGAATCGGTGTTGGGGAACTCACCTGCTCCTTGATGTCATTCAGCTGTTCTTGCAGCTTTTGCACATCCATGTTCGAGGTGTCTTTGCTGCCATTGTTCATGACACTATCTCCGCCGCTACTACCGCTAGCGCCGTTGCTACCGGCACTGGCGCTGGCTCCGACACCATCGCCACCGCCAATACCACCGCCGGCAACCGCAGCAGCAGCGGCGGCGGCGGCGGCGGCGGCGGCGGAGGCGGCGGAGGCGGCGGCGGCACTTCCTTCGGTCGAGGGGGTTACAGTTGCTCGCAGCTTCTGCTCAGTCACATTATTGCCGACCTTAAATGAGAAGAAAGTCTAAAAACTTTGCAACCTTAAAGCCTAATTCGACAAAGTCTTACCTTTCCACCACAGCAGACGTTGAAAGCAAGCGTGTTCTTAATTGGCATCCTACATTCAACACACTTTTTCATAATTGGCGCACATCCCTCGCAGGCGACCATGTGGTTGCAGGGGCGGAAGAGTACGGACGCAGTGTTCTCCGCGCACACCAGGCAGTAATCAATCTGGTCAGTGTTAGAACATAACGGACTATTATGCAATTATACAAAAAGTAAGCTGGTCTTCAATCGCGTTTGAGAAGAAAGGACGGAAGATTACAGAACCCTTCCAGAAAAAGGAGCTTATGCAAATCCTCTTCTTTTCTACCCCTCCCAAAATGACGCAGGGATCCTTTTACCAGCAGCACTTCTGAGGCTGTTACCGTCACTACTGGATTTCAAAGTGTCTCTTTCTACCTGCTCACAGAACAACGAGAGGTTCTTCGCTCACCTTTCTCTTGTCATCTATAAACTCTCTGCAAAGAAGACACTTCCTGACTCTTGGGGCGCACTGACTGCAGAAGGTGACGTGTCCACACGGCACAGACAAAATGTCCCGCTTCTGGTCTGAGCACACGAGGCATTCGTCCAGACACTTGTCATCCGCATGGTCGGGCTGCTTCATGATAGCCTCGGTCGAGTTGCGTCTGAGAACATTCGATGGTAACAATAGGAAGCAATGAGAAATTGGCTCACCCTTAACAACCGTGACTTACGAGGCAGAACTGTTGTCCTTCTGACATTTGCTGAGAGCCTTGCACAGATTGGGATCTGGGCATAGGTCGAGCGGCGTCTGGTTCTTCTTGTTCTTGACCGTGAGGTCAGCGCCGTTGGCTGCCAGGAAGCAAGCAATTGATGCCGAAGACTTCTTCTCGGCTCCTTGGCTACCCAGGCAGATCAGAAGCTGCACGAGCACAAGAATTGTTGGATGAAGTAATGACGAAGAGAGTGAAGATAGGTTAAGAGACTTTCCTCACCTTTCCCACGTCCTGCATATCTTGAAGCTGTCTGAGCTGCGACAGAGTGTGGTGCCTGAGTGCCTCGTGCAGAGGAGTATCACCGTCCTTGTCAGTGACGTTCAAGTTAGCGCCTTCCCTAACCAGGAGCCTCACGATTTGGGTATGTTGTCTCTCCACCGCTAGATGCAGCGCAGTCTGCAGGTTCACGTTCTGCAGGTCCATGTTGGCCCTACCAAGGTGTACGAGTAACTCTGCCACCTCCACGTGGTTGTTAAGGGCGGCCAAGTGCAGCGCCGTGTAGCCGTCGTCCTTCTTCTCGTCTACGATCCAAGGTCGGGGAAGGCGGATTAACAGAACGCGCATTGCGCTGAAAAGGGACGTGAAAGGAATGTTTGTAGGTTTCATGCGAAGAAGACACATACGAATTGCGGATATGATGCATCATAAGGTATCATATGCCTCGTTTCTATATTTACTGCATTAAAATCTTCCCTCATTACTTCCAATGTTGGGCCCAGTACATTGATGATTTAATGCGGGTACTGTGGAACACATCACCTACCCTACGAGTAGTCACTTCCTGTACAGTACAAGCGTGTGTGTGCATGACGTAATCACAGGAGGTGGAACTTGACAGAGGAGGGCAACAGGAGACTGGTACAAGTGGAAATGGTCCGGGGCATGGAGGGGGGGGCGATCACGGGAATGATAGGGAGAAGACAAAAAAGTGGCGGAAGTGAGTGGGAAGGGGTGCAGCAAGCTTGAGCAGCCTCAGCATGTCTTTTTTCTTCTTCACATGACATACAGATCATAAATGAATATATATGTGAAGTAATAAGTCTTTAGTGGCACGGCTTTAAGGCACTTCCACTTTGCCTCCCGGTTTGTCGACCAAATGCCTATGAGTACAATTCTTTAAATAATAAGAGGGGCAAGTTAAGCTACTTTTTTCTTCAAAGTCATTTACCACCATTTCGTCAAAAAATGTCCCGTGTCCACGTAGAATCCCAATGTTCGACCCAGCCTAATGTACAGAACAATATCTGTCCTAACGCATACTCCTTACACAAGTAGGTGCGAGCTCTTATGCGGCTGCAAACTTCCACTGCTTACATACTGTGCAGCACATACGAATGCTGCTACACAGATGCTCTCTCGCCCCTTTACTCAACGTACTTGCGCTGCTGCTCTTTAGGTCCAGACTGCTGCTCTATTTCATACGTGTACACGAACGTTGCTATGACGGGGCGGAGAAAACAAACCTCAATGAATCGGCGACTTTCTTATGAGAAGAGAAGGGGTATTTTTGGGCCGGAGAAAGATTCGCCCCCTGCTTCCCTCTCTTGGGATGAGTCCAAAACGAGCAAGCGACGACGCCGGCAAGGAGACTTCATAGCACGCGGACTTGAACGCCCAGAAGCGGCCGCTGCCGCAGCGGCCCCGCCGCCGCCGTCGTCACAGCCACAGTCACAGACAGCAGCACCCACAACACCAGCAGCGGCCTCCACATATGCTAAACATGAGCTGGCTGGCAGAGCATGATGAGCGTGGCCGAGCGCCTGCCCGTCCCCAAAACTTCCTTCCGTTCGTCCTTCCGCTGCTTCTTGCTTTCTGGGCGAGCGAGTGTCTAGAAGTCTGGCTTGCTCGTCATAATTATAGCAGCATCAGTGAGACGCTGGACCCGGCACTGAAAATGTGGAGAGTGCAAGCAAAAAACTAAGAGAGAAAAGAAAGAGACAAAAAGTTTAAGCAGATGTGCCGTTTCATCCCTCTCCGAGCCTTTGTTTCTTGAGCAGTGCAAAGCACCAGCCTTCTTTCATTGCGTCCCGCCCATTGTTCGCTCCAAGGGCAGGGCCGGATACTTTTTCCATCTCTTGAAATCGTGCGATCAGTGCAGACACAACCGCACTCTGGAACGCGCCGATTCCATGGGGAAGAAAACGTGTCTCGACTTCCTCTGTAAGACAGCATTTGGACCACACACCCCCGACAAAGAGGACCGAGTCTGGTCCTAACCGTCGCTCGCTCTCCTCGCCCAAAAGCACCGTCAGCACGGACTGCAGTACTGTCTCCGTGCTCCCCCACGTAGCTGGTGCGCGCTAGCGATTTGGCATCTACTCGAGGAGGAGTGCAAACACCAATGGGGTAGTGCAGCATTGGGAGTCTCAGTCACTAGGAGGAGGCGGCAGTGTTAACATCCGAATTCCACCAGAAAGACCATGTTTTAGCAGCAACTGTCCCCCCCCCCCTCGCCCTCGAACGTTCTCCACTTGCCGCTGTTGCTGGGAAGTGTAAGACGGGCAAGCAAGAAGAGAATCGCCGGCGTCTTTGCTCATCTGGCGTTTAAGATTGGGGAAGGGGGAGGAGAAACAAAATGGCCGCCGACATTTGGGTGTGTGTGTGTGTGAGTCGTTCAGAAGTTTTCACAAGTGAGAGAAGAAGAAGAAAATAACGCTTCAGGAGATCCCATATTTCTTCTACATGCCTCAGTTATTTTGGAGTTTCTGTGGAATGTAAAGAAGTATGGAGATTTCTCGGAAGCCCAAGCATCATTGTCGTCACACAGGAGAGCCTCGACTTGAAAAAATACCTCGTGCATCGATCGCGAGGACAGAAGAGTTCCTAGAAAAGAAAGTTGGTGCGAATGACCTAAGGGCTTCGAGCGAGCGGCCGATTTTTTCTTAATGCAAGCGGTCGCTCTCTACCTTAAGTATTTCGAGAGCCAGCTCCATTCATCGATACAAAAGAACTCCTACGAATTTCTTCTTCAAGATTATATTTGATCAGTGTTATTTGGGGGAATTTAACCTGCTCTCTCTCTCTTTCTTCTACCGCAAGAAAATGCCAGACAGACTGTCCCATAAACACTTGATTTTGACATCAGAGAGGATGAGAGAGCAGAGAGCGTGCGCACTCACAAAGGTAAATTTGGCATCGTGCCAACAATATGCTTGCTACTGCAATTCCTGCTTTCCCAAGTTTTGTAGGAGTTGCCGGTTGCTTCCTTTCTCCCCGGCAACGCAAGAGCGCAACCCCCTCCCCACATATATATATATATATTTACACACACGCACACACACGCTCACGAGATACTTTCTTTCATTAGTAAGCGATCGTATGTATAAATAGCTTCTTGTCGTAGGCTGCTCCGGCGCATATGGCGGAAGAGTGGCGCTGTTCGTTGCACATGTGAGGAAGGGCGACGACCCCCGGAGCTCTCTTTCTCAGCAACTACGCCTATACCAAGCCAAGATAGAGCAAATTCCAGAGATGAACGTTTAGCTCAGGATGTCGCCCAAAACGATCACAAGTATTGGTGCTGACGCGCGACCGGACAGAGTGTGAGAAGTAGATTTGCTGTCGAGAAATGCCAATATACATCTGGATGATTTTTCCGTCTTCTTCCTCCTCTCGTCAACTTTGCACGTCAGCGGCAGAGTCGACCAAGATTTCACCCAACCTTGATTGACGCCTCGATCCCTCCTACACACGACATTCATCTTGAATGAATTTAGGCTTCTACCCATTCCACCTGGCGCCAAAACATCTTTTCTTCTGAAGCGTTCCACGTGAAGAACGTACTATGATGATGAATATTCTACGTACAACAGCCAGTGCTACGACTCCTCTCCAGGGATAGGAACAAAACGCACTACGTACGTACAGTGTGCCTGGCTGCAAACAAAAGCTACAGGAAGGGAGTCCTTGGTCCTCCTAACACGTACGAGCGCTCAAGACCCAATTAGTCAAAGGGTGAGGAAAAGACCTGCACATTCTGCAGCGGCCACACCGACGTGCACAACACGCTGCACGTGAAAAAAAAATGCCCTCTCTTGATGAATATGCAGTGCTCATACAAAGCTCGGGTGTCCACTCGGACTTGTCGTCAGCAGTAGCAACTTTGTATTGCTTACACCTCTCTAGGTGGGTGCCAAGGAGCTGATTTTCACTGAGTTTACAGCCCTCAACAACAGTTTAAGCCACAATAAATGGTGGCAAGTGAAGCGTGCACTCAGACTTGTATTCAGCAGACCACTTCTCTGGTTCACATCTCTCTAGGTGCCCAGGAACTAATTTTGAGTGAGCTGAAAACCTTAAACAGCAATCCATAACCTAAGCAAAAGTGATAGGACACTCAGACTTGCACTCACCAGTAGAAATGACACAACTTTGCTTCCACCTCTCTAGGTGCCAAGGAACTGATTTTAAGTGAGTTTATAACTTTTACTAATGATATTTCCCTAACAAAATGTGTCTGGGTCAAATGTGCTCCCAGATATGAACTCAGCACTGATGTTAGGAGGGTTTTCATCATCCTCTCATAGCTGAATGTGCAACATAAGTGGATTTAAATGAGTGAAGAACCTTCCATATTGAATTGTTCATAACTCCCGTAACGATAGTCACTTCACTAAGCCAGACACATACAAAGGTGTTCAGCACCTTTAGGACTACAACCTTTGTCTCATAATATTTTGCTCAGGTGTGAGACCCCGATAAATATGATATTAATTATGTATTGTATTATGCCATAAACTTTTTAAATATTTGTGATATTTAAAGATGGACCCCCAAGAACTTCCTGATTTTAAAAATGAGTGCACTTTAGTTTGATAAACATCTCTGTGCAGTGGACAAGGGGGGCTGTACCCTCCCTAAAAGAAGGGCAGGGGGGCTATGCTCATGGGTGTGTGCACTGCACAAGTTATGTACTACACGACGTAGAAAGAGCACACAATTGGAGATTGTGAGCAGGAGTAAGTGGTAGAAAGGTGAAATGAAACGTAGAAAGAATGGAAAGAAGCGCTGTGGTGTGCAAGGCCTCAGGTCATAAGTTGAATGAAATTGATTGGAAATCTATTTTTGCAGCAGGAGCTGATCCCCATTTTAGGGAAGTGAAAATATCGGGACCGTATTTAAGCGCATCAAAAATGATTCCTGAGCAGATCGAAATGATTGCTTCGAGCATCAAAATGAATGAACTGCACATCAGCATGGGTATATTGCGCATCTACCTTGAAATGGTATTTATTGCGCCAAAAAAAAGTCTCGCCTCACCAGCCATAACCCAAGTGGCAAGCCTGTGAACCTGTACCAGTCTTCAGGGGTGCCGCTAACAGTCTCACTGCATCTACTGTAAAAATGCCGGGTGCGCCGTAATTCCGAGGACACTGTGGAAAAATTATGAGGAGCTCCCCAATGTTGACGTCGATGAAGTAACACATGTTGGTTATTGAAAATAATTGTAGATCCATAAGTGGAGGACGTTTATTTTTCAAAAACACTCCCACTCAGTCGGGATAACAGCCCTGACATGCTTCCTCAGTGACGCACAGCACCCGACAGTGTCGAGCTGGGCCATTGCATCCAAGCTCTCCGCAACGGCGTGCTTCAGGTCATCAATGTTGCTATGGTGGGTGGCTGAGGCATGCTTCTCAACATGTGCCCACACGCTGAAGTCAAGGGGGTTCAGGTTGCACGAAAGTGGTGGCCATGTGTCTTTTGACCAGAGTCCCTTTGACTCCAGATGCCTCTCCACGTAGCGCTGGCAGCTACGTGGAGAGGCTGGTGCAACTGCCTCCCCACAGACCTTCTTGACCTCGTAGGCCGTGGATCTGTCCACATCAAAGCACTTGGCAATATTCACGGACTGGTCACCACCAGCCAGGATCTACCTGAGAACCTCAGCTCAGACATTTGGCTTTTTATTTACTCAGCTAAAACAGACCACATTCACTACCTTTTCAGACCAAATGGCCGCTATTACACAAGTACAGATCGTGTAAACCGAAAATGCAAACGTCTGAGAGTCCGCAAAACTACTCATGTAAAAAGTGTCGTGGGAATGTTGGCGCACCCAGTACTATCCGAATCGGTGCACTGCACAGAGTTCTCATTTGGTCAGCCACAAATATTTTCCTGAAAACATTGCAGGTTTTCCGCATGCTTACCAAAATTACAAAATGAGCAGATGCCTTTGTTCTTTTTTCTTCCTTTGTTGTCTCTTAGGCAAGGACGAAGCCGCAATAGAAGTAGGTGGCGGGAATAAGACCAGAAGCCTCTTACTTCTTCCTTTCAAAAACAGCAGCATCAGAAACACACATGCACATAAGCCTTGACTCTGTATCTCGCATATGTTTTTTAGAGATGGTCTAATTGGCTGGATGGGGATGAGGAAAGAGAATGATGCCGCCACCGCCTCCATCCATGGAACAAAAAGGAAAAAGCAAAGGAACGAGAGCGAAGACGAATGTTCGCCGTTGCGTCCGGAAATGGGAGTCCCACCTTTGGTGGAGAGAAAGGGTTACCAATTCGCCAAAGAAAAGAAGTGCGCCTGCCGGCAAAAAATAACTCAATTAAGCTTCCGCTTAAGGTGCCAATCTGGCAAGAAAGGGTCACACACTGGAGAGAAAAAAAAACGCCTTCTGGAGGAAAAGGCAGGGGTAAAAATGCCGGGAACCGCGAAAGCGTCACAGTTCGCGTAAGGAGGACTTTTTGGGGACCTCACCTACGATACATTTGGTTGCTACAACAGTGTATGAAGTCCTTAGAGTACCAATCGGCCGCCATCTTTCCGCTCACGGACATGCGTGCCGTACACAGCGTTCAGGGCTCTTCAAGTGCGGACCACATTACACACGTTGCACATGTCCCACGATGATGGACTGGCTGGGTGAGGAAGTGATCTCCCGTCTCACCAATGCATACAGCTGGCTCAGACTGAGGAATAGTGCAGCAATGAAAGATTGAGATGAATGTGTATCCTCTTTTTCCTCCACGAGGCTGTGCCACCAACCAGAAATGGGTCTCCGTCCATTCCAGAGATGGCAACGACCTGCCGATAAGCCTCAGTCAAGCGGCCGAGAGAGAATGAGCATCTTAAATGCCAACATGCGAATACTGCATACGTCCCCCCCTCCCGATACCACAGCATTATCGTGGTGCAAGCTGCACGTAATTCTGTGTAGGCATATACACTGCACGTACATGGAGGTTTTCCCGGCAGCGAACGGCAAAAAGCGCGTTCCCACAAAAGTGTGCTCGCACCAGGCGGACCCCGTGAGGTGGCAGTGGCAGCAAGTGGCACCTGCTGGCTACCTGGCGTATGCACATCAGCATATCTGTGACCTGAGACAACCCCGGCGTAGCCCAAAAGACCTGCATATAAAGCCCGGATTTGCGAATTCGCCGGAGAAAGAAAATAGTGCTGCACCGACTACTTAATGCGTTACGGACGGTATCTGCGGAACGTAATGGAACTACTGTAGCAGTACTTCTACTTAATAGAGACGAGACACTTCTGTATGTGCGTGTGTACGTACGTACGTATGTGCAATCCCAGAATCCCCACTGCGTACTGTATAGGGCAATAATGTTCTTGGTAGGGTACGTAGCCAAGGGCCTTGCTCCAGCACGAGTTACATATAATCTAGACAGAAGTAAGCCCACTTTCTACTCCCCCCGCCCGAAATGACAGCGGTGTCCCTATAACGGTCCCTCACTCTCTTCACCACCCGTTTTTTCGTCTCTCTCTCTCCTCTCCTCGTCTTCCACGAAGTCATCGCCAACCAACCGGGATGGAAGTCATCGTTGTAGTAAAAGTTGTAGTACTACCAGTAGTCCCTGTAGAAGACGGCGCCGTTTCCGCTCTCTCTCTCTCCCTCTTCCCCACATTCTCTGCCTCCTCGGGTGCCAGCGGTGCTGCAGGAAGGAAGAGAGGGGCCGCCCAAAGGCCTTTGGCACAGAGCAATGCAAGAAGAAGGGGCTGTTGTCGCCTTATTCTCTCTCATTCGACCGTCGACCGCCAAACGTATCCAATGCCGGCGTTTGTTGCTGGCGTCACAACTTCGGCAGGAGCAACAATCAAAACGGAGCAGCCACCGTCTCCAATGGATGGCTCAATGACTGCGCAGTACTCGCCATCATCACTTTCGTGGCCGTCGACAGCGAATAGAGTAAGTGGGAGTCACCAGTTTCTACTCATTTGACCCTTGGGGTGGTGAGCTATAAACATGCACGTCTTGTTCTTCAGCTGAATTGGCATTAGCTTCCAAGTGGGATGGGAACGCAGTACAGAGAACCGAGTAGGTACAATGATCGACACAGCCATCAAAGGACCAGAACTATCACGACCGGTAATTGCCGCAGGATGACAATCCACAAGCGGAACACCCAGAACGTAGGCAAGTGTAAGTTGAGTAGCGCTAAAAAGCACAGTTTTCGGTTTAACGATGACAAAGTTCGCACCGTCCTAAGATGTCTGGTGGCCATGAACGCTTATGGGGGGGGGGGGGGGGGGGGGGGGGGGGGGGGGGGGGGGGGGGGGGGG
>JAAUXU010111368.1_pt1 | contig 10086 bp, 11 predicted proteins | sample 7278151 | NCBI WGS metagenome assembly JAAUXU01 (sample SAMN14350113, study PRJNA611818) | marine sediment metagenome | isolation source: surface marine sediment (1.8m) | place: French Polynesia: Moorea | collected 2018-08 | reverse complement strand
CTGTCATGCACTCTTTTGGGGCCTATCATGAACGGGCGGGAGTGTTCGGGGGGGGGGGGAGCCCCCAGAAAATTTCAGCCACTTTCACTTTCATTTTCTGGTCAAAAACAGCAATTTTCAGCAGTGACCGGCATGGTGCTCATCACAACTAATCACACTTCAAGTTCTCTAGTGCCTTAACAAACATTCAAAACGGTGACCTTGTGTACTAAAAGTTATGTCAAAGAGTCTGCATAATCAATTACATGCTGAAATTCCACTCAGAAACATCCCCAGTCAGCCTCTGACCTCGATATGTACCAAACGACATAATTTACGGAAAGCACTGTATGACAACCGCCTTACAGTACAAAAGAACGGCATTGCGTGAAAAATAACTTTTCCTCACCGCTTTCTGCCACCGGTGATAGTTGAACTGCTGCCTCCTCTTCAACGATGCAGGTCTCACGGACTTGGTGGGCCTCCGAGGCGGCTCCCTCCGCGCCTCCCTTTACCATCTCCACAATCAGAATGTTCAAATTCACCCGCATCATGTAGTTCTGCGCCAGGAAACAGGTGATTTGGTACTTTAGGGCTGAGTTTAGTCACACTTCATACCTGAATCTGTCCCCAGAACACTATGACGGAGAGGATGTGTAGGGTCGTGACATTGGGCAAGCTCATTTCTCTGCTCAGTGACTTCGCAGGACTTTGGAGAGACACTTTATACCGTATACACAGTGAGACAGTGCGTACACACTTTTAGTACAGTGATACAGCATGCTTTAAACACAGTATGGCATTTCATGTACTTCATGATCTCACGTCTTAGAAAAGCGATGAGTGATTAAATGCTCACGTCCCGGTATGTCTTAAGACCCTGGAATGAGCATTACAGGCGTTCCGTATGGTGGACAAGATGCACAACTCGTGGCCTTCCTATGTCATCACGTTTCTCCGCGTAAACGACTGCCTGGCTAAGGGGCTCCCATTGCATCCGCACAAGTGGGAGAACTTGTTTTCAAGTGACTGCCCGGTTCGAACTGTTGCAGACTACATGGGCATATGTGTGTCCTCAAGGATATACGTGATCATGAACTCTAGAGATTCATGCTCAGACGTATCTTTCGGCCGCAGTCCTTCTTGTAGGGACACTTCAATAGTGGAAGTTGCTCCTTTCGTCATGGAAGAGACAACTTGTTCCAGCAAAGTGAACTGCTCTTCCTGGTTCTGGAAGGGAGGGGGAACATTATTGAGGAAAAACTTTTACCTCATCTGAATCCTTCCACTTTATTACCATCCTCAGTCAACCACAATGCATTAATGGAAGCTGTTCCTTCCTGAGAGTAAATCAAGCCAGTTCAGTCTTTTCTATTTACCGTATGGGAGATAAAAGTGTAAAATTTAAGTATCACCTCATCATCAAAAATATTACATCAATTTTGGAGCACCATTTTGTGGCTGGGCATTCCATTGCTGGGCAACACCCAGTTATACCCTTTGTCTGACTGACTGACGGGCTCTTCTCACAACTGCTTCATTTAGAACTAGCTGCTGCAAGATTGCCCGTGATTTCTGCTAATTGCATCAAGATGTTGGGTTGCTCCAGATGCAGACGGACGGCTGCAGAAGCGGTATTATGCCCAAACTCTTGAATCGAACAATCAGATCAAATATTTCAATTTTTCAAAGTTTTTCACTTTCGAAATCCCAAATATAACGGTCAAAAAACACCATTTACGGGATTCCGCCCACACCATGCTCGATGGATCGATGATCCACGTCATCATTATTTCTCACTGATCGCACAAGCATGACAGTATGTCAATTGTCACAGGCATGAAGTAAGTACTCAAAAGGATGAACGCTGCAATTTCATTGTCTTTTCTCTGAGAACCAACCGTCTCCGGCACAGCTTGTCACCTTCGCCTACCACTCAGTCAGAAGAGTACCAACTGTTTCCTTTCAACAAGGGATCTGGTGGCATGGCAAAACACTCACAAACCCATTGGGTGCTGATGTGTAGAGGTGTGTGTGAGGACGGGCTCATTCAGCACTCATCTCAAATTGGTGACTTGACTCTTAATGGGAAACTCAACGTTGCTCCAAAGATTGTGGAGGTTGATGAGTCATACTTCTCACAGAGCAAAAGGAGCTGAGCTGCAATTTACATGTGGTCCCAAGTTTTTGACTTTTGGGTGAGGTTGAAAAAGATTATTCTCGTGCAGCTGCTTTCATTGCTTTCTCTTTGTCCAGGTGGTGTTGAACATGGTACTGGGTGAAGCTTCCTGGTGTAGGTGCCTTACAGAACTCATGAAACACTGGAAGGCATCATCACTGAGTGGATCCAGCCAGGGGCAAGAATCATTTCTGATGGATGGGCAAGCTATTACAAATTGAAGCACATTCATGATGACAACTACGACAACAATGTTGTCATCCAAGAGCACCACTTTGTGGACCCTCAAGATGAGTCTCTCTGTCCGCAGCCGGTTTCTGCCATGTCTCGCGGCTGACGGGCCCTTTTCCGCGGCCAATGTGGATTACTACCAAGAAATCCACCGCAAAGACAAAGTGCACCAGGTTGTTGCCTCGAAGAAGGAATATTGTCGTGTGAAAGAAGCAAAGTTATTTCCAGGTACCAACAGAAATTGCTATGTTACTGGAGAACGCCTAAAAAATCAAGTTTTCTTAAGTGGAGTATGAAGTAGAAAGTTCCTTCGAGTTGTAACTTTATTATAAGTGGTCAAAATGAAGTGAAGGGAAAATATTAGAACCACTCATATCCCTGGCTTGGGACAGCGAATTCTATTTCTCTTCTACAAAATACAGTAGTTGTATAAAGATTTTATGCCTCTAAATTTTTTAATATTTTGGATTTTTATTTTTTACTTTTTTGTTGGAAAGTTTTCTGGTTTTTAGAACTACTGACATCCTTTTTTATTGGTCTTCGGAGAGTACATGTGACTTATAAGTGCCAAGCCATTGTAGTTATAGAAATCCTGTCCGAATTTCTCTTCCCAAGGAAGGTGGTTCTCTGGCAGACCATAATGTGCCCACCTTTCTTGAAAGTTGTGGTGAACTGCTTTAGATGCCTGTTCAGAGAATCATCCAAGGTCAGTCCTTTTTCTCCTACAGAAGTCTCATACACGTGAAATAACACAGTGTAGTTTTAGTGTTACATTGATACCTTGTCTCAAGAATGGACAGTGTCAATGTGTGCTATGTCTTGCTCATGAGATGTTTTCACGAGAGCCTAAAGCATGATGTTGTGTCAGTTTCAAACTGTTCCAGAGCAATGGCAAACTTCCTTAGTCTTGGAGGCAGTGCCATTTTGAGCTGTCCTGGTTTCCACAGACGCTTTTTGACTTGGCTGCCTTCTAGACATCCTCCATGGTGACCTTGTCATACTATGTGGTTTCTGTACACCCACTGAAAGGCTCTCTCCTCATTCAATCTTTCATTGAAAGCATCTAAGGTCTTATTCCCCACCCTGAGAAACAAATGAAGTTGTGGGGGAGGAATAAGATCCAAGATTTCAGTGCTTGCTGGAATATCAAGGAGAGGAGGCTCAACACAATTAAATCTTGAGCCCTTGCTTTGAGACAACCTGCATCTTGGTAAACTTGACAAAGTTCTCATCCTATCTGGACTTTCAAAATTAGCACCTGCTTCACAGTAGGCACCGGAACAATTTGAAGCAGGATTCTGAATTCCAATCAAAGTGTTGGAGAGCTTCATGTAAAAAGGGAGGAGGACAAAAAAGATATGTCAAGTAAGGAGAGAGGACATTTGACATTGTCATAGCTTTGAGGAACTTGTGGAGATATGGGAAGGATGAAGAGCTTCTTCCCCCCACTATCAAGGAAAGAACCAAATAGACTGTCTTCGCAGACTTTATAGGATGCTGCTGCTCTCTGTCTGTCATGTGTATAATATTCAGGCAGATTTTCTAGAAGCCAGGTCTACTATTTTTCCTAATTTGTACACTGGAAGGGTGTCACATCTAAAATTAGGCTAATGCCTGGATAACTCAGACACAAATGAAATGAGATATGCTGCTACAGACAACCACAGGTTTGCATGCAAAAGTGGCTTGCCCCCTTTCATCAGACTTAACAGTCACATTCAATGTCTTCAAAGAAAAATGGCCCATTAATCTTTTCCCCTCACTAATTAACTTTTGTACTAGAGTAGCCTCCACTGCTTTCCTTGAATGAGCTCCCTCTCTAATCATGGTTGCGACTGCAAGTGTTTGCTTGTTGCTGAATCCTAGTTTGTTTGCATTGATAGCATTGTAGAATGTGATAAGGGAGAAGAGAGAATGTGATAGTGGAGGTAGCAGAAAGGCTGCATTTTTCAGCATTGCCTCAAATTCATGGGCCTTCCTGCAGGAGAGGCCAAGGAAAAAGGGCATGTGTCTGTGTCTGATGATCAATCTGAGATGGATTGCACTTATCTGATTATTGGTTCCTGGAGAATGGGAAGTGTCAAGATTGCGCAGCCTTATTGCCTTGGTGCATTCATATCTTATACCACTTCCAATTTTACTGTGACAGTAGGAGCATATTCTGATAAGTACAACGGTGTCTTTGCCCCTTCACAATGAGGCAGGCCACGCAATGAGATAATCTCATGTCATCTTGGTATCTGCAGTGAAAGGTATCTTGCCGAAAATATCCCAAAAATGTTTCCATGCAGCAACATGTCGACCTTTTGACTGCCCAAAAGCCTACTAAATTAATTTCTGAGGAGGCCCCAAGTGCTACACTGGCCCGGAGGGCTACTAGTGGTGTCCTTAAAGCAGCCCGCTAGGGCCGTCACCCTTTTTTGGAAAAAAGGGAAGTACCTTAAATGAGAGATTCATAACTTTGAAACAGTCTCTGACAAAAACTGTTCACCATTTCAGAAACTGTACATTCAAAAATTGCATTCAATTATTTCAAGCTTTTAGTAAAACAAGTATATTTTTTACGAGCCACTTCTAAGCTAAGATGGTCATTTTCCTGAGAAGGAATCTAGAAATCCACTGAGAAGGAATCTAGAATTTTCTCTTGTGGATGCCGGGGAAGTGAATTTGATTTTTGATCGCCTGCAACAGCCTCAATGACTCCAAAGAAGGACATGACTGACACCAACAATGTGTATTGGCAGAAGTGAGAGCAATATCTGCACTGCGTTGAGTTCAGATATGCCTTGAGCTCCATCCTAGCCTCATCCAGGAAAGTTTTGGAGTCAAGTCCCTCCCACAGACATCACAGCTGCCCGTCTCCAGGTGCATTCTGCTTCCTCTTTTCTTGAGTGGAGAGTTTTTGCCTCCTCTCCCTGTATTTGTGTAGAAACATTCAAACAATGTCATCCCTCTTTACCCCAGAGAGAAGGTAGGTATAGAGAGCGCATCGCCCCGCTGCTCAAAGCAGAGAAAAAAGTCCCAACTTGTCAACTGTTGATAGTGGCAAAATATCTCGATTGCTTTCCATTTTGCAATACAGAAATAGTGAGAAGGCCAAACACGATGTCAAAATCATTACTCCAAAGGGTGTAACATAACTTTCACAGGTAAATCTAATGTCCTTCAAGAGAAGATGACATATGACAAATGTCGTGGAACTATTGGATAAGCTTAACGAAGAACTTTGGAAGAACAGGATATTTGAAGTTTTGTAGGAATGAGTGGAACCGGCCTTTAAATAGGTGCAGAGTACTACAGCACTATATAAAAGGTTTTGCCACCATCAACAGCTGAATCTCTGTTGCACGTGGGCGGACACTTCATTGTGTAGCTTGCCCTCTCTATACCTACCTTCTCTCTGCTTTACCCCCTCAGAAAGCTAACATGGTCCGTAGCATAAGTTGAAGGTAGCTTCAATCTGACCTAGATACTCCAATCTCTTGGCTGACCTGGAAAATGCTCCACACAGCGTCTTAGGTGACCTTTACCCCTAAATTGTGTCTTTCATGGATAGTTGTATCACTCGTCAGATGTCTAGACCTGGTGATTTGAGTTGAAGAAAAAATTCTGAAGGCTCCTAGAAAATCTCCACCTTGGTGCTAGTGTGAGGTCTTTTGTGGATGTCCACTTTGCCCTGAGATGTCAGATATCGAGCTCCGACAGTTGAAAACTGCCAGTGTAAGTGACATGTAGGAGACTGAATTTTTGCCCAATGGTCACATTCCTAGAAGTTCGTAGATCAGTTTTGGAAAGTGTGTTAGAGCGTGGAGCCGCCATGTCAGGCATGTGACACGGTCATGTCATGAATCAAATCATGGAGAATATGGAGAATCTTGTCGAGATCACGAACATAATTGGGTTGGAATTCTGTCCTCCTCGGCATTCTCGCATCCATGCATTGCATTTTCTGTTAGGGAAAAGCAAATGCAGAACATCGTCCATCTGTCCACGACCCGTCTGAATCAGGAAAATGACTTGGCAAGATTTCCTGCAATTGGTGGGGACAAGTAACATTCAGGCCAGTTCAAGCTCTGCAATGCATTCGCATTGGTTAGAACATTGATTTTTCGGTGAAGGATTCGATTGTTGAAGTTCAGAGTGGTACATATATTGCATCTACGCACAGTACGTAACAAAACATGTGCCTGACTGCTTCAAAGGCTTCCACAGTTCATTCTTTGCGCTCTTGTTCAATGTACCTCTACTTGTGTTGTTATCACAAGACAAGCTTTTATCTATATAACAAGCCGAAGATTGTCCGGCTGTCGTCATACAAAATCACAGATATCTTCTCAAGCACTTCACCCACATGAACAATTTCTGTTTGGGGGAAAGAGGGCATTGAGGACTACAGCTTTAGTTGAAGTCCGTGAAAACTCTGAGGTCGTTAAGGTCTCAAAATAACCTCAATGTGGCATTTCATAGATTGCTTAAGGGGCGAGGGTGACGATCCTGCAAGAATCAGTGCCAGAATCAGGTCAACGGGGCCAAGCAACCAGCCTGAGCAACAATGGAGCCGGAGCAGAACAGCGGCCCGAGCAACGACGACCGCAAAGCAACAACCTCTGGTTCCTGCCCCTGTGGGTAGGCAAACCAGTTAGTTTGGTATATAACTAACTGCCTTCGCCTAATGGACCTGGCCTTTCCATTGTTCCCTAACTAAGCTTAGACGGGTGGATGAATTGTGCCCCCCCCCCCCATTTGGGAGGAAAGCAACCTTACTTGAGGAGAGACACTGGGAAGTTAAAATGACAACTAAATGCACATGGGACTTGCAAAATGTAATTTTTTTAACTTATTGACTTTATGACAGAAGTGTGGATCAGATGATGGTAGAAGTGGGAGAGGGAGACAGAGGAATCAGTGACGTTTCAACCAGTGAACAAAAACGGAGGAGTTGAGTGGTCAGACATTTTCTAATAAAATGTTTGTTCAGTTACTATGCAAAGTCATGAACCATGATTTCGTGTGTAAGTAGGCAAAAGGCCCGTAGAAAGTCCCCCCCCCCCCGCAGGAGCTAGGAGACAACAGGGGGCGAAGAAGCCGTTGTCCCCTAGTCACAGTAATGTCAAGGCCTCAGTGGGGGAGGAACGGAACAGAATGTATAAGGACACGCTTGCTCTTGTCTCCAAGAAGTCTGGGGCCAGGATCGAGAAATACATTGCAGCGGAGGGCGGAATCTTTGAGAAGTGATTCTTGGACATTCATGGAGTCAGAAAATGTAAAAGAAACTGAATCTCTCTCTACCTAAAACGCGAGGGCCCTGTGTACGTGTGCGTGTGTGCCTGTCTGTCCGTCCGCGGCCGAGTTTGAGCGGCTGCTTATGGCGGCCCATTTCCAGCTTTAGCGCGGCTGATTTCTGGCATTTTTATGACTGATTTCCAGACTTGGCGAAGCTGATTTTCGCGGCTGATTTCGCTGCCCGCACACGTACATAGGACCCTCCCCACTTCATTGGGCCCGCAACCCATGTCTAGCTTTTGCGCGGCGGACAGACAGACAGACACGCTCGTACACAACGCTTTATATTTTTTACTGCCCCACAAAGTGGGGAGCGTGGAGCGTTATTGTAAAATTACAAAATTTAAGGCTTTTCCCTCTTGGTCGTAAATACCATGTGAGCAAATCGCTTAGCAGACACTTTTAGTTCTTGCCTCCAATTTCTGTCTTCTGTCATTCCTAACATTCAAAAGAAGACAAATATATTTGTATGTTTATTAACCAATGAAAAAACATTAGTCGCTTTTTTTGCAGCAGAAGGAGTGCGTTCTGTGCAGCTGTGTCACCTGTCTCTCCTCCTTGTCCTCCTCCTGCACCAGCCACACTTTGTCTACACTTGTCATTTGGCTGTGATGATGCTATAGAAAAAGGTGAATAATGCTAAATTTTTCCCTGGCGCTCTCTAGCGTTCGCTGGTCTCGAGCACTCTAGCATCAAAATGGGCTGCCACACAGTTGCTTGTGGGTCTGCGTCAGGTCAAGCACGATCTAAGTGATTGATTCCAGGTGAAGATTCCGTCACAAAAGCTGTCACTGAAGCGTAGGGCGCCCATTTTACAACTTCCTGGATTTTTTATGGCCAACACTGTATCTCGGAGTTGCCTCCTCATTTGCACAGAGAAGAACCCATTTAAAGCACTAGAATGTTCCTCCTCAGAGAAGGGAAGTAAAGTTCGTTTTTCTTGCTTCCCAAATCTGAAGGAAAGAAGTGTGAACAGATTGTCTTCAACACAGTCTGACTGGCGTGACCTTTCTTCATATTGTAACTGGCAACACTGCGTGACCTTGTACACCGAGATGAAACTGTAACATCTTGGCTTCACGTCAAAGCAATTCTGTTGGCGGATCACTGAGAAATAGATTCAAGTCAATCTTGACAAAGTCGGCACGTTTTGCACATGATACAGGTCATATTGAAGGTCAATTGGAGGGTCAATACTCCGGCTGAAGTCAGACAGGATGAACCCATTTATTCACTTGAAAATGTCTTTTCCCTTTTTATTATTCATCTTAAAGCCTTTGATCCATAATTGCGTTACTAATGAATGGGAGTCACTGGAGAAGCCAAGAAGCCCAGCCTTGTAGAGTTAAGGTGCCTCCTTCACACTTGAGTTTACAACATGAAAAATGTTGTTGCTCATCAGGCAGAAGTGGCTTGTTGCCAGTGGTGTCTAGAAGTCTGAGAGTGACACCCGTATCTGTCCCCACTGCAACTGCCTGACAGCCTAAAAAAGTGCTGATTTGTAGTTGAAAATGGATAAGCTCCTTGAAGTCTTTCAAACATGTCTTCCTTTCTTTCCACTGCTTTGCGGTTTTGAGGAGGATAGACAAGCTGCTCCTGTTTGGAAAACAATGATGCATTTTCCACGATTCTCTCCTTCCGTTCTTTGAGGTTTTCAGCAATCCTGCTCCTCTTTAACTGTTTCTGAAGTCACCTGACGGCATCTTTCTTGGCTTTTAAAGCTCTCCACAACTTCACCATGTCTGGTTGTTGTTGACTGTTCGTGCCTCTTCTGTTCCGAAGTGTGAGGGAGCGTTTCCTGGATGCGTTTTTTGGGGTTCTTGTCCGCTTCAAAGGTTCTGGAAGGAAATATGGGGACATACCGTATTTCTTCCACTAGAGCCCAAGTCCTCTTTTAGAGCCCCCCTGCTATTAGGCCCCTGCCCCACCCTGGGCACCCTTGTCTTTTTAATAGAGCCCCCCCCCCCGAGGGGTCACGTGACGTGAGGGATGAACTGGTATGTACAGTGGGGGCCACAAGTGAGCGTACAGCAGCAGAAAAGACGGAAAAGTACAAAGATTTTTAGGGCCTTTTTTGGTTCTAAAATGTGACCTTTTTTGTTAAAGGGGGCCGTTGCCCCCCTTTAATCCCCGCACTGGGGCTGCTGCTCCCTGGTCCCCCACTGGAGGCAAGCCCCCCCGACCCCCAGTTTTCACCCTGCAGTGTTGCTGGTTCAAGTCAGCATACACCACTTTCAAGCATCATAACTTCCTTAATACTGCAGCTACACAAATTCTGTTGACATCTTTGAAAAACTTGAAGCCTCAGTGGTTAAACTTATTTACTCCACTTTGGATGAAAATCAATGTATATGGCAGTGCTGGGCATTTTGTCCATACTCTTTGCTTGTGTTCTGTACTGACATGCATCATTT
>JAAUXU010004411.1_pt1 | contig 10086 bp, 8 predicted proteins | sample 7278151 | NCBI WGS metagenome assembly JAAUXU01 (sample SAMN14350113, study PRJNA611818) | marine sediment metagenome | isolation source: surface marine sediment (1.8m) | place: French Polynesia: Moorea | collected 2018-08 | reverse complement strand
ATCCAGGCCATGTCTACTCTATTGAGACCTGCATCGTTGCCGAAGGAGTTTGTGAGGCCTAAAGTACCGTCAAGTCGCAAATGCAAGCAGACCAAAATATTATCCGCACCTAGACCCTGATACACTGGAAGTCGAGGTTTGATCAAGTGAAGGAGGATTAAGCAAAAGTTAGTGACAGAGATGGCGATGATGGGGGCGTTGTTTTAGAATAGTACGATAGTGGAAAGTTATAGATCTGTGATGCCAAAGAGTACAGAATCAGAATAAAAACCGCCCTTGACTTTAAGCAGGATCAATATGGGTCCGACATTAATATACGCCGCGGCTTTGATTTGCGAATTCACGGTATTGCTATGCAAAAGTCTTGTTCATGAGCACTTCAAGTTTAGGACTTAATACCTCCATAATAGTCCTGGGAATTCCCGGGAAATTCTCCTGAGGCCATGATATTTCTTAGGGAACTATGAAAAATTCCCAGGGGAAAAACAGGAACATAAATAACCACAGAAAAGAGTGTCAAAGTGGTTAACATGTACCGTAGGCAAGCTGCATTTCTCAACCATGAAACATTTCATCATGGATCACACCAAGAAGACATGACCGTCCTCAGCTTCTGGTCTCCAGGCCACCCCCAACACATTTGGCACAACTGTGACTTCTGGTGCTAGTACAACCCTGTAGGGAGCCACAAGGACACTCACTGCTAATCGGGACTTGTACAAGAGTTCACTGGGGTGCATCAGTCAAATCAGAGAGGATCTTCTCTGCAGTTGACTTTTTTGTGTCAAAAATGGTCAAGCCGTTTCGACAATGCTGTCACTGCTCTGTGTAAGCTCAAAAGTCACTTTCAAGCCTGGAAATGGGAGAAGATATCCTTCAATGTTTTGGAATTCCCAGGAATCATCTCTCGACGACTCCTTTCCCGAGAAAATTGGAAGTATTGCCGTTGTGAAGTCTGGGCTGAAGTCGCACGCAACAAAAGACATCCGTGTTGTTTTCGCCGCCCTCGTACTTTCCTTCGCAACTGATTCACCGACTGTTCATTAATTTCGTCTCATTCTGTTCAGCCTCACCGAAATTTGTCCTACAGGTCTGTGTGTCTGTCTCCGTCTCATTGCACTTTGCGTCATGTCTTTGGTCCCTCAGTAGGTTTTGTCTCAATTTATTATCACACATGCATATTTTGTTTAAATGCAATGCAATTGGTAGGAGAGCGATAGACAATGTTGCTCTGATGAGAGTCAATTGCTGACCAGCGTGCTGGGGATATCTCTAAGTCTGTAAGCAATGGTCCAAGTGCTAGGTGCCTTTAAAAGTTGGTCCAACCTGTCACAGTCACTTTCATTGCCTACAACGTGAACAGCATTGACTTGATAAAGGTCGGTGGCCTCTATTCTTAATATCCACGCACAAAAGCACAAGAGGAATATGCCCAAATCGAATGAAAGCAGTGTCACTAACATATGTTTCCCTTTAGTCAGTCTGTTCTGTGATATGAGTTCCAATGTATGTACTATAACACATGCTTGTCTGATCATTTTAGAACTGATTCAATCTTTTAGCTAATACTTTCGACCCCTCAGACACGGACCCCTAGATTCGCTAAAGTTGCGGCTAGACGTACATTTTTTTGGTCGCCTTTTTCGGCAGCTTTTATGTTTTGACTTGCTGCCTCCACTGACATCACACAACCTCCATCGCCTTTTTTTAGTCTTACCTTTTTTTCCAATCGGTGACTGGAAAAAAAGGCTGCCGAAAAAGACAAGCAGGTGCAGAAAAATGTACGTCTAACCGCAGCTTTAAGTACAAGGCCAATTTTGCCAGATTCTTGGGTACGCGAGAACATTGGACTTGGAGAACAGAGGACAACAAACAATAGTCGTATTTTTTAGTGACAAATAGTCATAGGTGTTCCTCGACATTCATTATTTGTTTCATTTTTCAACATCCCTTAAAATATTCGACTTGGAGAGTCTGATGTTTAGAGAAGAAATGGTAGACAAAACAAAAGTTTCAGCAATCAAAGTGCCTCTGGAAGGCAGTTACAAAGCAAAAGAAATTACTCTATTTGAGTCGACTGATAAGCTACCAAAAGAGCTTCAAGCTTCTCAGAGAAGCCCGTCACAGTACCAGTGTAGAATCCGAACAGGCATTCTCCAGTACTGGAAATTTTGCGACCAAAGTATGCTCGTGCCCTTGAGATGTCATTGTTGACAATATTGTCTCTTTATGGTGACAATTTCCAGACAAACAAATATTTGATATTCAGTATTTGCTATTTCTCAAAAAAAAAAACCATTTGTTATTTGTCACGTCAAAAGTTGCCAGGTATAGCCCCCACTAATCCGATCATAATATCACCATTTGTCCCAAGCAAAACTGTCAATATAACCGGATTGTCGGCGTATCCGAAGTGTTGAAAAAGGAGCAAAAATTATTTCTGGCAATGGCTTTTTTGCATGAAAGAAGAAGCAGAAACGAAAGAAAAATGGTAAACAACCCTAAACCAGCACCTGATGAGCTTCGAGAGAGCCGCGATATTTCTTCATCAGATCTTGTGTTCTTCTTGGACAGTCATGATTCCAGCCACAGAGGTCATGGAGGAAGTTTTCGTGCAAGATGGGAATTCTGCTTTGGTCCACCAGATGAACACTCATGTTCAAAAGGTTTTCTGGAGAATGCAAAGCAGACCAAATTGGACATTTTATTCAAAATTAGGCCTTAGGAACAATGCATTGCATGCTCTCTGATCCTACAAATGTTACTGTAAGCGGATTTTTGACAGTATAAGCGGATTTTTGTCACTGTAAGCGGAGTCTTTAAAATAATAATGAATTTGGGACCCGCTGATTTGGTCACTACCAATGGGATGTCACTTTATCGGAAGTCACTACAACCGAATTCCAGTGTACTAAATTTACATATGCATTATGGCTAAGTCAATTTTTTTGATCTCTTGTGGCGTCCTTGATTTGTTGCAAGAATCCACTTGACCTATTCAAGTGGAATAAAAACAAAAATGACTCTTAGGGTCCCCTCTCTGCCTTCAAAATATTTTAGACACAGTACATAAGGCTGTTAGGTCAACATCAAAGATTTGAAGTGAACCTGTTTAGTTACTTTCTAGATGCCAAACTGAAGCACTGAAGTCAATTGAAACTAAGAACAAAGTGCTTGCAGCATTGTCACAGGGCGTTCAAAATCTGCGCAACTCGTTAAGTATTATTGCCAGAGGGGGGTCAATTTTTTTTTATTTTTTTATTTTTTTGAAAACCATTTGACTACTTCTTCACCACTTGGCATTAGGTAACAAAAAAACCTAAGTAATGCCCTCGGTTAGATTCCAAAATTTTCATTTTTTGACCTAACCTAATATGCATGCTAGGATGCATATGGACAGAATGGACTCGACTCGGTGTTCAAGAGGTGAACTCAAAGGACTATGACAGTTGAGTTCAATGACAAGATTGTCAAACTGGAGTTGAATGAAGCTGGGTCGGGTCAACTTCGGTCAAGTCGAGTCATACAGGTCCCGAAGCATCACCTAATGAGACAAAATATTGTGAGACAAAGTTTGTCTGGGACAAAAAAATATGGGAGAACCAAGCTGAGACAAAATGACGTGAGACAAAAAAATCTGAGACGAAGAAGACAAACAAGTTGAGACAACTTGGGTCACGACCATCCCTCTCTATTTGTAGCTGTAATTCGCACAGCAGACTTTTCCTTTTCTACTTTTTAAGGAAAACTTTCTTTTCCCTAATATTACGGTAAAAAAATATTTGGACACGAATTGAGATCAACACTTCTTCACAAATACAAAATCTTCTATCTCAAGAAAGGGCATTCAACGGAGAGGAGTATGAACCCGAAAGATTTTGCATGAGTCCCTTTACGGTCAATCTCAAGTTCCAGCCTCAAATGATGTCCTAGTCCAGATTTGATATCATTCGTTTCTCCACTTGGAAGATGGGGGGGAAACTATATTGCTGTCATGAACTTATTCGATTTGAGAGGATTGTGACCCATCTTGACCCTATCTTGATTTTTGGCGCGCATGTCCAACTCGTCGAATGAGTATTATGTGACGTCTGAGGCTGAGTTAATCGGGGCCCAGTTGTTCGAGGCCCACTCGTCCATTCACTGTAGGTGCATTGGCGCTCTATTAATTCACGTCCAACAGTAGCTGTATCAAATTAACGGGACCTCAGAGTGTGAAACATTTAAAAGCTGTCATCTCGAAGGAACAAGGATTTTTGGCAGACATCACAGAAAAGCCCTGTCTTGGTCAAGGTGACAGCCACACCTTGATTGCTTTCTAGACTTAGGTGGATGACTGTGGATTGCACTAGAACATAGCAATAGACATTCCAGTGTCCTCTGTCTGGCCTGATGATAATGCCTTCTGAACACTACAGTGTCGCTCAGTAAAATCAGCGCCTCTTTCAGCTTCTTCCAGATCAATGTGAGGTGCAGTAGAGATGGAATTTCGGCATCCGCGAGAGGTGATGAGACTTGACTATCGATCAATTCACTGCAAAAGTCCCAAACGCAAACAAAGTAGCAAGAGCTGATGCAATGATCGGCGATGGTCAGTATAAGCCTGAGCAGCGTGACCATTCTCAAGGTCCTCAGATACCCAAAGTTCACCATGACTTGTCCCAATGGGCCGAGAGGGTGGCCGACAGGAGGCGCCACAAGACCAGGGGCAGCTGGTAGAGGAATGACAGACTCAAGAGCGAGAATTCAAGATTTATCTGACCCCCTTGCAGCAAGTGTGCGAACAATGAGTCATTGTGTCTCAGATTATTGGGACAAGTTTTTACGTGCTCCATATTTTTTGTTGATTAGGCGGCGGAGAGTTGAAATTTTTTTGTGCAAAAACTTGCACTTTTTTATGTGCAAGTTTTTCATGTCTGGCATAGACATCACATGAGAAATTAATGATTGCAACAGTAGAATGCAAACCTCAAAAGAAGTTGCCCCAAAAATGGTAGTTCTTCCTGGTTTTATGTTATGAAACATAATTGCAAAACTTTTCTATATATCTACGCAGGGTTCATCTGAATCGCTCAGTAAGAGAAAGGAACACACCGCTCCATTGAAAACGCATTCAGACACTCATGTTGGTATCCACTAAATGCAAGTTTAGTCACCGTTTTGAGTAACTGTTCTTACTTCGTATCATCACCATATTTGTCGAAAGGAGTAGACAAGACAACATAAAAAATGCTGCTACTGCAGTGAAATTCCAAATGTCCAGTGGATTGGCTTTTGGGCTGTTTTTGCAATTCAAAGACTTTTTTTAATACCACGGGGGGATGTCGCCGTCGACTCGGGGACTGATGAAGTTTTGAGAGAATCACATATGGGTGGGCTTGCGCTTGTCAGTCAGCAGTCTTAGAACACATCTTGTGGAGACTTTGGACAACTGCAGGTCTCAGCTGATCGCGGTAAAGGCATGGGTTTCGGAAGTCAGACATCAGCATGATGTCTCAAAGTTTGAACGTCAATCCTTCCTCAGAATATTGTCCACCGGCTTCACTGTTGCCTGAGGTGCAAACGAGCATCTTCTGATATTTGCCATGCCTGGATTGGAAGTCCTCGTGGACTTCCTCGAAACTTCATGAACCACTCGACATCGGGCCGAGACAGCGTCTTGTCAAATGGACCTTTCCAAAAAAGCTGGTCATCTTCAGGGACTGTCTTCCCTGCTCCAATGAACGTTTGGATGGCTGCTCGTTGACTGCTTTATTTTGTTAGTTTAAAGTCTTACGACTCATCTAACAGCTTATCTTCAAATGTGAAATTTGCTTGAAATGGGTAGATTTGTTTTGTCTTTTACGTTCGTGACTTCCAAAATGCTTTTGAGTTCCAAGGACAAAATTTGCATGGTTCGGTAAGCCCAGGTCAAGTCATCTCACCGAACCTCGAAATAGTACATATTGGGCTAGGTCGAAAAGTTACTTTTTCTGGAATTTCACATTTTTTCACCTTGGGTATTTGGCAAATTAAGAGGATTTTACTAAAGAACATTTATTCCCAGAAGGTCTATCTGCACTTTTAATTTAAAGTTTTACTACAGTAGCACAGTACAGTCCTTGGCGTAAAGATTAGCCACAGGCATAGCTACACCTCATGCGCTGCACTGGGACATTTTGAGGTGGAATTTCGATGTGGAACATGTAGGTATGATACTCAGGCACAATGTTCAGTACAGAGGTTCATTGTCAGGGCTGCCCATTTTGGTGCCAGAATGCTCAAAATGAGGCCAACTACTGGATGCCAAAGAGACTGAGAATTTGGCTTTTTCAGGGGGCAAACATTGATGAAATGGACTGAAGCTTTCATTGAACAATCCCAACCCCTTGGCCCATCATTTCAAGCTGAAATTTTTTTGCTAATGTTTTGCTGGCAGGACTTTAATTTTTTCCCCGAAACGATGCAAGCCACTTAGTGCTCCCCAGCAAGCAGAGACGAAACCAGTTTCTCTTCTGAGGAAAGGCTTGGTAAAAAAGATAAGTGAAAGGTTTTATCTCAAGGCCTATTTTATGCCTGACTAATTATTGCAGAGAGACAAACGGTTCCTCTTTCTGTCGTTATCTATTCTCTGAAAAAAAAAGAGGAAGAGAAAAGTTCGCTCACTGCAGTCTGAATGCGCGCACTTTTCTCGCCTCTCAACCAAAACACAGATTATTATGCAGATGCGTGAGAAGGCCTAGCTTTTTCTAGGCCTCGATCGCGTCGAGAAGAAAAGAGCAGGATTTGGAAAGTGCTCTCTTGTGAGTGAGGAACAACGCTCAACCGCATTTTCGAAAGTGCAAGCTGATTCGTCGACTGACATAGGTGTGCGTACACTTTTCAGCGCTCTCGTATCCCTGAACAAGGTCCGTGAATATGCGATCCGAAAGAGGATTTTGTTTGTATGCTTTCTTCCCATCCACTTCAGTAATAAATGGGGAATGTTATTGCTAGCGCCCGTAAAAAGAATGCGCGCCTGAAGGGTGGAAAAGCCCCGAGTCGAACACAAATTCTTGCACCGCGTGACATATTCAAATACATTTCTTTTAACAATGCATTGGCGAATTTCTTGAAGAACCTTCTGAGAGAAGAAAGAAACAATTTTGCAAGTGTCTGTTAACCGTCTTTTCTCTTCCCGTCCTTTATGCCCCGGTCCCTGACGGGTGAGAGACCGATTGCGTCTCCCTTTTTTCTTTTTCTTATTCACCTTTCTCTGCACACGGACACATTCATCCCCCGCATTTATTTCCCCGCGTTCTCTCTCTCTCCCTCTCTCTCTTTCTTTCACACACACACACGAAGTTCAGGCCTTCCGCAATCTCGACCAAGGGTCAGTAGGAGCAGACGTAGTAGTCATTACCTTTCCAGTCAGTCCTTTCTCTTTTCTCTCTGGTCCCTCCTACATCCCTTGGGCTATTGAATTTTGATCCGGTGGTGAACCAAGAACTACAGGAGCGGACGGATCTAGTCGCAGTCAGGCAACTTTGCCACTACATAGTACGCCCACACAAATTCATCAATGGGTTCATAAACTTTATGGGCTCCCCCCTTATGCCTTGAACTTCCTCCTCTGAACTTGTTGCTCTTTAAGCGCCTTCTTGAGATAAGGGCTAAGAAGTATAAAGTTAGATATGGATTTCGAAGGAACAAATTCAGTGCTTCCGCGGAGATTCGCAAAGAAGGATAACAGAAAGTTGACTGAGACTTGTGTTTGGTCATGCGTATAATGAAATATTTTCATCATCCTCTGAGCGTGCTGCACTGTTCGTCTGGTGAGAACTTTCGACTTTTGGCTGCATGAAGTGTGTGCGCATTCAGTTGGTACGCGCATAAATTTTCCCAAACTTCCAGAAGAAAGTGCAGACGCAAAACGTTGCAAGGCTTACCTGGGTATGCAAAGAAATTACAGTCAGATACTTTCTTCGTGTGCGTCCCAATTCTGTTTCCTTGTCTAGCTTCCTTCAGGGACTCGTTCGATCGTCAAACTCTCCTTCCTCTTCCTCATTCTCGTCCAAGTCCTAGTAATCGGCGATCACTTCTTCTCCGACGAGGAAGCACAGCGGAGGCTCCTTCGAGAGTGAGGAACTGAGTGGAGTCTTTGGCGGGTTGTCCGGACCGGAGCAGAGAGAGGAATTGTGGAGAGAGACGAAGAGTGAGAGGGGCGCACGCAAGAAGAGAGAAAACTCTCTCCGTTGGCTTGGGGAGAACAGAGGAAGGCATTGATTTTCTTGCTCAATTAGTAAATATAAATTCAACAAAATGTGTTCCATGAGTGTTGTGATGAGAGGAGGGAAGGGAATCAGCCTTATGGATGCGTATGTAGACGCTCAAGCACGTCGAATGCACGTAGCAATTTTAGAATTGCCAAGGTGAATTAGCCTCTTATCGCACCCCGAATTCAAAACCACGGCAAACAAATAATTTTTTTTGCAAGGCAATAGCTATTTATATGGGGGTAGATCGCTTCAGAAAAGTGACGTTCCCAAGAAAACACAGGTCACTTTTCTGAAGCAATCTATCCCCATATATGAGGTTTTCTGTGCCATTGGTGAGTGTAAGTGGGAGAAAAAAAAGTAATTCAGTGAAGAAAACTGATCATGAAAAGTAATTTTCCTGATTTTCAGGGAGGAAAAGTGGTGATGGGAAGCATCACCCTGAAAATCGGGAAAATTACTTTTTATGATCAGTTTTCTTCGCTGAATTACTTTTTTCTTCTCCCTCTTGCGGTCACGAACGGAAAAGAATAGCTATTGATGTGGGAGTAGATTGATTCAGAAAAGTGACCCGCAGTTTTCGAGGGATCAGAAAGTGACATTCCCGAGAAGAAGCAGGTCACTTCTCTGAAGCGATCTACCCCCACGTATAAGGTTTTCTTTACCGCTGGTGCGTGCAGGCGGGATGAAAAAATGGTAATTCAGGGAAGAAAACTGATCATATAAAGCAATTTTCCCGATTTTCAGGGTGATGCTGAGAGGAAGTAGATGCTGCTTCTCCCTTGATGCTCAGTAACAGTAGATGGTCGTGAGCAGGGTACTTTGATGTACTTGGGATTTCAGACAAAACGGCAGGTGTCAGTAAGACAGTGTGAGTATGCAAGATACGATATGGTGACTGCACAGAGTGATCCAGAATAAGTTCTCATGGAGGAAATTTTACTTGAAACTTTGCCCAAGAAGAGTTATTGATTGTATCAAAAGCTTGGCAAAGCTTTCGAGATCAGATGAAACTTGGTGACACTACTCCATCAGAGGCTGATTACCTGCGCTACTTCCAAAAGTTGAGGCTGGAGAAAAAGTGCAAAGGGTTGATGCTCTGGTCACTTTTCTCAAAGCTCAATGCTTTTCACCAGAGACTCCATGGCAAGAGAAAGTTGGTCTTCACATGTCCATGAAAACTCATGCTTTTCTTCCTGAATCATGGCTGCAGAAGTGGCCCAGATTAAAGAAGTACATTGAGGCTTGTCATGCTGGCAAAGATGTCAAAAAGTCTGCCATTTTCACACATGAGGACCTAGTCACATTTGTGAAGAACAAGAACCTGCGTACAAAATACTGGGCTGTCCAGAAGGCAAAAGTTGCATTTGCTTACTTCGGTGGTCACAGATGTTGTGAACTACGTGCCTTGAAGACGTCTTCAGTTACTGAATCTGATGATGGGATAGAAGTGGAATTTGCAAGAGCTGAGCATCATCAAGAAATCAAGGTTAATTATTGTTTGAGTATGGTGAAAAAGAGAATTTGAGTGTCAAAAACATTTTGCTTACAGAATTCCAAGTACCTTATTCCAAAACTATGAGGTGAAGATTGCTGTTTTGGTGATGTTTGCTGGGCTACTGTGGTTCAAAACTACTTGCAGGAGTTGAGGAGTGACCATGCAAAGTCAACAAAGAAGCCTGAAGCTGCACTCTTCTACACAGGGCAGAACAAAGAAGGAGGCAAATTTTTACTTTATGAGAAGGGGAAGAATATGCTCTATGCAGTCAGCAAAGAGGTGGCTCATGTCTTGGAAAAACGTGATCCTGAGATGTATACAGGTCACTGCTGGAGACAAAGCTCTGCCACTGCT
>JAAUXU010105798.1_pt1 | contig 10088 bp, 16 predicted proteins | sample 7278151 | NCBI WGS metagenome assembly JAAUXU01 (sample SAMN14350113, study PRJNA611818) | marine sediment metagenome | isolation source: surface marine sediment (1.8m) | place: French Polynesia: Moorea | collected 2018-08 | reverse complement strand
AAGAAATCAGTCGATAGTATGGACTGAACCACTGCCGATCGATCCGTTGCTCGACTGTACTCGGCCTCAGGAATGTTTAGATACTCTAGACGTTCTGCGGAGTGCAACCTCCCGTGATACCTGGTTATAGCATAACAGCAGCTTCTGGGGACGCGGATACCGAATTTCTTATTCTTCTCCAACAAATGGTAAACCTGACACGAGAGCGCCAAAATAAACAAACTTGTGCTCTCCTCCTTAGCGCGGCCCTTAGGGAACCTCCCCTTGATGACACAATCCATATCTCCATACCCTATCCGTTAATGTACACAGCTTAAGTAAGTACACCAACTCTCAGTGTTCACTCTCTGTAAGCCATGTATCAACAAACTTCCCTTTGGGCGCGCTCCGTTAACACTCCTGCCACAGTACAGTAGCGGAGTTCTAAGTGGTGCTAGCTCGATTCGGTGACTTTCACGAGTCGTCGACTCACAATTCATCATTTCACTCAAGGAAAGTTCACTGGGTCGAGTCACTTTGGGTATGTCCCACACAAGCCTCTCAGGTAAAGTAGGTGTATGAACTATCATGCATGAGCAAAAGTACCAATTTTTGACAAGGAAATCGAGGCTTTGGCGTTTCTGCCATGCAACTGCCTGTGGCAGGAAAAAGTAGGGAGGAGTCGACTCTTTTTCGCAGGGGCTGAAAGTTGACGTGAGTCTACTCGCCAACTCGTTGAATCGTGAGTCGTGCAAGCCCTAGCACTGAGCTCTGGGTTATACCTCTCCTTAAGGGATGACGATTTTATAGTTACTGCACAAGTGAATAGTTAACTGTACATGAATGAGTCGCATACGCACAGGCCTGGTCCCTATTAGATACATAATATGTTGTGTTTTCACGGGTTAATTAATACAGGGTCACTTGACGTGACGCGACACAGGCGGTATACTTCACCTCTCCACACTGACTTCCCCCTGGTTTGAGTAATTTAGTTTTGTCTTGGACGCTCAGATGCCTCCTGCCACCAAGTCAACCAGCGGAGGGGAGCCCGCCAAGAGACGCAAGACCAGCTCTTCATCAGTTGCGTCGGAATCCGGCCGTAGCTCCTGCGCTACCAGGATCGACAGAGTCAGCCTTCATGCAGCTGTAACCAAACTCGAGGATGAAGAGGTGAGAAGTCATGTGTTGTTTGCAAAGGCATTGTCCTGATTCATGGTTCTACACCGTTTCTGTAGTCTCTGGTGTCAGGATCAGCGGAGGTCCATGGGTCTTTATTTGCTTCTACCATGGCCGACATGCGCCAGCTTCTTAAGGAGACATTGGACCACAAACTCAAGGGTGGCAAAACTGCCTCTGGGCCGGAAGTGACCGAACTGAGGATCCAAGTACATGGACTACAATATAAGTGCTTGTTCAGATAAACAGTTCTTCTTCATTCACCCAGGCCTCACTGCACGTGCTGACACTAAAGAAGTTGAACCGTCTTGATAAGATGAGGCTGAAAGCTTCTCGCAATTTGACCAATGAGGCAAAACTGAATGTGGACGCACTACACTTGCAGCTCCAAAACCTTCTGTATGAGGTCATGCACTTGCAGAAGGAAATCAACAAATGCCAGCAGTTCAAGTCTAAGGATGAGGAGATAGATCTCATTCCTGTTGAGGTAGGTAGTCCAGCATCTCTAGAGAAACTATGATTTTTATGTATATCAGCTGCAACTGGGTTTTTTATGCAGGATTTCTTCCGGAATGCTTCTGAGGCTTCACCATCAGAAGAAATGGATGAACACTCTCTACGCTTAGCCCGTCTTGAGTATGAGGGAGAAACACGGAAGACCATGAACAAGGCTTATAAGAAGCTGGAGGCAAGCAAGAAGAAGCTGGAATCTATTATTGGCCAAAAGAGAGAAAGATTAGCAGGCCTCCGGCCACAGCTGGCGGAACTGTTGGATAAAGCCAGGCCCGTCCAGGAGTTTCTCGACTTGGGCGTGTCGATGACCAAAAACAAGGAGCAATTGCAACTGGCCAGGTGAAGGGCTGAGAGAGAGAGCGAGAGATGTGTTTCCACATGATGATATTCATTTTCTAGGTTTCTTCCTTCCGCCCTGTTCGTCCTGTACTGCCAGATCTCTAGCTATGGTCGTGTTTCTCCAAAATCCTTGGAGGTTGAAATCCTCGGTGACTTGGACGAGGCTAATACCTTCAGGATGAAGAAACAGAGTGAAGATGATGCAGAGGAGGAAGATCAAGGCGACGAAGAAGAGGCGAGCATTGCTAATGACAGGGAGAAGAAGGGTAAAAACCGTCGAAGTAGTGGTGGCAGCAAAGCTAAGGAGGTTGAACCTGCTGCGGTTGCCAGAGTCCGCCACCTGACGCAGCCCCATCCGCTGACCGTACAAGTCCAGGTGTTCCAGGATGTGGATAAAGAAAAGTCCAGCGTCGTCATCACCTTCTGCTACCTTTTCCGTTTGTCTCTGGTGGCCGTCAAGACCCAGTTGATCAACGTTGGAGGATCTGAAACCACTCCAACTTCCACTTCATCGGCAATCTTAAACCCTGACACGTTACTGGCCCATTTGCTCGAGGATTCCGACTCAGGAGATGTCAGTCCGGATCCGACGACAGCTCATCTTTTGATTGGAGGATCAGAGGAGAAGGCGTTCCTGGTTAAGGAAGAGGTTGGTGCGTTGTACTCCTGGGCGCAGCTGGTCGCGGGGATGGAGTTCCCTAAGTTGGAGGATCAAAAGACGAACGACATGCGACAGAAAGAAGTTAACACTGAAGATCGTGTTATTAAGGTAATACGTTCAGGAATCTAATATATAAAGCGTGAGGGCCGTAGATACGTTAGTGGGTGTGAGTCTGTGTGTCTTTCCGCGGCCGATTTCCAGCTTTGCCAGCTTTTGCGCGGCCGATTTGATGAGCGCAGTGCCTGTGATCAGCGCGGTGGTCGTGATCAGGGGAGAGCGCGTGTTGAGTGCGCTAAGGCCGCATGCATGTTTCTGAGACACACACACTCATAGCCCTTTATACTTTTTCCTATCCAATGAAGTGAGAATCGCTATCTTTTATGTACTTATATACTAATAAATTGAAGCAAAAACCGCTTTGTAATCCCTAGCCAAAGACGACTGTGAGTCGTGCCAACGTGGGCCGCATAATCCAGGCCATTCGCCACCGCCTGCTTGCCAGATTGGCTCTCCAGCGCCAGATCAACCATCTGGAGAAAGCCCGGCTGTGTAACGTTGATCTGTCCACCTCCATTGACAGTTACTGGCGCCAACGACTATACGAACCTCAACAAGCAATCAAGTCAAAGATCTCTAACTGGACGCTTGTGGATTGGGTACAGTACACCACCCTGGAGGTCACCAGACATCTGGTGGAGGCAGGAGCGGTTGATGGAAACGATTTCTACTACAGAATTCAGGTATAGCAGACCTGACGTTCTTACTCATTGATTGCGTGATGGTTCTGTGCTATAAACTAACTTGTGTTCAGATCAATCGCGACAAAGCCAGCCTGATAGTCTTGTTGGCCATCAAGCCTTCGTACCCGGATTCCGCCCCTGTCTTCTGTCTGAACCTACACTGGAGGGGGGAGCATAATCAGGCAAACAATGAGCACATTCGGCAGCTGGAGAGTATGCTTAATTGCGGCCTCAGCACGCTTGGTGGAGTAGACGAGGACGACCCCGGGAAAGAGGACAGCTGCTGCTGGGATCTTCTTACTGTCCAGCTGCTGAGACTGCTCGCCTCGCTCGACGTGATGCTGGAGGCATGGGACGCAATGGATAGGGACGGAGGCAAAGACTTCCCCAGAGAAAAGCTGTTCTTCAGGCCCGTGAGGTATTAAAACACAGACTCCAACCAGCAACTGCTGTCTCAGTGACACAACTGTTATCATTTCCAGGGGTCGCAACCGTCAGCTTCCCTTGGTGTTCAATCCTGAGCTGAAGATGTTCTGTCAGCGCTAGGACGAATTTTTCCCCCAGGAAAGATTTGGAGATTGGAAATACTGTAATGTGTTTGTATCACAACTCTTGTATGCGACAGGTGATGAATGAAACCTGTCAGTTAAATTTGCTAATTTTACATGTTTTTCTAGCGATTCTCGCTACCCACTTGGTTAGGTACAAAGAACGGCAAAAATATAAAGCGCCATGTGTGCGTCTGCGTCTCACACCACGTGCTTCGCGCTCACCACGCATTCCGCGGTTTTCTGCAGTCAGCATACGTATATGATCAGTGTTTTTTAAGTGCGCAACACATCGTTAAAACAGGTAGACAATGAGCAATAAAGGGGAAGGCAACAGTTGCACATGGCAATGAGGAGGAAAGGCCTTGATTTTAGAAAGCTACTTACTTATAAGCCACTTTCCTTCCCCATGACAACTTTCGGCTACTTCATTAATAACAGGCAGTGAACATTGATTGGAAAGAAAAAAAGTCAGTTTGTCGACTTCTTCATCCCAATCATGGTCCGGACCAAGGCAACCAGCAGCCGCCTCAGCGACGGTGAGGCAGAGGAAGCCATAAACCGTTCGATGCTCGAGAGTGGCGAGAGGGACAGGCTGAGGCACAAGTTGGCCAGACTGCTGGAGGAGTGCGGCTGGAGAGAACAGGTCAAGTTGCAGGTGAGTGTGAGTGGAAGAACCGACAAGAAAGAGACAGTACAACACACTGCATTCACTCCAGATAAAAGATAGCATCGCCGAACAAGGGGATGATGTCACCATGGAGGACTTGGTGCAGGAAATGATGCCCAAGGCCACAGCCATGGTGTCTGATCCAGTGAAGAAAGAGCTCTGCAGGGACATGCACAAGGCACTCCAAAAAAATGCCGCACTTTAAAGGCAGTTTGTACAACTTGTTTACATTAACATTACATCTATACAGTGTACGTTCTGTATTGTGTGCAAACATGAGTAGAAATTGCAACCTCGCTCATTGAATACTGAAGTGATCGCGCGATGACAGCAAAATGCAACATGTAAACCATGTAACAAGCATGAGAAACATGACAGGCATTCAGTTACATTCACTCGTTCGATGGTAAAGGCAAGTTGGTCATAACCTTGGTATCCACGTCAAGTGGTCATTTTCTCACTCAGTCAACTTCTTTTTCCAAAGCTCCTCTCAGTCCAATTGTGTAGGACCTCCCATTGGAGTTATGCACAGGCCCAACAACAGGCTTGGTGACAGCCCACTCGTACCAGACATGCTTGCCATTGTTCACTCGCCAAAAGTTTAGCTCCAACTTGTCCCCACGACTCAGGCGGATAGGATTCTTCAGACGGAAGAGGATTGGAAACCAGCCGAACATACCTGGGGAGAGAAAACAGATTTCAGACATCAGCCCAAATCACGTCTGGTGACTGTCCTAACTGGTCTGGAGCCACACGATCGCAACATGTTGCCGCGGAAAATTTCATTTGAGCGGGAAATTTGAATATACATTTGGCCAGCCAAAAGTGTGCCATGGAATCCATTGAGCCTTGACGCACATCTACATAAAAACTGGGTACACCTGAAGACATCACTAGAACACAGTATCAACGGCGCAGAGCTGTGAAAACTAGTGTTGACGGACAGAAAGCCCTGAATGGGTATTAGGACTATTAGGATGTCTCAGCAGCACAACGTGGCAGATGCTTTCTTCCACCCTCTGAATAACGTAGGCCGTGTTGACTCACCAGATCAGCAGTGGTGGAGAAAGAGAGCCCACATGATGCCTTGAACCGCATTGTGAACACCAAAGTCAGGGCGGGTCCGACACCTGGTCGAAGATGGAGAAGTTATTTTCTTCGCAGAATTCCTGACACTGTAATCAGAGGACAGGACTGCCAAAGATGGACTTTTCAGAGACCGGACAGCCCAGGGTATATTTGCAGCTGTTGGCTGGGAAACTATAAAGATGGAAGTCAATGAAATCTTGGATGGGATGATGTAGTGAGATGGGACAAGCTTGATTCCTCACACTCCTGTTGCCATTGCTTGGAAGTCCAGGTCATCCAGATTATATAAAGACTAGCGGTTACGCCCTCCCCACTTTGTTGGGGAGGAAAAAATATAAAGCACTGTGCATTTGTTTGTCCGTCAGTTTGTCTGCTGCGCAAACCAGCCGCGAAAATCGGCCGCGAAACTCAACACGTGCATCGCGCTCAAAGCAGCCGCGCTCAAAGGAGCCGCGCTTAAAGCAGCCGTACGTGTGTCTGTGCGACAGACAGACGTACAGACACACGTACATAAGGGCCTGTCCTTTTATATATAGAGAAGATATACATTGCTTTACTGTATTAGTTACACTTGATGAGTTCGTCGGTCCAGGTATCTAAAAAAAAAGCACATATTTTTCCTTTGTCTGCCACAGTCATTTCTTGTTTGCTCATTTGCGTATATAAATATTTATACGGTATGTTTTATTCTCTTGTGCAGAAAGGGCCGGCCTGAACTAACTATAGAGAAACGAGAGGTATCTTTACTCTATGATCTAACTATTCATACTTCTTTCTAGTCTCCTAACACAACAAGCTCTGTGGCACCCCTGGGAGGACTTGCCATAGTCAGCAGTTGGGATACACACGTAAACAAAATCCACGCCATCAGTTTAGTCCGAAGGAGTGGAACACTCTCACCTTCAACATGTCTACCATCTTGGAGAAGATTGCCGAGATCGAGGCGGAGATGGCACGCACGCAGAAGAACAAGGCGACGGCCGGCCATCTTGGCATGCTCAAGGCCAAGCTGGCCAAGCTCCGGCGGGAACTCATCACGCCAAAGTCGCAGGGCGGCGGCACCGGAGAGGGCTTCGAGGTGGCCAAGACTGGCGACGCACGCATCGGATTCATAGGATTTCCTTCTGTGGGAAAGTCCACGCTCCTGAGCAACCTGGCCGGAGTCTATTCTGAAGTGGCAGCCTACGAATTTACGACGTTGACCACCGTGCCCGGCTGCATAAAGTACAAGGGTGCCAAAATCCAGCTTCTCGACCTGCCAGGCATCATTGAGGGCGCCAAGGACGGCAAGGGGCGTGGACGCCAGGTGATTGCCGTGGCACGCACAGCGAGTCTAATCTTCATCGTGTTGGACGTTCTCAAACCCCTCCAGCACAAGAGGCTGATTGAGAAGGAGTTGGAGGGTTTCGGCATCAGGCTGAACAAGAAGCCTCCCAATATCGTTTTCCGCAGGAAAGACAAGGGTGGGATTAATCTACAGACATTGGTGCCACAGTCAGAATTGGACCTGGATCTGGTCAAGACGATCCTGGGCGAGTACCGCATTCACAGTGCAGACATCACGCTTCGTTATGACGCCAACGCCGACGACCTTATTGACGTAGTTGAAGGCAATCGTTCATACATTCCTTGCATCTATCTTCTCAACAAGATCGATCAGGTGAGAGCTTCTCAAAAGTCAGCAACACTCATAGTTGACGATCACTCTGCTCTGGTACGTATAGATATCGATTGAGGAGTTGGACATCATCTGCGAGATTCCACACTGCGTGCCCATCTCTGCGCACCACAAGTGGAACTATGACAGCCTGCTGGAGAAAATGTGGGACTACCTGGCCCTCGTGAGGATTTACACCAAGCCTAAAGGTCAGCTACCCGACTACGAGGCGCCTGTGGTGCTACAGTCGGAACGGTGCTCCATCGAGGATTTCTGCAACAAGCTGCACAGGAGCATTATCAAAGAGCTCAAATACGCCCTCGTCTGGGGATCCTCGGTCAAACATCAGCCGCAAAAAGTTGGCAAGGACCACATCTTGCATGATGAGGACGTCGTGCAAATTGTCAAGAAGATTTAACACGGAATAGGCCTTTCACTGTACTAAAAATGTGTTAAAATTTTTTCAATATGCACAATTATAAAAGCAGAACTATACAATATTATGTTCTGATCGTTGCCTCACGAGGAGACACGTACGAGTAAGATCTACGTACCGTATGCGCCGTACACAATCCGAGTGCTTCCGTCCTGCGATCCTCGTTCAACGTGGCAGGAAGGACGGTAGACGGAACAGTCAGCAACAGCCTCAAAGTGACCCGTGAAAACACCACAATGATGAGATGATATCATACAGTTCAGATATGACCAACGCTTGCGGGTCTCTCTCTACGAATGTTGTGTCTCTACTCTTCAAGAACATTGGCCACGTTTAAAGCGCACAATACGTCTGCCCTCAAATGACAGCAGTGTGCATATGAACGCCACTGGCAAGATCACTCTGTGGGAATCTGCAAATGCCTCGTCCGAGGGCTGTCCAGACGTCTTGCACAAGATGCACACAGTGTGAGCCAGCATGGCCACCATAACAGTATATACGTACATCTCTCTATATACATAAAGCGCTAGGACTATGTACATGCAGGTGTGTGCACCGATTGTCACCAAACTTGGTCAACAGACACTGCGGACGGTACGAACTTCCATCATCATAGGTCGTGGCCACGGCTTCGAGGGCAATCGTAGCAATGGCGAGGGCGAGGGTGATCGTAGCGATGACACTTGGGGTAACCGAAGGCACGTGCGTGGATGGCAAGTTTGGATTGATCCGTGCAGATCCGAACATAACGCACATAAGCGTTAGTAATATCACAAGTTACGAAGTCACTTAAAGGTGCTAAAGAGACTTCACCATACATGACACCAAAGAGTGAAAAAGCTCTCACAAGCGACATTCCAAACCCAGCCATGACAAGCAGACAATCCAACAGTCGCATGCGATCCTGGGACTGTTGCCATGTGTGCTTTCTATACCTTTCTTACCAACTTGCACACATGTGTGGAAAATGGAGACAATGCAATAGCATACATGCAACTTCCACGAGCACAAAAAGTTTTTTTTGCACATTTCCTCGTTCTGTCGCTGAACAGTTACACAGTTTTGTGTATGCGTAGGACGGAGGAAACATCACTGACCAAAATTGGGCCACGAGACAGCCAGATGATTGGCCAAACAATGAGGACTGGCAATTTTCAGTAGGCAGCCAATCTTGGACATGCGGCTCCCATGGATGATATCGACTGTAATACACACTGGTTCTCCTATGTCTGTGAGACAGAGAAGCGCAGCTCCGGTTAGTGTCCAGGACTTTGGTTGTTTGACTGAGGATGGATCTGGTCTTGTCCGTGCCAAATTCCTACAGAGTTTGCTGCATGTCCATTGTCTGGATATCGCCCACTGACAACACATGAGTGCCACAAGTTGGTTGAGGACAGAACCACATGGACAGATGCTGTCAAGCTTGCACTTCTGAGGTACCCTGTATTGCCCACCGTGCTGTGCCCAGGAACAAATTTGAATTTGATATATTTGACAACATTTTGGGAGGTATAGGGGAAAACTAGGTTGATGCAGTAGGTTGAGTGTTCCATGAATCTTGTCAGTTATTGCAGGCTAAATAGTGGATCTACTCACACTCTTTCTGTTTCAGCATCTGGATGGGTACCTCAGATCGAACCAAAGAGGGCGCGGAAAATGGCAGTGCAAGTGGTGGAAGAAATAATCTCAATGCGGCGGCAAATAACTGAGTTTGCTGACTTGACCTGCTCGATCACCGGGTGGAACAGCCCTCCTCCCCCTCCTCTTAATGCACGCATGTTTCTCAATGCAGCGAGCCCATATATTGGTGGCAAAGTCCTAGTGTGTGGAGGCAGGCTGTAGCCACCAGACTCATATGGTCCGCCTTCTGGACGTGAATGTATTTTTTTATGGGTGCAATGGTGGTTGGACTAGAGGCCCTGATTTACCTCATGAATGGAGCGAGGCACGTGGAGTAATGCCTGATGAGAAGAGATGGTGGGTTGTGGGGGGTGAGTTCCTCACTAAGGGTGTTGATGAGGTCATTGTCTACTCAATCTGCCGCCAACTAATTTCACCTCACCTGTTTCATACAGTGGGGCTACAAGTGAGCGTACAGCGGCAGAAAAGACGGAAAAGTTGATTTTTAGGGCCTTTTTTAGTTCTAAAATGTGACCTTTTTTGTTCAAGGGGGCCATTGCCTCCCTTTAATCCCCCCACCGGGGCTGCTGCCCCCTGGTCCCCCACTGGAGGCAAGCCCCCCAGACCCCCAGTTTTCACCCTGCAGTTTTGCTGGTT
>JAAUXU010046832.1_pt1 | contig 10088 bp, 21 predicted proteins | sample 7278151 | NCBI WGS metagenome assembly JAAUXU01 (sample SAMN14350113, study PRJNA611818) | marine sediment metagenome | isolation source: surface marine sediment (1.8m) | place: French Polynesia: Moorea | collected 2018-08 | reverse complement strand
TGTGAAAATTTAATTAGAGGAGGATTTAACGATGCCAGATCCTAGAGCATTTAACATAGAAGCGTTTAAGGCTAACTTCGGTGACGGAGCTAAAAGCTCTCTGTTTTACTACCAACCGAGTTGGCCTCCAGGAGTGGACGCACCGTTAACCGAAGAGGAAACTATATACCTAGTCAAATCTACTCAGATGCCATCTACTGCCTTGGAAGAGGTAACAATCAACTGGCAGGGATTTGACTGGAAGTTCGCTGGAAAGCATACCTACACAGATATTACAATTACGTTCAATGTAGATCTGGAAGCCAAAGTACGTATGCTCTACGAGCGGTGGAGTAATCTAATCCATAATCCTGTTACTAACTTCTATACCGTTCATTCTGAACATATGAGAGATCAGCGTTTACAGATGTTAGGGTATGAAGGACAAGTCATTCTGGAGTTCGTGCTTCATGATGCGTGGCCTAAAGAAGTTGCTCAGATTACTATGGACTACTCTTCTACCGAAGTCGCTACGTTTGACGTGACTTTTACTTATAGTTACCATGAGGTTTCATTCAGTGAGACTGGTGGTGCGCCAAGTACAGCAGGATAAAATAACTAGATTGTGAGAAGGAGGATAATATGTCAGATAAACCTAAATTTCTAGATCGTGTTAATGTTTATGAATTCAGATGTGAGTTACCAGGACTGAAACAGGAAGTTAAATTTAAGCCTGTTAATACAGGGAACCTAAAGAAACTTTTAACTTACGAGAACGAACAAAATATCATAATTCAAGAACAGGCGCTAGATGAGTTAATCTTGTCTAGCGTTTTGTCAGAAGACTTCGACATCAATGAGCTTTACTTGGAAGACAGATTTTTTCTTCTAGTAGAATTACGCAAGAAAACAAAAGGTGAAGTTCTTGAATTCACTCTCACTTGTCCTAAGTGTAAATCACAAACTCTGAATCGAGTAGACCTTGAAAAGATGCCTGTAAAGCCAATAGATCCAAATGTAGAAATGACCGTGGATCTAGGTAATGAGATTAAAGTCTACTTACGGAGATTGAAAAGGAAACATCAAAAAGAGATACGTCCTAACATGATACCACAGCATTTGACTCCTACTCAGAAGCAAGCAGAGGCTCAAATTCTGTATCATGCATGTGCCATCGAGAAAGTCGAGACACCAGAAGGAGTAGATGAGAATCTTAAATTGACCGATAAGAAATATCTCATTGAAAATATTCCTACAGGTGATTATGATAAGATCAGAGATGCCTTAGAAGCAATAACTTTTGGAGTTGATCTATCTTATACAGTAGGATGTAACCAGTGTAATTTTAAACAAGAGGTTGACGTTCCAATCGAGAACAATTTTTTTTCATAATTAATTTGTGGGCTTCTTCCTTGAAGAATATAATCGAGGAGCAATACATACTCGCAAGGAAGATAAACATAAGTCCAGATGTAAGTAATATGTTGCCTGATTTTGAGAGAACTATTTATTGTAACTTGCTGATAAAAGAACTTGAAGAAGAAGAGAAGAAAATAAAGCAATCAGGGAAAGGTGGTAAGTAAATGGCCGCAACATTAGAAGACAAGCAATTCCAGGAACTCAATAAAAGTGTCAAGATGATAGTTAAGACTCTGGAAAATGCTATCGGTAATACTGCTACTCAGAAAGCTAAAAAGAGCGAAGAAGAACTTTTAGCAGATCTCCGTATGAAGAATGTAAAGAAGGAAGAGGAGTTGCTTAAAAAGCAAGATAAGCAGGAAGAGACAAACCGAGTTAAACTTTTTGATGTTGCTACCTTCATGAAGGAAAGTGCTACTCAATACTTCGATGCTACCAAAGAAGATAAAATAACGTGGGGAAAATTCCTATCGAGTCTACATACAGGAGTAAAAGATTGGTTCAATGCCGCTTCTAAGCAAAGAACCATGTTAGGAGCCACGTTGAGACTTGGAGCAACTCTATGGGAAAATACTCATAAACATCTTATCCAGAATTTCCAAAGAGCCTGGAGTAAAGTAACCAGTGTAGTCAATGAGGTATTAGGAGAATTAGGAGAAGTATTCGGATTTATCAAGGATACCATGATGAGCGTATTCGGATTTATCAAGGATTCCTTCATGGGATTTTTTAAGCGAGTACCTCCGCATGATAGACGAAGGAATAAATTACTACAAGCTCTTGTCGGATTTGCGAGAAGAAGAGAAAAGAGAGATATGATTCCTGGAGCAAAAGATAAAGGAATCGATTGGGGAATAATCGGAGGACTTGCTTTAGTAGCCGCTGGAGTACTTGGAGCCTTTTTGGGTAAACTTCTTCTACCTTTCCAAGCTATAGCGAAAGCACTTAAACTTGGGCCGATATTCAAAGCTATAAAAACATTTTTAATGAGCTTTCCAAAACTTGCAGGATTCTTTAAAGCTCTAGCTAAACCTTTCGCAGCAATTAGTAAAATATTTCTAGCGGCACAAACGAATCTTCCGTTTTTCGCTAAGTTAGTTACTGCTTTCAAGTGGGGATTTGCTAAACTTGCGTGGCCTATACAGTTAGTATTATCTATCTTTGACTTTATAGAAGGATGGGCCGCTACAGAAGGAAACATTGCTGAGAAGTTCATGGGTGGTTTAATGAATGCTTTTGAGAAGTTCATGGATCTACCTGTTAGACTTATAGGCTGGATTGTAGAAAAAGTAGCTGGCCTATTTGGTGCGGAAGTAGACGGAGTAGCCGAAAAAATAATGGGATTCCTGAAAGGCATCATAGAGTTTGGTACTGCCTGGATGAAACCACTGATAACATTCTTCGAAACATTTTTTACTACGGAAGGAACTCTAGTAGAGAAATTAAAGACAAGTATCGGAGCTTTCTTTGAGGCTTGGCAATCATGGATCGATAAGATAATCGATAAATTTGCACCATTATTAAAATGGCTAGGTATCAAAATTGGTACTCCAGAAGCAGCGACCACTACTCCAGCGACCACTGCTCCAGAAACCAGTACACTTGATAGAACTACAACTGCTCAAGCTAAGAAAACAGCAGCCGAAAATCAAACTCAGACTGATGAGGTAGTAAACGCTATTAATGATAACACTAAAAAACAAATGGATCAGAGTAAGAAGTTAGCAGATGAGCAAGGAGATATAACTGCAATGGCTATTGGTGGTAAGGGTGGAGATGCAGGGCCAGCAGATACAGCAGATAAACAATTACCAGATGACTCAGAGATATACGCATTCTTAGCAGGAAACAATAATTTCTAACGGAGAAACATTATGCCTAATAGAGATGGAGACATAGCTAGTCATAATCAAGCAGTAAAACGAAATCCAAGTTTAACTCATCCGTGGGGAAGAAAACCAGAGGAATACGGATTTGTCTGGATTCATATAAATGCCAGGAAAATTTTAGATCAATATTCCAAAGGCGCTGGAAAAATTATAACTAGAGAAGGCGCACCAGAAGTCCAGTATGCTTTCTTAGCTCCGTTGAATATTACGGAGACTGTCTCTCATAATTGGGCTGAGTATGATTCCATCTCAAGCCGTATTGCTCAGAAGGTAAGAACAGCCGCTAAGATCGGAGCAGAATTTCAAAGTATAGTAGATTCATTCTCTCGAAATACAGAAGATAAAGCCAAAGCTAAAGGACTCATGCAGCAGAAGTCCGTAACAGCCGCAAACTCATTAGCTTCTTTTGCCAGAGGAGTTTATAATAGAATATCTCCTCATAGTATTCCAAAGATCAAAGTCGATACTCCGTTATACTACGAGAATTCAGCGAGAAGAACTTTTACATTTGAAGTAATCTTAGTAGCGGAGAAAGATCCACGTATGGACGTTGTAGAGCCTGTCAAGGATCTCATGAAGTGGTCATCTCCAGCATTGAAAGGTCAAGGTGGTGTAGACATTGACTTCCCTTATATGTTTGAGGTATACACTCGACCACAGGAATTTATTAAGTTCTCTACTATGGCTTTAACAGCCGTACAGCCTACCTACCAGAGTCCTTATATTGCTGGTTATCCGTCAAGCTGTATTCTACAGCTTACATTTCAAGATCTAAGTCCTCTGTATCGGAGTGCTATCGAAACTGGATCAGTGATTAAGGTATTGAGATCAAACGAGACTAGAGAAAGAGAAGCAAGAGGGGAAGCCCCTACAGCCGCAGCAGGGGCTAACGCTGGAAGAGCTAATTTGTCTAGACCAGATCAACAAAAAGCAGCCTCCGCAGATCCTAAAAACAGAGATGACAAAAAAATGGGTGGAGGTCAAGCTGATTCTGTTTTTGGTAATGGAAATTTTGGATCAGGATTCTAATATAAGATAGTTTGCAATCCCATTCCGTCAGTTCTTAGATTCCCTACAGAAAATCTTTCACACAAATCGAAGAAGTCTACAGGTTCGTCTTCTTCCTGGATAAAGCATGTAGCATTATTAATGACAGCCTGTAAAACTCCACCGATGTCTCCGTCAAAAACCACGCCAGCCGTGGTTTTACCGTACATACCTCTGCCAGAGTAGTCTTCTCTAAGCTCTGCGTCAATGCCTTCGTCCTCTAATGCCTGGACTAAAGTCTCTGCTAATTTCCTATCCATTTTTCAATCCTTTTTTATAGATGCATAACCGAAGATAAAGTAACTATGTCGTCAGTTTGGCCGATGGACTCCATAGTTCTCATTCCTACTAAATCTCAAGTCATGCATCATTCATATAGCCTTTGGGAATGAGTACAAGGAAAGCCATATCGTATAACGGTAAATCTCAAATGTCAAGCATTATTTTTCTATGACGCAAATTGCCGTAAAAGTGACAATTTTTGTCACATTCCAGAGGTATCAAATCTCGTAAGTATCTGAAATCATTAGATCGCAACTTTGGCACGATAGTTGCTTATATATATGGCATGAAAACACTGAAAACAACGATACCAGAACAATACGCACAAATAGATGGTAAAGGCTACAATATGTTAGAAGCCGAATTACGGAAAGTCTATAACGACTATCCTGAGTACAACGATCCTGAGTTAGGTGGTAAAGGCTTCATGGCAATGGTTAAACTGTTTGCCGAAGATGATTTCTATCATGAACATTATGTAGCTCGTAAATATCTGGAATTAAATGAAGTTTTTGAGCAAGGTCGATCCGCTGGTAGAATCGAGATCCTGGAGGAAAATTTAAAGAGAATGTAAAAAAGTTGTTGACAATCTATCTTAAATAAGGTACACTGGTATTATAACGATCAAAAAGGGAGAAAAAAAAACATGAGCAAAAAATATGAGAATGACATCGATTATAAAGGATTCAATATCGTGATCTGGAATGATAACGGTAAGAGAGTCTTTGCAATCGGAACAAAGGAATTTCCTCATATGCCTTTTGCTAAAGAGTATGTAGATAAAATTCTCCAGAAAGACGAAGCATATCAGGATGACGAAGGTGTATGGCGCTGGAAAAGTAGCAATAACGTGCCTTTCGAAGACATGCTGGAATGTTGGGGTTTGGATGACGAAACCATGCAGAAATGCATAGCAGCAAGAGAAAAAGATTGCGCTGAGTTTGCAGAAGATTATCGTAAGCGCATGGAAAACCATGTACCTTCTGACGAAGAACTTTATGAAATGAGAGCCGCTTTTGGCGAAGGTGCGAAAGTAGTCAACGTAATTACTGGTAAGTCAATTCAGTTATAGGAGGAGTCATGGAGTCATTAGTATTTTGGGTCATCGTAGTTTGTCTAATACCGTTTATAATAAGGAACAAAAAAAATGATACTACAAAAAATCAGAAATAATAAAGGTTTCTCGCTGATCGAGCTTTTAGGAGTTCTGATTATATTAGGTGTCCTCTTTGCGCTGGTAGTGCCTCACGTCATTGACTTTGACTCTAACGCTAAAGGTGTGTCAGAGAACTACGAAGGCAAAGCTCAAGAGAGACTTGACGTATTCAAGCAGTATGGTGGTAAAGATAACTTATTCGAAAAAAAGGAGTAATTATGTATTTTGAAGCAATCGACACGACAAACGTAGAGGAAGCAAGACTTGTATCTCATGACTTTGAAGTAGAAGGTCAGAGGCTAACCACTGAATTGGGATTAGACATTCCTGACAAGAAAGCCATCGTCAAAATCAACGATCCCTCCGCTCAGACTCGCTATACCTATTTAGGTACAGTGGGTATCGGTTGGGAACCAGTACAGCCGAAGGTTTTATACGACATGGCTCAAGAGCTTCTGGATTCTACTCAGGGAAGCATTAACGGAATTCTTAACATGCATGAAGGTGCAGTTATCGGGATATCCTTTAAACTGGCAGAGCGAGAGTATGTCCAGGATGATAAGGTTGACTTGAACTTCCTGATGCTCACTGCTTTCAATGGCATGTATGGTCTTTCTGGTAATGCTATTGCCTATCGTCATGCTACCGATAGTATGGCGAATACCTCCAACAAAGTCTTCAATCTCAAGCATACGAAGTTTGTCGCTAATCGGATTGAGGTAGTCAAAGATATGTTGAAGTACTACAATCAAGAGATCAACTCTTTTGATATTCTCATGAATCGCTTAGTCACTCGTCCGATGAGCGTAGCGCAAGCTACGGAGTGGTTTGCTACCTTATTTCCGAAGCCTCAGTCTCAGAGATCCGAAGTAATCCTGGAAAACTCCGTTGAACAATTCGTTACCATCCTTAACAGGCAACGTGAAGAGAACGTCCAGGGTGTGAAGAATACCTCTTACGGAGCTTGGTGTGCCTTGTGTGAGTACGTCAACCATGAGCGCACTGTCAGAGTCCATAACGGAAGAGATGAGGACGAAGTTCGTTTTCAGACAATCAACTTTGGCACTGGTAATCGAATGATTCAGAAGGGTATTGACGGACTGAATAGCTTTCACTTCGATGCCGAAGAATTCATGATTGACTAGGAGGAATCATGGCTAGATGGTGGGAACATAATTGGGTAGAAACAGACATGCAAGAAACCTATGGGCCTAGATGTCTAATCATGGATCAAGAAAGAGTATGCTCAAAGTGTGGATTCAAACAATCCTATGAAACTGAGCATTCATGGATGAGAGTTGTAGGAAAATCATGGTATCCGAAAACAGGAAGAAAATGTCCTAAAGGAGTTAAGTAAAATGGATATGTACTATCGCTTAAAAGAAGAACTTCTTTGTCAAGATTGCAAAATCGATTTGAAGTTTGAAGAACGTACAGGAGCAGGATATTTCATGGCTTCCTGTATCGGATGCGGTGCCAAGGTTGAAGTTGAGATATTCACAAGAGTTGTATTTCAAACCATTTTGAAGGAGAAGAAAAATGAGTGATGACTACATGAAAAAATGGTCAGCAGCAAATGACGCTATCCAGAAAAAGGTAGAGGTAGCACTGGCGAAGAAGAATCAAAAACCGTCAGTCATCTACAGTGCCTACAAATCCGATAAAGACGGTATACCGCTGGACAATCTTGACGAGATCGCTGTCATGGGTAAAGTCATAATTGTCGAGAATGCAGATGACTTCTTCGGCAATGGCAATGGCTATCAGAGTACCGTTATTAATAATCCGACTTGGCTGGATCTTACCTTGCTGGCAAACGAGATGATTCTCATTGTAGGTGATTTCCATCATATCTATTTTGAGGACGTTCGTCCGATGGATTCAGAGGGAGAAGTCAAGTTATACAAATTCGTTATGGGGAGTTAGTCATGAGTAGTCATAGATGGATAGAACGCTGGACGGTAGAGAGTCATACTAATCCAGACAAAGGATACATTGTCTCAAGAGCAGATGACGAAGAGACTTGGGGTTGCTCTTGTCCAGCATGGAAATTCCAGAGAAGAAGACTAAGAGATGGCATCTGTAAACATATCAGAGAAGTACAGAATATGATCGATACGGATACCTTTACTTCTCCTGAGTCTCATAGTCATATCCAAAAAGATGAGTTCTTTACAGAAGAGGAATTCACGCTATGAACATTTTAGCCAGATTGACTACAAGATGTGAGTTATTTTTCATAAATAACTATGAGATAAGATTAGGGAAATGTGTAACTACTATACGCTTTGGACATTGGCTATGTTCATGGGTATATGAAAATAATGCAAAATATTTTTATTTTGGGTTGACATTGATCGGTTTCTCTGTTACTATCTCAAAACGCAAGAAAAAAATCACTGGAGGTTTACGATGAAAAAATTATCTATTATACTATTGATCGGAGTCTTTTTATTTGCTGGTTGTGCTAACTATACTCAGCGTGGAGCCGCTATTGGCGCTGGTGCTGGAACTGTTACTTCTGTGATCGCTGGTAAGAGCGGTACTACTGCGGCATTGCTCATCATGGGTGGCGCTTTACTAGGTGGGATCGTTGGTAATTCAATGGATGAGGAAGCCCGAAAAACATCCATCCAGAATCCAGGCAGGAATGTCATCCAGATCGAAGAGCATCCAAATACAGGAAGCACTAACTGTCATAAGGTGACGAAGAAAACTTGGAGAGATGGAAAAGTAGTCAGCAATACCACTGAGGAAGTTTGCACTGGCAACAAACGATCTAATACCTATTAGACATTTCGGAGCAATGGGATAGGGGAGGGTTTAAATGTCTACTATAAGCCTTTTGAAATATAAGATCAGAAAGTTCCGTAAACAGCATGGTCATGTAGCTATGTCAATGTTTACTCAAAGTGAAAAACTAGAGATCATGCAGAAGATTAAAGAGCAAAGAGAGAAGCTAAATGAAGCCAGGAAAAAAGATCGGTATAATCGGAACCAGAAGGCGCAATAACCGCTCCGATTATATAAAGGTACTGGAAGTCTTCAAGCAAGTCTACGAATACGGAGATTGGCTTGTCTCTGGTGGTTGTCCTAAAGGTGGTGACGCTTTTGCGGAAAAGATAGCTAAAGACTTTGGTATTCCTATAGTCATCTTCAATGCCAGATGGAACCATGAATATAACCATGAGGCAAAATGCTTCGATAGAGTAAAAACGAAGAAGTACGCTGGTTTTGATCGCAATAAAGACATAGCTGGTCACTCCGATATCCTCATTGCTTGTGTAGCCGAAGATCGAACTGGAGGAACTGAGGATACGATTAAGAAGTTTGAGAAAATACATCCAGAAAGGACTCGATGGATCTTCGTTATCCATTAAACAAAGTACTTTAATAGAACTGTTGAGTGAGATATGACTAGGAACGATAAAAAACATAGATATCTTTACGAGTGGGGAAACTACAAGTCAGATCGAAACAAGACAAAGAGAATTCTCCGTCAAGAGATCGGAGATATCCTTAGTTACGGAGAGTTCTCTAAAAAGGATCTTATCGCTATTAAGGATCTCTGCAAAACACTTGGTTTCGATTTACCTGATACCAGTAGTCAATTGATTGTGAGGTCATAATGGACGAACATACAATTTATCATGTTAAACTTGTGAGGCTTTTTGATCCAGAACCTAAACTGATATGGGAAGGTGAATGTAAATTCCATATCCAGCGAAGACGAAATTTGGATATAGGAGTCATTGCTCCGAAAGATGGTCTTCCTGAATTACCAGATTGGGCTGAGTACTGCCAGGAAGATATCGAATCAGTTACCTCCGAAACAGTTAGGTTTGTCAATGAAGATTACCTCATGATAGTAAAGGTGTGATATGGAAGGATTCAACGAAGCAATAGACGATTACATTGTAGCCGAATTAATGAAGTCTCCGAAGATCATCGATATCTACGAGAAGTACATCGATAAAACTGTTTGTCCTGACTTCGGCAATTGGGTAAAACTTAACTACGAGCGTTTGACTAGAGATCAAAAACGAGAACTCGATGTAGATAAAGTTCTGGAGAAGATTCTGGCGAAAAATGGCACTGACTGAATACCAAAAATATAAAAGATGGGAATGGATCGGTGTCGATGACAGAGGACATTACAAATACTACTGTCCTCTCTGTCATGAAGTCATTTACCTGGACGCTAAACTAGTCAAACCAAAAATCTGGACGATAATAGCAGAATTTGTAAAAAAACACGTTAAAAATAGCGATACTTTATACGCTATTTTCAAGCGAAAAAAGGAGAAATAGACGAG
>JAAUXU010012891.1_pt1 | contig 10088 bp, 10 predicted proteins | sample 7278151 | NCBI WGS metagenome assembly JAAUXU01 (sample SAMN14350113, study PRJNA611818) | marine sediment metagenome | isolation source: surface marine sediment (1.8m) | place: French Polynesia: Moorea | collected 2018-08 | reverse complement strand
TCTTGTCTTATGATGTGCAGTATCTTGTCTTATGATGTGCAGTATCTTGTCTTATGATGTGCAGTATCTTGTCTTATGATGTGCAGTATCTTGTCTTATGATGTGCAGTATGTTATGACAGACATGAGGATAAGGGGTTAGAAAATGCCATTTTTTCCAGGGCCCAAGGCCTCCCCCACGTACATACATACTCCGGTGACCATTATTGGCCACACTGTTGGGAACTTTGCAAAGTTGACCACTGTGACTAAGGTCTATCATATACAGCGTGAGGGGTCGCATGTACGTGTGTGTTCTCCTATTCCCGTTGAATGTTTGTACTGATTAGTTCACGTTGTTACCGTCGACTTATTGACTGAGTGGGAAACTGTGTTTACAGCCCACACAATTGTCAAGACGGACTCACACTTTCACTTTTGGGGAAGAGGGGAGAGCACGCTAGGGTCTGTCTCAGGTCTGTCCGTGTGATCGCGCCCGCAGAAGCGTCTACAGAGACAAAGGCCAAGCGAAGCAGCGAATTGCGCCAGTTTAAGCGCACCCGCCAGGTCCGGACGGGAGTTGCATGCAAAGAAGATACAAACAAATAACATTGCCGCTCAAGGGTTTTCTCGAGCGGCGGAAATGATTACCTTTTACCTGGTAATTATATTCCGCCAAGCAAATTGAGATGGATCCAGTCTGAAGAGCCAGCGACTTCCCAGACAGACAAATTGGTCACTTTTTGTTCGATTTCGAATGGGCCAGAAAAAATAAATCAAAGCTTTTTTGCCCCGATTAACTTTTTGCTCTGCAGTCATTAATCAGCCCTCGCTGGAGCACCACAACAACGTGGGGAAAAGAGTTTGAAACTGCTTCTCCCCATTGATTTCGCTACCAGCATTGTTCATTTGTCATTCTCAGCCAAGGAGAGCAAAGTTCTGGAGCTGCTTGTAGCTCCTCCGGACGAATCCGGAGATGCCTCCACGGAGAGAGAAATATTCAGGACTGTCCTAGAACTGATCGCTTATGCGTGTATATATGTATTCACGCACGGTTTAGGGCAGGGAAATCGTCCTCTGCAAACTAGCACAAGCCAGCGTGGCTCAGGAGAAGTCGTCGTTCTTATGCCTGGTCCGGGCTCCTTCCGCTGTCCACCCACTCCGGGTCACCCTCACATCCGGGATCCTTTGCCCCTCTGGAAGTCCCTGATCCGGAAGGACCGGACCCACCTCTCTTCTCTTGCTCTTGTTTTCAACGTTGTCGAGATGCGCTATTAAGTGTTTGTAGTAACTTCTTTGGCTTTTATATGACGTTGCCAGAAAAAGATGTTTCCTGGTTAGCCCCTAAGAGTCACCATGGCGATTGTGGACATATCAAATAAAGTTGTTTAAAAACTCTCAAAAACACTCTGTAGTAAACACTAAGGGCTCCATGACCATTCTGTTCCACCTAATGCCATACACAATGTCTCAAAACATCAGAGTTCCTGACGAGGAAAGGTTTCGAGAATGCTGACCCGATGAATTGGCCACCAAAACCGGGCAGGTCTCAACCTCACCGAGAATCTTGGGAGTCTCTTGCGGAGGAACGTCTCCAATGTAGACAGACGGCACAAAAGGCCTGATGAGTCATGGGACAATGTTGAGTCTGCCGTCGAAGAGATCACCAAGGAGATGTTGAATGCAGCAGCCGATGGCCCAGACAGGAAAGGGTTAAACTGGGTATATCTAAAGTGGGTCCAGGGTCGCCTGAGTGCCTGCTTACAGACCTGTCGAAGTCAAACATGTTGACCAATCAGTTAAATTTTTGTGGGTTTGTAGATAACACTCTGGGCTAGATGAATACCAAATTTGGAGTCCCTGGGTCCAATGTGGACAGGCTCATGGCTGTTGGCATTGGGACCTTGGCACAGGGCAAATTGATATTGACAGAGGTGCCATAGGCCAAGAAGATGACGTTATGCACAAAGTTGTGCTAAACAAAGTTTGAAGAATACAGTTTGAGCTGTAGTATGAACAGGGTTTTTCAACAGAATACATTTTTTGTATGTACAGACTGGACGTCTTTGACGGACGGTTTTAGGGCACTTTAGTAATCCAAAGCATCAAGACCAGCTAAAAAAAGCTTCAGAGCATAGTTCCCATAATTCTCAGTGCATAGCATCTATAATTCGAAATTTAGCTCGTCGCACCCACTTAGTCATGAAATCTTCAAAACTAAAGCATCCAACCAGAACGCAGTGGATACTCGTGAGTGATCCAACGGGAATCAGGAGTGATACTCCATACGCACGATTTACCAACGTACGTGCATATTTTTCTCTCTGGCGGGACCAATTCTTGTACTATATGAACCTCTGCACTTTTCTTCCCTCTCCATAGAGACATATTGTAATTCAACACTCTGAAGCTGATGAAACACCGATGTTCTGATTGATTAGAAATTGACGACGCATAATGTGTACTACAAATATTTGTCAATAATGTACAGTAATCTCTCCATTTATCTGTGAATGTTTTTGTGAGTCATATTTGAATCTTGCCTGATGACGTCGTCTCAGCTATTCACTTCACGCCAGCGTATTTTCAACCCAAGGCAAATTGTGAGTGATCAGAGAAATATGTCACCCCTCCACGTTCAAGTTGGAGGGGTTGAGCGCATAGTGAACATGAAAACTGGATCAGGGAGAGCATTCAAGTATGTTACAAACATTATCAAGGAGGATCAGGGTGATTGAATGGATGATTCATGCCAGGCAGTCACTTTTTGCCAATCTTCATCTGCAGACCGATGGACGCACACACGTTTTCCAGGATTCCCTGCGTCTTCTGCCAAAATTGCTTAGTTCACAAGACCATTCTTAGCTGTTATAATCGTGCACGTACAATTCACCTTCTTCGTCACTCACGCAAGGAATGATTGCACGATCCTCTGCTCCTGGACCGGTGCAAACGTGTGGCATTGCCGTTTTTTCGGTGGCTACAAGAGCAAACTATATTGAAAGACTCTTGGCACACAGTGTCAGCCTTGACGAGCGTTGGAGGGAAGTTAGACTGACGCAGGATCGTTGGTCTGGCTCAGAAGACCTCGCCAGATCGACGCCCAATGTAGTGCTTGTTGTCCATCAGTCGAACACATCCAGTCATGCTGGGCTTGATCATCCTTCATTGCTCGTCTTTTTACTGCCACGGCCAGGGTTGCCCACTGATTCAGGGCTGACACATTAGCAGCACCTGGTAGAGCCTCAACGAAGTCCTCCGGTGCCCGAAACCAGGGTTGCCAACTCGTCACGACACAGGACAGTTTGTGCGCTGCCCACTTGCCGCAGAAGAAGGCCAGCTCCTGGGAGACAAGGTTGGACCTAACAGACCCCCTCCTTCTGGCCCGACCAGACCGATTCCTAGACCCAGATCAAGTTGCGCCAGGTAAAAATTGCCTTTAGCTGCGTAACTCGGCTAATTATGGCTCTCGTCAGCCGTTACCTCTTCCTGTAATGTGTTGGAGCCATGCAAAATATCGGGCTGGAGACTAAGGCGGAGCAGGGAGAATGAGCGAATTTTCGTCACAAAGGCGCAGAAGGGGCCAAACTTCGTCTTCACTTCTCACATTCCTCGGTACAGTGACGGATATAGAAAAAAGTTCGTGTGTGTGACGTGGTGAAGAACGATTTTCTGGGAAAAGACATGACGACTTCATGCGTTTCCACCAACTCCTATGCATCGATGTTGTTCACGCATATGCGTCGTCGATTTTGTATAGTTACTTTGCAACTTTTCCGCACAAAAAGGCAAAGCAATTTCTGATTAGTGAGGCAAAGTTTTGTGGCTAATTAGCGCAGGCGGTATTTTTCTTGAAAAAAAAATTGAATGTGCCAACGGGTCTTAAAGAATGTCTCCATCAGGGATGGTCGAATGCGGTACATAAAGTGTGCCAGTTGTGCTTTAAAATTGTACAGAACAGACAACGAAATACTCGGTAAAAAGAGGGAAAAGATGCAGTGCATTCCGCGTAAGCGGGAGTCCAATGGGACAAATTGCTTAGAACATTTCCTCATTGAAGTGAATCGTCACCTCCACTTTATCGGGAACTCCGGATAAGAGAGAAAAAATCTTTCCTCTTAAGCGAAGTGCACTGTGCGCGCCTCTTCACGTCAATAGACAATGTGCCAAAGGGTGCAAACTTTGCAGCAGATTTGCAAAAAACATGCATAACATGAGGCTTCGACGTCCCAAGTCCTCTGTGTCCGCACCTGAACATGACCTATGTCTGACAGCAAAGAGAAATCTGGAGCTGTCAAATGGTCAAAACATGCTTTTCACCATTCATCATGAAAAGAGTTTTAGGCATATGTATCCGTTTCTCGGCATCAACAGACCTGAGTGATCGAACAGAGCAAAAGTGGCGCATGATCGGGGTGACAGCGGAAAACGAGAGGGGGGGGGGGACAAACATCCAGGGGCTGCTTGACCGTGGTCAATACGTTGAGTCACATTCGGTGCTTCACAGTAAACAAAGGCTACTTCTCAGAGGCTTTTAGGTTGAAGTATAAAGCTGGTAATAAGCAACAGTGTGACAGTTTGTGAATTCAACACCAGTGTCAGTTGTGACAGAGCAAATTCACACAAACTGAGGATCAGAGAATGGCTATAAAAGGTTTTGCTCTCAGACCTGTCTAAGACTGAGGCTGTCAACAGAGATCTGAGTCAGACTGCAGCAGCAGATAGCAACTACTATAAAAGTGAACAATGCAACTGTAGCCACAAGAAGAGGAAGGCCAACCAAGGGAAAGGAGATTCTCCTCCGGCGACTGATCAAACTTCATGACGAGGAGGGCATCCGCGGGATGTCCCAGTCCAGATCGGCAGGGATCAACAGCTAGAAGGATTCCGTCTGGGCTCTGGTCAGGCATGACTTCAACCAGTCAACAGGTCAGAGTCAGAGAACAGGTGAAAGTTGGCAGTTCTCCGCGCTGCCACCAGGAATGAAACCAGGGTAAGAGTTGACCCACAAAATGCAGCCATCGCAAAGTTCCACGAGTCAGCCAAAGTGGTGGAGGCCAAGGCATACCCGTGCCAGATCAGCACAGTGCTTATCTTGACGTAGATTGTACCAGGAAGGGATCTGACGGGCGCGCCCGCCCACGCCACGCAGGACAGTCAGTCAGTACTTGACTACCAGAGTGACAACATCCGTGTTTCTCTGGGAGTTCTGGCCCACCATGCGTAATATCCTGAGGTGCTGCTACTACAACGAGGGTCGGACCGCTGCCAAGTGAACCCCACCTGACAAGGCCTCTGGACCCCTTTGAGGGAGTCCTCAGTCAGGCCATTGAGGGCCCTCAGGAAACTGGAGGAGAGCATCAAAGAAGGGAAGGAGACTTCGGGGGCGACTGAGCGCCCCATCTACACCAGGGACTGTGGGGCTGCTACAACTGACATAAGTCATCACAACTGTTTTTCCTCGGTCGCCTTCAAATTTGCAGAGCAATTAATACTCTGGCAATACAAAATTGCAAAAATATTGGCAACGTCACAACATGAAAATTCTCGAAAGAAACAGTTTTCTGCATTCTCTGCCGTGACTTCTGAACGGCACTGTATACGCAGCTGCACGGTACAAGTAAGAGGTTACTCAGAGGTCAAAGTTGCTCCTGTTCCTTCTTGCATGTAAAAATGAGTCAAGTCCCATAGGTCGAAGCCTTCAACACACTTTGGCCACACGAGCTCAGTCACGACGTTGGGACAGATCTCGTCCAACTGAAACATCTCCGAGCCACAGAAGTTTGAACAATGCCTCCCCTTCTCCTCTGTTCAATTGAAGACAAGAACAGACACCATTAAAAGACCTCCAGCTCGACTACGTGGACCAAGTCCAGAGGTGTGGACGAGCCCATTCTGGGGGGCTCGAGCAAAAATCCGTTGAACTCGGTTCCTCTCGAGTCAACTCACGCTGCTAAGACCAGACACGTTTTCGCCTGAAGAAGCCCAAGACGGCCTAAGTAGGCATCAATCTCCGCGCAGTGATGAAAGAATGTGGAAGCCATGCCTCGATTTCATCGCCGGGCAGTCCGGGTTTGCCCATTCAGCCGATGGGGCAGGTGTGTGGTTCGATCAAAATTGACTCGCCCGCACTGCTCCATTAGGCCCTTGCCTGTCGAGTGAGATTACTGCGGTTCTGGATTCACCCGGTCCCGCGAGTTTCCCCAGTCCAGTTCCTCAGTCTCCCCAGGTTCCGCAGGCTCCGCAGACTCCGCAGACTCGGCAGAGTCCGCAGGTTCCCCCTGGCAGGCTTCTCAGCTCGAATCCATGTTTCTGCTCCAGTAGCCCTTGTCGACCTGTAAGACCTGATGCTGTTCAACTTCTGAAGCATCTCGCCATTTTGACTTCTTCCTTCTCTTCTTTTCTCCAGACTGAACTTGCAACGTTCCCAGTGCTGCAGTTGGCAGCGCCGCAGGTGATGAAGAATCTTGTTCTCTTTACTCAAGGTAAACCGCAGGGTGTCAAAATCTCCTTGAAGCGTGGTGAGGATTTATCAGCGGGTTCATTTCGACTCCATTGTGGAGAAAAAGTCTGGGAGAGTCCACACATATCTCACGGAATGTTGATAAAGATGTGTAATTCTTGATCAATTACAGCCATTGTTGAAGGATCTGGTCATTAAACAGCAAAAACTCCACCAGACATTTTCGAGACAGCGTTGATCGGGGTAACATTTGAATGGATCTTCAAAGCTTCTTCGGGAAAATCATTTCGCTCAGCGACAAGTGCGGCATGTCCAAAAAGCCTCTTCTTTGCATCTTACGTATCTTCTTTGGGGATAATATGGAGTTCCAATAAGATTGTGCCAGAAGGACCTTAGAAACAGTCAAGGGGTGACTGTTAGAACAACTATTCCGCGTATTTCAACTGTATTGTCCAGCTCTTGCCCGAGAGCCGTTTTTGCATCTCTCTCCGCGGGCTCCGCGGGTTCCGCGCAGAGCGCGGGTGCCGGGGAACCGGCCCGACGTCGTCCCTCTCGTGTACTCGTAGACCAATTGGTGAATGTGAACCGATCGTGGATGCGGACATGAGTTGGACGGAGTCGTGTGACCACTGTCACATGTGGCACCTCACATGTGAAAGAGCAAGGTAGTCATTGTGACCTGTATCAGACAGCATCACGAGGTCACCTCTGGTTATGTTGTATGCGTCGCGTCTCGAGCCGCGATGCTTCTTATACAAGGGTTTTGGACTGATGTGCACTTATAGAGAGACTGATGTGTGCGTGAGAGGGTCAAGATAACATCACACCACCCCTCAGGGGAAAACATGTCTAAATGGGGATGTGTGGCAAATGTAAATGCATACGCATACAAGAAGTAGAACGCTTAGTAATGTGTAATCAGATCTTCTGCCACTTCTTGCATGCTTGGCTGGAGTCTGATGTTTGTGTTCCTGGGTACTCCAGATGTTGCACTGTGCCCTGTCAGATTTTACAGAGCAGACTTGAACGAGGGCTGCACCCCGTATGACTTTCATTTGAACTTCATATCATGGATTTATTGGTCTTAGGATCCATTAACATGGAATCTGTGACTCATATGATTTTGACATGAACTTCATTGGGTGGGTGAATCAGTGTTGGGGCCAATCAACAAAGTTCTGAGGTAGGATAGATATATTATAACTGTGTAGACCATACAAACATGGCTCGTCGATCAAAGAGGGCGGCTGACGCTGTGCTACTCCTGCGCATACCATTCGCTCAATCGCTCATACCGTCTGTGCACCCAGCCTTCAAATTCGAACATGCATACATGTATGATCCTCAGGGTAAGTCATGAAAAATATCATATGAATGCAGATAACCTCTCGCAAATGAAGACCAGGAAACACGCAACCTTTTCTTTCTTTACTCGCAGTGAGCACTTCTTCCCCTTCATTCAAACCAGAGCTCCCCTTCCTTACAAACACGCATGCATAGCTAGCCTAAGCCTAGAGGCTGCCTTGTGATAGTTGGTCAGACGAGGGAAGCAGTAGAAAAAGGACAACACAAAATCAGCCAGTAGTCCTAGACCCCTACCGAGCCCAGATGTTGGTGCACATGTCCAAGAGTCTGCCACAGTCATGACCAATCGCCAGCTAGCCATCAGAGCCACCAGCTAGCCACCAATCACCTCTAGCCATCAGAGCAGACAGAGGCATCTTCAAAACATCTTCACCTTATCATTCCGCAAAGTCAGAAGTCAGAAGTCAGAAATCAGAAGCCCAGTATCTTGGGAAAACAATTCTTCTCAACCTCGGCATGACCCTTGTCCAGATCTTTGATCAAGCACAGACCTTGGAGCATATCAAGGGGATCAAGGGCCTTTATCCAAGCTGTTGATCAATCACTGATGGACACAAAAATCCACATGCCCTAGTCAATAAAATGACATCAATGAATATGAATGTGCTCAGGTACACAATGCCTTAGTGGCACACAGAGCAGATGCTCTAATTGGATGACCGGATGCAAAAGTTCTCCATGATCGAGAACTCAAGAAAGCTGATATTTTTATTCAAGTTGAGGATGAAACTGTTCTGAAAGATGCATACATCAGAATTTAATCAGACAATTGTCCTGTACTACAGGACCCTTTAGTTTTTAGGGATGAGTTTGTTCCAAGCAGCTTTCACTGTGACTCTTTGGACTGGAAGAGGCCAGGTGATTGGCACACGCACAGGTGATACAGGTGATACAGGTATCGCACAGGGAACCTTGGCCCCAGCTGCCAGGGCAAAGTGGGTCGGGAAAAATACTGGGGGGCTAAAGGACAGTAAAAGTCTTCAGTTAATGACCTGGTTCCACGGTAAAGTTCTGAAAGAACGTGTATGACCCGGCACGGCGGCTTGTGACCAGAAAACTTGGTGGTAAAACGTCCCAACTCTGTGTGACCAGTGAAGGTGAGCTAGCAAGCGCTCGGCACGGCAACGATGGCAATGACGGTGACGACGCAATGACGGCGACAATGCAATGACGGCAATGATGGCGAGGATGGCAATGACGGCGAGGATGCAATGATGGTGATGATGGCAATGACAGTGACGATGGCAATGGACATGAACTCCACAAAATAACACAACTGGATATAGACCAAGAGCTGAAACGTGCTCATGCTCTCGTGCTCATGCTCGCACAGCAATACTGAACAGGAAAGTCCGAGGTACACTGCGAGGTACACCGTTTTTAAGCACTCTTTGCCATCAGCCATCAGTTAGTCAGTCTGTCTGAGGTCATCTGACACGAAAGTATGGTTAGAACAGGATCCATCTGTCTTTTGCCAATCATGAAGGCCATGGTAAAAAGGCCATGGACGGGAATGTAGCGGAAGATTTGGACATCACCTATAAGGAGTGGAGAAGGAAGGCAGCGTGCCGATGCACCCCTTTCTCCAGCAAAATGCCAGAAGCCAGTGAAGCCAACTTTGGTCATACATCTTCATCACCAGTACACAAAGGCCAACCTGTCTTTCATATACTCTGAGGAAGTGGAGAGTTCAAGGTCCACCTGGCCTTGATCACCAGGCACAAGTCCGAGGCAGCCCAGGACTTTGAGGATGACTACTACTGGGGGCATGGATGGAAGAGGGTTGTATTCTAGGTATGAGTCTGAAGATGAACGGCACGAAATGATAGATTGCTATGAAGACTCAATTGACTTTGACTGCTATGAAGACTTGATTGACTTTGCCATGTGGGTCGATACCAGTGACAAGACTGTCAACTTTGACAAGCTGGCATTTGACAACAAGAAGGAGATGCTCAATGGCAAAGGCCTGTTCCAGAGTGATGACAAAATCGACGAGGAGGATTACTCAGGCCCGATAGGCATGGCACATCTTGATGAACCTTAAAGAAAGTTGAAAAGGAACACTTCCAAGGCACCCAGGGGGTGGTTCCTTCGCCTCGCTTTTTTATAGTGGTGTCGCCAGGAGCCCTACTCCACTCCACTCCTCTCAGCCTAAAGATAGATTAAAGAGGTTATTTTTGGAATGGATGAGAGGTCCTGAAACTGAATTTAAACTGGAAACACATCAGATACGGATGAAAGGAAAGCTGTGAACAGATCGTTGTCTTTGTTGGTGCATC
>JAAUXU010136692.1_pt1 | contig 10089 bp, 14 predicted proteins | sample 7278151 | NCBI WGS metagenome assembly JAAUXU01 (sample SAMN14350113, study PRJNA611818) | marine sediment metagenome | isolation source: surface marine sediment (1.8m) | place: French Polynesia: Moorea | collected 2018-08 | reverse complement strand
GTTGTCCCCCCTCCCGCCGCCCCCGCCCAGTTCCCGCACCAGTTCCAGCATCTTATCCACTCCTCCTCCTCCTCTTCTCGGAGCAGGGGCGGGGGCTCTTCTCAGGGCCCCCCTCCTCCTCCCCCCACCTCCGTCGGGGGAGGGGACGTGCTGCTGTCTCCGCCGGCGCAGTTTGGGCAGCACCACGTGAGTTCCTTTGGTTGTTTGAAGTCTTCACAATCTTTGATTGTTTTATATGATGTTGAAGTGACGAACAATAACGTTTTTATTGATGTTCTCCTACTGTTGCTATGTTTTGTTTGGCGTCTGTCACCGTTGCTTTTCTAGCTGAAGATGTTGATTTCAATCAGTTCCAACATTGATTGGTATGTATTTCTTCTTCTTCCTCCAGGGCTTCTTCCCCGGCGGCGACCCGTCTTCTTCCGCCCCCTCCCCTTCCTCCTACGTGACCCTGCCCCGCCAGCGGCCCCTGATGCCAAAGGGGAGCGGGCAGCACGTGGACTGGGAGACGCTCCAGATGAAGGCCAAGGCCACGACGACTCTCCCGGCGGCGCAGAACAGCAGCCAGGGAAAGGGAAAATCGTCGTCGTCGCTGCCCGTTTACGACGGGGTGGGGCCTAGGTACGGAGGTTCAAAGGGGCAATTAAACATCTGTATGATACATCTTCAAGACTGAATTTAACATGTTCATGTGACACGTACAGTAGACATAACCAAACACTGACCCCTTCCTTCCTTCAGGACGACGGCCACCGGCGCCTCCGCCAACCCTCCTCCTCCTCTCCTCCCCTCCTCCTCCTCGATCACCTCTCCCCCCGTGGCCATGCCACCAACCACGAAACAGTGCCCAACCATCCTAGAGGAGCCCTCCTCCTCCCCCTCTGCCCCCGCCCCCGCCCCAAGCAAGAGATCCCACAACAGGGACTCCTCCGGCTCTGAGGTTACCCTGCCAGAGTCCGAGGCCCTGGGGTCCTACTGCGAGCCCTTCGGGAAGGCAGTGCCCCCGCCGCCGCTGCCGCCCTCCGCCAAGGGGAAGAAGGTCGGAGGAGGAGGACAACCCAGGTAATTGTTTGACACATATTAATGTGCTTGGTGCAAAAGCATGACTTTTCTTTTGAATCTCCATCAGGAGCCGCGACAGCATCGTCTCCGCCGACTCTGATATGGACGGCATGCTCCTCTCCTCCTCCTCCTCCTCCGCGGACAAGGCCAACAACAGGGGGGCATCCTCCTCCTCCTCCTCCGCTCCCAAATCCGGCGTCGGCGGCGCCTCAAGTTGCCCTCTCCACAGGCCGCCCACCGTGGTGGGGAACGGCGACGGGGCAGGCGGAAATTCGGGCAAGAGGCAACAAGGCAAGGGCATTTTTTTAAAAAAAGTTAATGTAAGTCCCACAAAATTGCCTTTTTTGATTTTTTCAGGTGAGCAGAGGCAACTGAAGGGCATTTTGAAGAACCGGCAGTCCAGCGGCGGCGGGCGCAGCTCCACAGAGGCACTCGAAAACGTGTGAGGGTCGGCGGGGGAGGAAAGTAAATAAATATTCCGCGGGAAAAGGCAGGGAAAGCGGAGTGAGTGGAGTGGAGGAGGATTGTTGGTATGGGAGATACTGAAGTGGCTTTCCGGGACTGCGGAAGAGGAGGAGGAGGAGGAGGATAATGATTGCAGTGGTTGGAAGGGAATCAAAGGGAAGAGGAGGAAGGAGTGGTCGTCTACTATCTATCTCTGCCGAGAGTGTGTGTACCGTACTCAAGAAGAACAGAGTTGCCAAAAAAAGAGCATCATAGTCAGAAAAAATATACTGTATATTGCTGTGTGAACATATTTATATATGGTACCTACTACCCCCGGTTTTCTATATGCAAGTGGAGCTAGCTTTCTCCAGAACGAGTCAAGTTTTGTCGCTGAAGAGAAAAATAATCAGAAAGAGCGTTTTGGAGCAAAGAGACTGTTTGGCAACCCCGCTCCTTATTCCCTATCTATCTACCCCCACCAACCAACTCACCCACAGCCCAGAAGCCGCAAGGCCGTTGCTTACCATACACACTATACCAACCCAAGCAGAATCTCCGCCCTCACATTCATTTCCCAACCCAGAAGCATCGTGTTGTTGCTTTTAATATTCTCGAACGAAGAAAAAATAACGATTGCTGGAGACAAAACCACAAGTTTTGGATGAACCTTGTACCTACTGTCCCGATCCTCCCCCCTCCCCCCCGCGCTCAGTGATATGCCTCCGGAACCCCCGTAAATGAAGATAAAAGCGAAGGAAAGAAATATATATAGATGCGATGTGTTTTTTTCCGCGGCTGCTACTACTAATAGTTTTGTCGTCGTCTTCATTGCTCACGTACTTTATGTAAAGACATTCGGTGGCATATTATGAATGGCTCGGAGGGAAGATGGCAATTACGCCATGCGAGGTAGTAATAGGCACAGTTACATTCGACAAATTCCAAGTCAACAACGTCTTTTCGGTACGGTGAAGGGTTTTGCACACTTTTGCACCAGAGCTTTAGCTTTAGAGTGTTAAATCCCCTACTACTATGGCAGAGGCGCTGCACACGCGCTCACTCACACAGAGAAGCCGAATACACACTCACACACATATATACACAGTGATCCACATGAATTAAAACTTTCTTGAACGCATACTCCTCTAAAATCACATGGCCATTTGGGATCTAATGTTAGTAAAATTGTAGACCACTCTTTTTGCTAAAAAAATCGAACAATAAGGGGCTTCAAACAACCCCGCAGTTTTGGAGCAGCAAACTTCCAAAACAACCACCTTTTTGAGGCATTAAAAATATTCAAAATATATCTAAACACGTTTTAATAGCGTATTTGTAGTTATTTGAGATTGTGTCAGTCTTTTTGGACCCCCCTTTACTGTATATCCGGGACATCAAAGGCGGATATGGAACGGAACGGAACTGTGCCTCTTCCTCTTCCCCCCCTCCCCTTCCTTCTGCAACAGACATCACAAAAGCGGGGTTGTGAGAAAGGGGGGGAAAGGGGGGATGCCGGCAGTAGGGTGGGATTGAGAGGCCTCTCTAGCTCTCCATGCCGAATGTATAGTGGGATAGACATTCAACGAGTGTAAAAACTATATAACTGTTTAGTATCATGGGAAAAGTTTGATTTAAAAAATGCCCGTAAGGAAGAAATTCTGTTTGTTTTTTCCACAAGTTTGTGCGGCAGTTGTTGTTTCTTCCTGTTAGTGGTGAAGGCCTGTGTTTGTGTACAGAAGTACGGGAAAACGAAAAATGGAAGAAGGCCTTGAAAACTAGAGCGGGCAAAGTGGGAAGAGAGTTGGTCGGTCTTCTGTACAATGCTACAACACACATTGTCGGCTCTGTTCTCTGCTAACTGGATGTAGAAGGGGCCTCGCTCGCGGGGGGGGGAGGCCCTCCTCCCCCTGATGCCATATATTTCTCCTTTTCGCCCTTCTACCTTCTCCTCCCGTCGGGCAAAACAGCACTTTTCCCCATGGAGGAGGAGGAGGAGGAGGAAAAGGCAAGGGTGTGCAACACATTGCAGTGAAGAATTCGCCACTTTTCAGCTAGAAACCAAAAAAACAAATCAAATGAGTCTTTGTTTGTATCAAAAATAATGTTTCTGTGGGCAGCAACATAGTGGTGAGTTAATTGTACAATTTCGTACCTCCGGTAAGGCCTGCGCCCCGCTGCCCACCCGCCTACCTATACGAGGTGGCATTAAAACTTCACCTCCTCCTCTGCCTCCCTTTTTCGCTTTTGGACACACACAGGCAGTGTCCTCCTCCTCCTCCTCCTCCTCGTTACAACATCCTGTTTCCCAGGCAAGAAAAGGAAACAAAAAAGCAATCAAGACGAAGGCGGCAAAAGGCAGGGAAAAAAATCCCATTTTCCCTATTTTCACTTCGGGTAAATTGGTGGGAGGAGGGGGCGACAGTTGGCTGTATATTTCGTAGAGGGGAAAAGAGAAAGGAAAAGAAATGGAAAGAACGAGGGGAGGAAGAAGAAGACATATCTGCTTCGGCCTAACAAGATCGATCCAGTAGTCTCATAGCGAAACGGAAAAGATGTCTTTTTTTTGGTCTGAGGCGAAGATCAGGTCCTGAAATTGCAAGAGTTGCTGATGTTTTTCTTAAAGCTATGGCTCCTCGCTTAGTTCTGCAACTGGGTAAGGTTTCCTTTCAACCAGTACTTTTTAAAACAGTTGTTAATATATAAAATATTATACACTTTAATGAGTCACCCAAGCTTTCAATCATGTGAATGTAGCCTGCTCTTGTTTTTCCTTTTCGTCTCGCTTGGCAGATGGCCCCTTGCTCCCGATGGAAGGATGGATGGACCTCGGTGGTGGCCTTTTGGCACCAAGACACGAGGAGAGCCCTCTTTTTACCTGCGGCCGTAGGCCGGCAGGTCATGTAATGATGGCAGTTGTTGGGGTTGTTGTTGTTGTTGTTGTTGTTGTTGTTGGTGGTGGTGGTGGTGGGGAACAACTTTTATACATGGGTCCCTCCAGGGCCCATGTATGGTTTAGTAAAATTCAAAAGAAAGACACCATATTTTTATTTTTTTAAAGCCCATGTCTGGATCAATTGCCCATGTACCCTTGTACTGTATGGTGAATGGAGGGGGGTCACTCTTCATTCTGAATTTATAGTGTGAAAAAAGGCGGTTGGTATAAGCCACCATTGAACTACCCTCTCCTTTCCCACTATGATTTCAGAATAAAGAGGGACCCCCCCCTTTTAATAAATCATAGTGTAATCACCATGTTTGGTCTTTTTTAAAAAAATCCCTCTTTTTCATTTTTTTAAAAAGCCCATGTCTTGATTAAATGCCCATGTATGTTGGACTCAAGAAGTAAAAGAGGATGAAGATGGGGGGTCCCTCTTCATTCTGAATTTATAGTGCGAAAATGGTGGTTGGTGTAAACTACCTTTGGCCTACCTTTTCCTTTCGCACTATGATTTTAAAATGAAGAGGGACCCCCTCTTTTGTACAAAGATCTTTTTTGTTCCCTATACAGGGACCCTACCGCAGGTCATTGAACAAAGTTTGTTCTTGTTACGAATCGGCTGAAAATAAAGGCCCCTCTTTGTGAAAGGGCACATGATCCCAAAAGGATTGTTGACAGGGTGCTCTCTGGTCAAGGGACCGAAAAACTGTTGGACATGGGCAGAAAGGGTTTTTGCTTTTTTGCCTAGATGGATGAAGCGAGCAAATAGAAAATTATATTCGGAAAGGGGTCCCGCTATTTTGAGCCCTTTTTCTATATCCTTTTCCGCCTTCTTTGTGTTAGATACGAGAGAAATGGCTTATGGGCCACTATATACACCAAGCAAGTCCAGCAGTCAAGGCCATATCTTCTACCCATTTCCACAGAAGAAGAAGAAGGGGCCAACATGTAGTGGAAGAGGAAGATGGGGGAGGCGAAGTAAGATAAAAAAAGTTTCGCTGAAGTTGAGATAAAAGCCGTAGATAGGGTCGAGGGAGGGACCTCCTCCTCCTCTTCCTCCTCTTTCTTTTCCCTTTTTTTCTTTGCTTGTCGCTTTGACATGTGAGAAAGACTGCCTCCCCCTTGAAAGGCCGCCAGTGTAGTTCCAAAAGTGGAGAGAATAAGATGTTGTCCATATCAGGGAGAACGCGTTTTTTTCGGAAAACATAATCCCGTCAAAAAGTCAAGTACGAAAGACAATATTTCTCGGGAAAGCAAAACAAAAAAAAAGAGTCGACTTGCCTAAATTTTGGTGTCTTGTAAGGCCTAGGTACATCTTGTGCACGGAGGTTGTTTGGGAGAGAATTCAAGAGGGCAGAAAAAAATGGTCCTGGGAAAGTATTAGTTGCTTTCTATTGTGCGAGTCACCCATCCGTATTCTTGACAAAAACCACTGTAACAAAAATTTGCAAAAATAGTACGTCCCGGGAAAATGCTTTCAACACGAGATATTCAAACACAAGTTCAACAAGGAGATTTTTTTCCTAGCTTCATCTTACAGTAAATCAAACATACCTACAGGAGCAACCAGGCAAAATAATATTTCTTTCAATTTCTTTCTTTTTTCTTGAGAAGGGACCCCATGAATTATTGCACTATGGACAATGGACATCCCGCAGATAGAGACTGAGACAATAAGAAGATTTTTCTCTCCCGAGCAACCCCATGGGTATTTGGGGAACGTACCTCCCACCCCACCCCTCCAAAACCCAAAAATATAACCGATAATACCCTTCGCCCCTCCCACCCCATGTACACCAGCTCCCTAAAAGTCCCCCACAGAGAGAGGGAGGGAATCCCCCCCCCCCTTGCTGACATTAAGGGGATTGGGGTTCCTAAAACCACCTCCTGTAGCCCAAGCGTTCGAAGGCGGGGTTCGGAGCTGCAGTACTACTAGTGTGACTGCCAAAGAAGAAAAGGAAAAGGGAAGGGTTGGAAGGAGCAAGGGATCATCGTAGGAACCAAAAAGAAAGAAAAAAGGCTTGCAAAGAATCGCCAGGACCGAAGAATATACAGTGGTACACGTACTACTTTTCATAACACAATATCCGTGCTGACCATTCCAAAACTATTAATTGAAAAGCATTTTTTTCGTTTTGGGGAATGTAAAATAGGAGTGCAACATTGTTCCCTTTTGCCTCAATTCTTTCCAGGACCATGCACACCATGTTTGAGAGCCTGGAATTAAAGCGTCATACTGCGCCTGCAAAATTCTTTTCCCTCCCCCCTAGGCCCTCCTCTTTCTCCTCATTCTTATTCATTCGAGAGGAGGAAGAGAGAAGAGGCCTTGAATCTCGGATGGGTGTGTAGTAAGGGAACTTGCTTGCTACACACTGCGGATCACACTCTCTCCTTATCATAGGTAGACACATATTGATGTCAAGCATTGCAAAAAAAACATGCACTTCTAAAATACGAAAAACTTTTAATTTCGCAATGCAGGCACCGTCAGATTGGTCTCATATCAAAAATATTCTGAAATGTGTGCACGTATGTAAACCCTTCACATGCCCCCTCTCCATTTTAACACAGGTGGACACATTCTCATATTGTTAATGGTGAATGTTCAAAAGAATTGACTGTATCATTTCCCCTTTTTTCTCTGCAATTTAATAAAAAATATGTTGTAGTTAAATGCCATTTGCAGACCTGTGTTCACCTATGGAAACCCTTCACATGCCCCCCCTCTCCCCCCCCCCTTTCCCATCCTCCTTCTCTCCTTTTTTTCATCCATCGCTCAATCTCTGGGCTGTAAAAAACGACGACTGACGTTTTCCCTGCTCCGCCGCGGAAAAAAAGAGAGAAGGGGCGAGATTGAGAAGGGCCTCTTCGCTAGTTTATGTGCAGCAGCAGCAGCTGAAAAGAGGCCTCTACGTCCTCTTCGAGAAAAAAATACCAGGCACTGGATATTTGTAAAATTTTCTTTAATTGTAGAACGTTTGAAGGAAAACTGTTCATTTACATATGGTTGTCAAGTTAGCAGTTTTAGTGCCTTTTTTTTTTTTGGGGGGGGGGGGGAATGGCACTTTTTCAGAATTTCATATTTTGTCAAAATTTTTAAAAATGAAATTTCGACACTTTTTTATGAGAAGACCAAAATTCCATGGCATTTTTCGTCTTGAGGACTTGGCAAACCTGGACACGCATACTTTTAATTCTTAAATTTTGCCTTGGAAAATTATCTGGCCTTGCAAAGTCAGGATCCCGTCTGGCCTGACCCTATCTGCATAAAAAGGCCCTCCTCCGCCCTCCTCTCCCCCATCCCTTTCCTCCAATGCATTCCAATGTCGAAACCGGATGGCCAAGTGGGAAATAAGGTCTGGAAACGGCCGCACTAAACACGTCCGAATATCCCCCCGCTGCCAAGTTTGATCCTCCTACGCCTAGTATTCTTAGCAAGAATGTCCCTTGCTTGTACTTTCTAACAGTGGGGAAGTGTACAGTTTCGAGAGGGTATCCAATATTCGGATCTATGCTTAGTAGTTAGTTTCAAAATATACTTCATTATTTCTCTAGAACGCTTTACGGAATCATAAACTAGCGCAAAACTATTTTTCGAGGGAGTCGGTGTATTGCCATTTTTTATTCTTTTTTCTCCCTACCCACCTTCTTCTTGATAATTCTCTCCTCCTCCTTTTCCTCCTCTCCCTTTCCGAAGCCTATTTCCAATGAGGCATGCGGGGAAATAGAGAAAGAAGAGGAGGAGGAAGACTTATCTCCCCTCCTTTTCCACTTTGATGGCTGCCTTTAGGAGGAGAGGATCGGATGAGGAGACTTCTCTTTCCCTTCCTTTTTTGCCTTGAAACCGACCTTCTATTCTTTCTCCCCCTTTTCTCCCTTTCTTTCCCTTTCTTCCATTCAAGGAGAGAATTTTATACTTCTCCATCTCACGTCCCCCTTTTTCGCGTATAACTTTGAGGCGGGGGAATTTGCCGATCTCGAATAGAATGTGCCTGTGACGGTGGATTTTTCGAAACGCGTTTGGCCACAGTTGAGTAATTTGTGTAGCACCGTGGACCGTGGTGCATTGAGTAAAAGCTTCGCTCAGAAACTATATGTGTAGTTTTTTTTGGGTGTCTGAAGATTTTTCCTGGGAAAAGAGACCACCACCATACGAAGCAGGGCTCTTAATTCCGTACCGACCGACCTCGCCTTTCCCATGGACGTTTGATGGACACAGCCAGCGGCGGCGGAGGAGAGGACGGCGGGCGGGCCGCCACACTTTTTATGTCGGCCAGCGGAGGAAGAGAGGGGAGGCGAGAGTGGGCGACGGGCCCGACCAACATTCGGTCCTAATATTCAGGACGTTTTTAAAGGAAGGAGAAATGTCTGACAGCGCTTCTTAGGTAGAGCCAAGTCTACTTGGGACATACTATTGAAAACATCGTCATTGGTAATCAATAATTAGAAATATATTTTTGAAACCCTTGGTTGGGCCCGTCAAGACGCTGGCCAGACCCAACCACAACACCATGTGTATGTACGTATACTGGTGGTTGGGTCGGTCCTGGCCGTGGGAAGAGAGGGGAAACATCACAAAGACGTCATTCCCTCTCAGCTCACCCTTCACTGTGTCGGAAGGAAGAAGAAAGGAAATGGGAGAGTGGGAACATATCTTTTTTTTTCTGGGGCCAATTATTAAAGTGCAGCCAACGTTGTACTTCCCGTAAGGTAGGGAGAAGCATGAATGTAATCCCTGAAACAAGTCATCTTCCTTTTCTGGGGAACTACCCCAGGTCGAGATTTCTAGGAAAAATCTGTGGGGAGCAAAAAGTGGGCAAAAAGAAAAGAGATGTTAGATGTGAAAAAGTAGGTTTTTTTTGGGGGGGGAGTCGGTGTGTGTGTTGGCCGTTGCAGCCCGGGCCTGAGTCAGTCCTAGTCCGGTAGTAGATGAAGATGTAGATGGTATTTTCCTTTATCCTTCTCTTGCTCCTCTTCGCTGGTTCGGGAAAAGAGGGGAAGGGCATAGGGGGCAAAAGTTGGGATGGTTTGTGCGCGGGGGGGAAAGGGAAAGGAAAAGTGCATTCAGGTCGGAAATTCGCCGACTTGGACATGAGAGCGGCCTAGGAAATATGGAAGTTCATTGGAAACTGGCGAAATATACAACTGGAGAGTCCCTAAAAGTCCGGCGGAGGACAAACTCTCCCCATCTTGGGCAGAAGAGATTCAAGGTTTCTCAGCCTCCTTTCGTCTCCAAAATCCCACATTTTGTTACAGCATAAAGTTGGAAAAATGTCGGAAAGAATGAAACGAAGAATTCCCCACTCGAACAAAGCAAACGGAATATTTACTTACCATGTGTTTTCCATTCACGGGTTGTTGCATTGCTACGACAATTTCGTTCATTCATCAACGTTTAGTAGTGTGGTTAAGCTTCGTTCTAGTAGAAGGCTAGATTTTCATCTATGGAAGAAGAATTGATGCTACCCACAGCGGGCAAGGACCCCTCCTCCCCCCAACTCTTTTCCAAGGCCCAAGGCTAGCGTACCAAAGATATTAGGCCCCGGCGCCATACCTGGAAATGGGGGATGTGTTTTCTTAAGGGGGTGAATTCAACGTTTACCAATTGGGATATAATTTGGTACGAAAGTAGGGGGTGCCTC
>JAAUXU010021871.1_pt1 | contig 10089 bp, 11 predicted proteins | sample 7278151 | NCBI WGS metagenome assembly JAAUXU01 (sample SAMN14350113, study PRJNA611818) | marine sediment metagenome | isolation source: surface marine sediment (1.8m) | place: French Polynesia: Moorea | collected 2018-08 | reverse complement strand
TTCATTTAGCGTCGCTCGATTCTCCTCTGTGAGACGACAGTCAAGTGCCCCCAGGTTGGTCTGGAGATTGGCGAGTTTGGTCGTGCCTGGAATGGCTACAACATGATCTCCCTGGTCCAACACCCAGGCCAAAGCAACCTGAGCTGCCACGCATTCCTTTTGGGCAGCAATCTCCTTGACGGCCTCCACCAGTTTGAGGTTAGACTCGATATTTCCCGGCTGAAACCGAGGCTGCATCTGGGCCCGGAAATCAGTCTCGCTGGTGGGCCGATCGCTGGTTGAGGAATAGCGGCCGGTCAGCATGCCCCTGCCTAAGGGCGAGTAGGCTACCAGGCTGATGCCAAGCGCCACACATGTGGGAAGTATATCCTTCTCAATATCACGGCTAAATATCGAGTACTCGGTCTGAAGGGCGGATATGGGATGAACAGCATGTGCCCGCTCAATCGTCCTGGCTGAAGCCTCTGACAAGCCAACAGCCCCGATCTTGCCTTCTTGAACTAATTTCGCCATCTCACCCACTGTATCCTCGATCTGCGTGGCCGGATCAACACGGTGGAGATAATACAGGTCAATCTTTTCGGTACCCAAACGTTTAAGACTCTTTTCGCAAGAGTTCCGGACATTGACCGGAGAGCCGTCCACCCCCACGAAGGCGCCCGTGGCCGGGTCCCGTTGGGGACCAAACTTGGTCGCCAGAACAATTTGGTCCCAACGTCCGGCAAAAGCCTTGCCCAGTAGCTGCTCATTGTGTCCTTGGCCGTAGATTTCCGCGGTATCAAAATGAGTGACACCCAGATCTACGGCCCGGTGGAGTAGATTGATGGCCTCCGACTCTTGCGTGGGTTCCCCGTAAAACTCGGATAGTCCCATACATCCAAGTCCAATAGCCGATACTGAGATCCCCGATTGCCCAAGATTACTTGACAACATAAGGCCTCCTTTACCTTTACCCTTAAACCTATACTTGATTCATAGTCTCTCATTTAGCTCCTGACGCTGCGCTTCAGCGGCCCTGGGCGAGCAGTGCGAGTCGAAGGGTCCGACTGCATGCGCTTGTTAGGCGGCATTGCGGTAGGGTGCGTAAGCATAGTACTTCGGTCGATCATCCAATCTTACATGCAACCAGGCAACGCCGCCTCCGGCAGTGTTCAGCCAAACCGGCTTCGAACTGATTCTACGCTCCATCGCCGCACCTACCAGCTCCCACAACAAGTGCTGCTGTGGTAAATGTGAATTTCGCAGATACGCTGCAAGGTGCCCATAGTCGCGCGGGGAATCGTCCGGACATGGTGCTATCAAAATCGCGTCTCCACCAAGGTTCGGAAACTTGACAACCCCTCCCGGCCCCGATTTTTCGAAATACTCGGCGAATGCGGCTGGATCCGGATCAAGTGATATTTCAGGGCTGTCTATCAGCACGAACTCAAAAGGCTGACCTGCTGTTGCAATTGTGACTGGCGGCGTTTCCCATCGAAAGGCGGGAAAAGGCGATTCCAACAACAGGTCAATGAAAAATATTCGGAAGTCCGAATTGTTCTGCCATTGACGTAGAACTTCAGCATACGATACCGGCGACGAGTCATACTCAATGGCGAATTTAATGACTCGTCCGCTGGACAACTGTTGGAAACGTGAAGTAAACATATTTTCCCTGCAGAGTAGCGCCGCGGTTCACAGACCGCGCAGTACGAGCGGTCATTTGTGAAATCGCTTGTTAGAAAGTTCAACGCAATTTCCTATATGGAAGTTTCGAATTCCTATCTTGGAACTTCTACATGTATTTTTGTAACTTCATAAATAATAATAATTAATTCATTCCGTATAGGAAGTTGGGTCCAAACAGCTGCTTCCTTAGTTCCGATGAATAGACGTAATGCACTGAATAATACTTGATAATATCCTAAATGCTGCTCATTCAAATCCCTTTCATCCCTGTACGCATCCAGATATTTTTGGGTTTCGATATTTGAATCGAATGCGGGAATTATATGTTTGGCTGCCGCGTTAAATATCACCAATGTAGAAGCTATATCCATGGCTGGATCACCAATTCTACAAGCAGTCCAGTCTAAAATCGCTGTTACTTCGCCATCCTTGGCCAGCACATTATATGGATGGAAATCTCCATGACAAATGGAAAGATGCTCACTATCAGATGGTCTGTTTTCTATCAGCCACAAAACAATTTCTTCCAACCACGGTAAGTGCTCACTTGCCTTGATTAAATAATCGAGTCTCCCTTCTATTCCATATTGTCGTCCGCCAAATCCCGCTGAGATCATATCTTCTCTCAATTGGCTTGAATCGGCATTGTGAAGCGCAGCATGTGTTTTACCGAGCACGATGGCAGTATTCTGACCAAAAACTGAAGGTAAAAGCACTCCGGGCAAAAAATCCATAATCAAGAATTGGTTTGCCAGATATTTATCATCAACACAGGCATAATATACATATGGCACGGTAAATCCTTGATCTACCAAAGAATTATGTATGACCCTTTCCATGATGGCCTGTTTAGGGGGATGAGACTTTCGGAATATTCGAAGAACCAGAGGCCCTGAAAGAGACAAATGAACGTTCTTCAACTTAAACTGGAAAACAGATGTATCATAACCGCCCTGAAGTAGTGATGGAGGAATTTCGTAGTCTAATTTCGTATTACCAAGTTCCTCACTAAGGAAAAATAGAAGATTATCAGAAACTTGCCTAATATACTTTTCGGTGATTTCCATATTAAGATTATTTGATATAATATTGATATAATTTTTTCATCGCTTCCTAACGCTAAGTTCACCCACGCTATTGGCGGCGGGTTAAACGAATTGTTTTGCCAAGCCGTAAATCCAGCATGAAGGTTACTCCCTAGAACTAATACACAAACGGAATAAACTTCTTTGTAACAGTAGAATATTCAGTAAAATCGTTTCCATATTTTTTGCTAAGGTGTTTATCGAGCATAGGAATTTGAATTACTATGAAATTCACAATTATTATGGCCGATATAAATAAACACAACATCTTCAATGTTATTAAAGCTAATCCAGTATAAGTAATAGCATCTCCAAAATAGTTCATATGCATGGCATATCTAAAGAGACCCTGTGTGTACAGTCGCCCTTTGTTTTCATTTTTTCTTTTCCAGGCAAATCGTTGGTAATCAGCCATAGTATTGATATATGAACCTACAAGAAACATGAATATTCCAACAATATCGATCAGTCCTATCGGTTCTGGACGGCTTCCTGCGGAGACGACAAAAACATAGAACATCATGAAATACAAAACCGAAACAAGGCTACCTTCGAACCAGCCGATTTTTCGCTGCATGAAAACGAACATCCCTATAGTAAATCTAACAAGGTAAATCGAACAGCAAAATAACATAATTACTTGTCGGTAGATATTTCCTTCGACTTTTTTAAAATTAAGAAAATCGGCTAACCAATCCGAATATCCGGAAGTTAACACTGTTGCTGTGATAATCCCCGCCAGGATACTTAAAGACAATAAGAGCTTTGCGAGAATCGAAGGTGCATGTTTATCTTGAAAGGACATATTGGTTTTTTAGATGTTACTTCGAATGTTTCAATTCAAGGTAATGAAATATCCAATTTCATTAGGCAGAACGTCATGAATGAGCTGCAGGCCGCCTTGCTTTGAGGATCGATGAACTTTTACGTAAACCCGCCTAGCTTTTCCTGACAGCTCCATCTCGCTGGTTAGAGGATTACACGTCTAGCTTGAACCCTAAATCAATTTCTGAAGCTGGCACGCCACCACGTATACCCCAATTATCCAGTGATGGTTCGTTCAGCACGATAAAAATATCGGATGGTTCAATGCCAAGTTCGCCAAATCGTCGTACAATTGATTGATATAGTTTGCGTTTTGCCTCCAACGATCGCCCAGGAAACAGGGTGATTTCCATGAACGTATAATTTTCTGTCTTTCCAGGTGGCACCGCAAAGTGCTCGGGCTTGTGCTCTATATAGCGGATCTGGCGATCGCCTTCAGGCACCTTTAGGGCTTCACGCTGGGCTTGGTATACTGCCTCCATAATCGCAGCAACCTCTTCCGCAGGACGACCTTTCCGCACCTCGATTCTCGCAAGTGGCATGATTACTCCTATCGCCTGAATTCAGCGGTGCGGTTTTCAGCAACCGCTGCAATGAATTGTTAGGTCAAGATTTTTCATGGTCCGTTCTTTTCTTTATAGGGTCTATGATAAACACGATTGTAAGGAGTAAGATTTCAAGAGGTATAAGCCATAGTAGAGTTTGTGCTACGGAGGGGGTTTGCTGGCCAGCGACCATGTAATCACCAACTCTAAACGGGTTAAATATCCCGACAGGCATGAGAACAGCCACAAGCAGAAGGATTGCCGCTATTAAACGCAAAGCCCAGCGGTATTGTCGATAAATTGCATAAGCCAATCCAAACAATAAAGAACCAGAGATAATATTTTGGATGATGCTCTGGCCAATTGTAGCTGCAATGAAAAAGTTGCGTATAGATATCAGTGCCAATAAAGAGGCGCATCCAATTATTATGACCCTTCTTATTTGAGGCATCGTATCTTTCATTATTGTTGACCTAACGCCAGGCATCAGCGGCGCTGCTTTTCCGCGTCCGCCTGCATGCATCTTGTTAGGCCGCATCGTCCAATTTGCTATTTGGAAAGGACGGGCGAAATCTCCGTGGCAACAACATAGGTACCCTTGCTTGATAAGCATGATATGCATCCCCAAAATCATTAGTAAGGTCCCGCTCCTCGAGAACTGTTGCCACAACAACCCATATTGTCCACAATATGTTAAAAAACAGCCGGTCAGCTGTCAGTATCGGACAGGTCCAAAATAATATGATCATGAACAGGTAAAGAGGATGTCTTACCCAGCGGTAAGGACCTCGAACGGTAAAAGGAATTTCTTGTATTGGCGTGGTACGTATATACTTAAGTATCGGATTCAGACCAAACATGTCGATTGAACGTAATGCATACAAGCCCCAGAACATTCCAAGAATTGATAGAAAGAATAGTACGCGCAGGATATTTCGAAACAGTCCACCTGCTTCAAACAAGATTGTGTCAGAATTCTGCCAGAAAGCAACAAAAACGAATAAGATAACTCCTGAAGACAAGGTGTATATTGCCCCTTGATAGTGGTTTGGGATAAAACTCGATAAACTTCTTCGAAAAGGGCGCCGAATCATGCCACTATGCTGAAGGAAAAAGGCTAAACATAGTACACCATTTAATACAAATTTTTCAGATTCGTTCAGATTCAGTTGTATCCAATTCAGAGATCCCGCGTACAGAAAGTATAGGAAAGATATGAACGATACGTAGCCAATACCACCAGCAATCATTAGAATAATAAGTGCGAAAATTTTATGAATCATTGTTGACATACTGATATTTGATTTGGCCTAACGGTTGAACTCAGCCGCGCAGTTTACTGCGACGGCTGCAGCGCCTTGTTATGAGGCTGGGTCATGAGTCCGATTCTTCCGGATAAAAAGCATACCCTTGCTGTACAACAGTTGAAGGCTCGAATGCATCTACAGTTTGAATATCCTCACAATAGATCATCGGTGGATCTGATTTATCGTTGAGAATATTTTTGAGCTTAGGATCATCACGTAGCATTTGTACTGCATTGCTTTCCGCTTCTGATTCGTTTTCGGCTACTACATACTGTGTAGTAAAAAATCCCATTCTAGAAGGCCTTCCGTCCAGTTCGAGCCAAAAGTTTTCACCTTTTAGTGAAACTGCGTAATGTGTCATCATATTAATCCTGCCGCATAACTAGTCAGTGAGTTGCATTTTTGCGTGGATATCGGGGTAACGCTGCAAAAATGCGATTATATTGATAAATTCTTGCTTTCTCAAAAGGGCTTATATATATATTTTACACCCAAAACCGTTGATTTTTCAAATTTATTTAAAATGGTTAAGCCGCCTAAAAAACTGCTGGACCAGGTCCGTGACCGGATCCGGCTCAAGCACTATTCCATCCGCACCGAGCGCAGCTACACTTCCTGGATCAAACGGTTCATCCTGTTTCACAATAAAAAGCATCCCAAAGATATGGGTGTTGCTGAGATCGAAGCATTTCTGACCCACCTGGCTGTTGAAAGAAAAGTCGCCCAATCCACCCAGAACCAGGCCCTCAACGCCATCATTTTTCTTTACCGCGAAATCCTGGGCATCGAACTCAAAGAGCCGATCAATGCCATCCGCGCCAAAAAGCCGCAACGGCTGCCGGTGGTGTTAACAAAAGCGGAGGTTTCAAAGTTAATCCATACTATGTCGGGCACTCAGAAGATCATCGGCATGCTGCTTTACGGTGCCGGAATGCAGTTGATGGAATGCATTCGGTTGCGGGTCAAAGACATTGATTTTGAGATGAATCAAATTGTGGTGCGCCAGGGAAAAGAAGACAAGGACCGCATTACGCTGCTGCCCGAGGTTGTCAAAGAAGATCTGCAGCAGCATTTAGACCGTGTTCAACTATTGCACGACGATGACCTGGCACAGGGCTACGGCAAAGTGTTTATGCCCCATGCCCTGGAAAGAAAATTCAAAAATGCCAGCTGCCAGTGGATCTGGCAATATGTCTTTCCATCCAAGAGCATTTCAAAAGATCCGCGCACGGGAATCAAGCGCCGGCCGCACATCCACGCCAGCTCCTTTCAAAGGGCGCTCAAAAAAGCCGTTCGCCTGACCCGCATCCCCAAAGCGGTCACCAGCCATGCCTTTCGCCACAGCTTTGCCACCCATTTGCTTGAAGACGGCTACGATATCCGCACCGTCCAGGAACTGCTCGGGCATAAGGATGTCAGCACCACCATGATCTACACCCATGTGATGCAAAAGGGCGCTATGGCCGTGAAAAGCCCACTGGATGTTTAGTTGATTTGTTAAATAGTTTAGTAGTTAAATAGTAAAATAGTTATATAGTTCAGTGGCAGAAGAAAAAGTACGAAAATGATTTGCAGATTTCCGGCCTGAAGTGTCGTTCTGAGGGTATGAAATGTCGTTTTCCGGTTTAATGTGTTAGCGCAAAGTGCCTGAGGGTGCTGCATGCTTGCAATCAGTAATTAAGATATCATTCAACCACAAATGAACTAAAGATAAGATCGAAGCCGGGCTCCACCTTGATCCAATCTTCTGCAGCTGCCTGACTGATCAAGAAAGCTCTTTTGTCAATTGTGTTGATGGAAAAGTACTCCCTTGTGTGGGGTACTTTTTCGCCCAGAAGAACAATATTAAAGTTTTCTTTTATTCCGATCTGCATGCCTGATGTTGTTTCCTTTTCGGCTTCGAAAAATACGTTTTCTTCAATTTTGCCAATGGGGACTTCCTGTTTGGTCGATTCGGAAAACGACTCCGCAAATTCATCCAATGTTAGTGCATATTGTTCAGAATAGATCTGGGCGATAAATATGGCATCACCAGGGGTCTCCACAAACAGATAGCGAAAACCGGGTTGCTCAACATCTTCGGTCACTTGCCAATTTGCAGGATAGGAAAACCGGATGCTATGATGATCATACATCAAAGGGGATGCGACATCAGCCGGTCTTTCACACCCAAAAAGAAAACATACCAAAAAGATTGAAATGACGAATATACGTGTTCTCATGTCTGCTTATACTATTGTTTATCTTAACGTAGCTCTCGGTGAAGGCTTATGGTTGCCCACTGTTTATTCTGGTTCAAAGTTTAGTATTTTTCTGCCTTCAGTGTCTCGGCGCGGTCAAACATCTCGTCAGATATGGGGTCAATCTCCACCAATCGGTCATTCTCGATCCGAAAGGCCATTGAGCCCAGATCTGAGCTCTGAAGAATGACGATGTCTTCATTTTCCATCCATCCCAGAGCCCACTTCATCACATCACCGGCGCGTGAACGGTACACCTGAAAAGGCTCTGTCCCTGTCGCATCGGTGAGGTGGATCATCACGTGTGTATAATCATTGCTGCTTTGATCGGTGCGATTAACCGTGGCGTAGACCGCGTAGTTGCCCGAAGGCGACACCACAGCCTCACCATAGTGATCCTGCACCAGCAGGCAACCGCCAAGTATTAATACTCCTAAAAGCAAAAATGTTGTTAAATGCCGCAGCATGTGCCTCCCTGATGAACTGCGAGACGCTATCTGTTAAAGCGTTTTTTGCCCGGAACCCTCTTTCTCGTATTTCGTTTTATAGCCCGGGTTGGTTTCCGGGCGGATGGCATTCGGATAGTTCCAGTCGGTTTTAATATCCACCATGACTTCTTTGATCCGCTTGAAAACCTCATAGGGGTTTTGAATCCCGATGAACTTATCGTATATGCGCCCACCTTTATCGGAAACGCGGCCTGAAAAAGCCTGAATCGTGCCGACATTGAGCATATTTTCGATGGGGTTTACGTTCACTTCTATGTCGGAGACCTTATCGTAATCGATGGCCTTGAAATCCGTTCCCCAGAATCCGCTTCTCATCATCAGGCGTTTATTCGAGAAGGCATAAAAGGTGTTTCCATGGACCAGAAAGAGCCGTACGAAATTAAGGATACTGGCCCAGAACGGAAAAAGGTGAAGCGCAAAAAAGGGAATTGCGAATCCAGCCGCTTGCGGCGGCATATTTCTAATGAACCCGAAATAATCGATGGCACCCCATATAAGTCCGAAGCACAAAAATGGTATGCCTCTGGCTAGGAAAGCCACGAAATTGGGTTTTCCCACCCAGTAAATCTTCTCATCGCTATCTTTGACCGCCTCGAATTCTTTTGGAATGTGATGATCTGTCGTCATTTAATGATCCTTTCTCCTGCCAACGCGTCGGCGCGCTGCTCTTTTTTATGTGCTGCGAAACATCAAGTTGCAGACATGCGATTATATGAACGCCGGGTTGAATTTTTTGGTCAAGAATCCGCAGGGCAAGTCGGGCTGAAGGTCAGTGTTTCGATACGTCGAGCAAGATTGTGAGCGAACCAATTTAGGAATTTTTCGGTTACCAAATCATTCAACAGCCTATTTTTAATTTTACCATTTAACTGCTTAACTATTTAACTATCTCCTATATTGAGCGATTGTCGAGGTCGAAGATCCGCCTCTGGAGAATTGTCGCAGCTACAAGGCAGATGCCGTTCCGCTATAGTTGCCTATGCGGAATGACATCTAATCCGCCTGAGGCGGAGTAAGATCGGCAATCCCCCAGGGTTTCAAATTTAAAAAAATATAAATCGATAGAATTCACTGAACAAAAGACAGAGTGATTCTTTTTTATAATTTGAAACGCTCAATTTAGGTATCTATCTTTTGCTGTTGAAATTGCGTCTTTTCTCTTCCAGCCGCTGATCGAGGTTTTTGAGCATCTCGATGGTCTTTTTCAATTTCAGATTCGATTCCTCAAGTTTGCGGGTTTTGTCACGCAGGCTGATTTCCTCGCGCCTTAATTTGCGGTTGGTGCGCGTAAGCGCTGATGTTTCTTTTTTGGACTGTTTAAGTTTTTTTTGCATCTTGCTGACTTGTGCATGTTGCCGGTTGAGTTCTTTGGTCAGGCGGTTAATTTCTTTTAAAGACGCCAGCCAATTGAGCGTTTCCCCGTTGGCTTTTGATTTGTCCATGCGCATGTAGGCCTGCAGGTGGGTTAAGGCCTTCTGATAATTGCGGTTGTGATTTTTATGGTCTGAGTAAAGCTTAGCCAGCTTTAGATGGGCCTCTTTGGTTGCCGAAGATTTACCTTTATTCTTGACGAGCTGATTGAGCTTGGCAATTTCTTTACTGTGCTTTTCGTTTGCCACTGGTGCAGGGCTGGCCTGAACCGATGGGGCTGTTCCGGTGTTAGTGGTATGGGTACAACCGACGATAGAAAATACGAGCACCATCAGCAGGGTCGCAACCGTTTGTGTCCTAATTGTTTGCATTGATTATCCTTTTGAGCCTCGCTTGGCATCCTGCAGGCTGATGAGTTTGCGATCTTTTTTGCCTTTGCGTGATCCGTCGCCGCGCTGATCCACCATGAACGTGCTGCCTTTCACTGTTTTGGCGTGTTCTTTCATTTCAGCGGCCACTTCCCCGATCTGGAGGTGGTT
>JAAUXU010062612.1_pt1 | contig 10090 bp, 11 predicted proteins | sample 7278151 | NCBI WGS metagenome assembly JAAUXU01 (sample SAMN14350113, study PRJNA611818) | marine sediment metagenome | isolation source: surface marine sediment (1.8m) | place: French Polynesia: Moorea | collected 2018-08 | reverse complement strand
GGAAGGAAGGAAGGACGCATTCGCATTGAGGTCGGAGGTCGAGGAAGAAAGGGGAATCTCAGAGAGAAAGAAATCACGAGACTGTTTTGGACGGAAATTCGTTTGAGTTATTGTCGTCAAATTTAAGAAGAAAAGATGGTGAATCCCGCCTCTGTTGTGGACCAGGAGATCCCCAAGTCAAAGTCCTCCTCTCCCGAGTCCCAAGCAAGGGATGACAATTACAAGGAGGAGGAGAACAAGAAGGTGGAGGAAGTTGACAAGGCTGGCGAAGGTGACGGAGAGGAGGAGGAGGAGGAGGAAGAGAACCGACAGATTGTCCGACGCCTTCCGGAGCAGCAGCAGCAGCAGCAGCAACAGCAGGGCGGTGGCGGTGGCGGTGGCACCCCCTCCCTGGACCCCAACCAGACATACATTCTAGCAGGTGAATGAATACAAAGCGAAACACACACTTTCCCTTATTACATATCTCTGCCTTCCCCATGCAGGCCCGTACGCCCGTTTCGACCCCCGCAGCCAGAGTTACGTCAACTTCTTCTCTGCCCGCCCCGTCCCAAAGGGGATGACGGTCATCGCCTCACCTCTCATGACAGCAGCCTATCCGAATGCATCAAACGTGGGTGCGCCATCAGCATCAAGGTGAAAATGATTTATTTTCCTGATGCGAGAGCCGTCAGACTCAAAAGTTACTAGAAGCTTTTCCCCATTGCTGCTGGAGTCGGAAAATGTTTCTCTGTGGTTTTAACGGAGGTACATTCAAACATGGCCGTGGGGTTGAGGGCTTGGGAGGAAACGCTGTAAATAAGGGTCCAAAAAAGTTTTAACGCTACTAAATAGGAAATGGGTGCTTATGGGTACATTGATGCTTGCAACAGAGAATTGTTGTTGCAAAGTGTGCGATGAAGTGAAGATTGTAGAAAAGTTTCCCTTTTTCAGGATGTCCATGCTGCAGACCTTCACCGCTCGAGCGGCAGCGGCTGCCTCCTCCTCCTCCGCCTCCTCCTCCCTCTCCCCCTCCGCCGCTGCCTCACCCTACCCGTCCTGCCCACCCTCACCAGGACCAGGACCAGGTCCATCAGCACCTGCTCAAGCAAGAACACAATCTTCTACCCCTGCCAGTTCGTTCAACCCCGACGCCCCAGTCTTCGTGCCAAAGAAGACTGTGGGAGGGGGAGAAGGAGGGGCCAAGAAGAGAGCGCCATGCTTCATGTACTGGTAAGAATTAAGTAGACTACAAACTATTGTTGCCCATAAAAATAAAAAATAAAAATCCCTTTTTAATGTTTTTGGGAATTGGGGATTTTTTGGGAATTGGCCTAATTCGTGTTTCCCATTAGCGTGCTTTTGTACCCTTTTTTCTGCAGGTCTCCGCAGCACCCCGAAGGAGCTCTCATCCCGCTGAGGCAGCCGCAGCCGCCTGTATACTTCCCAACCTGAAATATATCTTATTGAACAAATCCTTTTATAGTGATGATGAGAAAACTGAACCAGTGTTCGCTTGAAAAATGGCGCTGGTAAAAAGACTCTGCTTAGTGATTCAGGAATGGAGGGTGGGGGGTGGGGCAGCAGCCAAAAACAAACACTCAGTCCAAAGGGTAAAAATATACACATCAAAAAATGGAAGACGAAAAACATGGGAAGGAACAAGAAAAACCACATAAACATACAGAAAAAAGAAGAAAAAATATGCTACAATGCCTACAGAGCTATGAAAGGGTGACCCAAGCAGGGACGATGAAAAAATAGTTGACATAGTTCATTTTGTCGCACATACATACAGTAAGTTATTATTACGTTTTCCTTCCCTCTTGAAAAGTGATTCTTGATGACATAAATATACTGTACTTTCGTTCGTGAGAATATTCTCCTCACTCGTACGTATATGCTGCAGGCGGAAAACCACTTCATTTCAACCATTCTGTCCAAATTGTTTTTGTTTGATCTGATATATAACAAGATCTTGTCTACTGCTGTTCCCGTCCAGGCCAATCTTACCAATCAAACTGTTTTAACCGAGAATTTAAAAAAATAAAACCGTCTAAATTAAAGTTGGGTGGGGAAAGTATTTTATTCGCGAGTTTTGCCGCTTGCTTTGCTTTTGACCTCCTTATCCGTTTTCGTTTGCCATCTGGCTGGGCCTCGCCATACTGCATGGCGAGTGGCGATCTGCCCCACCCAAAAGCCAAAATACGCCAATTAGTTAGAAGATTTTCCCAAATATATAAAGTGAAATAGACAAGAGGAAAAAATAAATTTGCGGATGAAAGAGGTGATCTCTACAATACCCCACAACAGTTGTTAATTTTTTAATCTGCCCATTTTGCACGTACTAATTCCTCCTCCTCCTCGTGATCCAGCGTGGCCCAAATTTCCTCCTCCTCCTCGGTACATACCTACCTACACTCCCGAAGAATCTCCAATCTGGCTTCAGTCCAACTCGGATCTCCAAAGAGAAGAAAGAATAGCGCTCTGGCCCACATGAACGGCAAGTGTTCAAACTTTCCCTGCATGATGTGCCGGCTGAGGCTGGATGCCGGTGTTTGAAATTGGAGCAACAAACTCGTGCATGAGTGGGAAAGCACTGTACCGAATATCTTTGAAATTTGGAAAATGTTTTTGCTTAATGTTGTTTGCTTTCTAGAAAAAAAACTTACGCCAGGAAAGCTAGTGCGAGAATGACCCATGTATTGGAAATGCCGGTAAAATCGAAAGTACTCAAATTGGAGATGTTTTTGCTTCGGATCACTCCCAAAAAAGGGGGAAGGATGCTGTGTGTACAATATCGCACCAGGGAGAAGTCAAGAAGCTATTGCACCCGCTTTTTTCTCTTTTCCTCCTCTTTCGTGCATGAATTGGCCATTGACAGTATGTTTAGACTCCTCCCATGAGACGTTTAAAGCAAGTGAGGAACATAGCGCGGATTGCCATTTTAATTGCGTGCCATAATTTAAATTTAAATGCAAAACTTAGTTTTCGATCGTTCGGGAAAGCCGGTGAAGTTAGTGCGAATTTGGATTTTGGATTTTTTCGAGGTCGCCTGAAACGTGCCGCTGGCGCCTCGAAGCATAAATACTGGCCGCGCGGACAGATATTCTTCATCGCACGGATAAGAAAACTCTTTCGCCGCCTCCCAAGAAGCGCAAGTCGTGTGGATTTTGACCCCTTTCACTGAATCACTTTCCCGATTCAAGAGGCCGAGAAACAACAGTGCCGCTGGGTGGCGAGAAGCCGCAAAACAAGTTCTACTATTCATTCGGCGTGAGGCTGCAAAAACTTCCCCCGCACAGCTCATACCGAGGCGGGGGTCGGTCGGTGGGTGCATGCAAGCGGAAGACAGAACGACAAAGAAGGGCGGAGGGGGGAAAGGGGAAATAGCCTCGCCGCTCGTCTCCTGTGGGCCGGAGGGGGAAGAGGAGAGTAGATCCACCTACACACTACAGTACAAAGCACACAAGGAACCCCTGCTACAACTACTACACCTACAACTACCTTGCATATAGGGAGGAGGAGGAGGAAAGAGGCCGAAAGAAGTGAACTTTTTCTATCGCGAAAAAGGGAGAAAGCGCCCAAGAGAGAGAGAGAGTAGAGAGAAGAATCCGAGAGTTTCCTCCTTCTCTTCCCCATCCTTTCTTTCCTCGGCGGAGATAATGTCGGAAATGGCCGGAGGAGGTATAGGAGCTCGTAGTCGGAGTCGGCGGCGAAGGACATATCCAGAGTGAAGCAAAAAGTATTGTAAACACTGTCTGGCGAAGAGACCTACTAAGCTCCCCCCTCCTCAAGCAGTGCATTCAGATGGATTGAAATAAGTGCTTGTAAAGAGTGACGCATTTCCGCCTCCGAAATGGCTTCGGACGGTCGCAAGCAGAGCTCTTCCGCCGAGGGCAAGAGCGGCGGCGGCAGCGGCGGCAGCAAGGTGTCCAGCTTCTTCAAGAGGAGGAAGGGCGAGCAGACTCAGTTCTATGCCTCGGTGGGAGAGGGGCTCAAGAAAGTGTACAAGGACAAGCTTCTGCCGCTGGAGGAGGCGTATGACTTCCATGATTTCATCTCGCCTCAGCTCAACGACCCTGACTTTGAGGCCAAGCCCATGATCCTGCTGGTCGGGCAGTACTCCACGGGGAAGACCAGCTTCATCCGCTACCTACTGGAGCGGGACTACCCCGGGCTGAGGATCGGGCCGGAGCCGACCACAGACTGCTTCAACGCGGTCATGTACGGGGACCACGAGCAGGTACATGATTTGAAAGAAAAATCCGAATCCGAAAAGATAATTGATTTTTGAACTCCGCCTATTTTAGATCATCCCGGGCAACGCCCTGGCTATTGACAACAAGCGTCAGTTCCGGCCCCTGACCAAGTTCGGCGGCGCCTTCCTCAATCGCTTCCAGTGCTCCACCTTGAAGAGCCCCGTCCTGCGCTACGTCAGCATGATCGACACCCCCGGCATCCTCTCTGGCGAGAAGCAGCGGCTGGACCGCGGGTACGACTTTGTCGGCGTGCTGCAGTGGTTTGCCGAGCGCGTGGACAGGATCATCCTGCTCTTCGACGCCAACAAGCTGGACATCTCTGACGAGTTCCGCCGATCAATCCACGCCATCCACGGCTTCGAGGACAAGGTGCGCATCGTGCTGAACAAGGCCGATCAGGTGGACCACCACGAGCTCATGAGGGTATACGGGGCGCTAATGTGGTCGATCTCCAAAGTCATCAACGTGCCAGAGTGCCCAAAGGTTAAATAGTTTTTTTCCCCTTCACTCCAACATGAATGTACTCATTGCTTTGGTTTTTTTCATAGGTGTTCGTTGGGTCATTCTGGGACCAGCAGCTAAAGTATGACCTGTACAGGAAGCTGTTTGAAAGGGAGCTGCAGCAACTATTTGACGATCTCCAGGTATGAGGAAGAACTTCACAAATTTCGGGGAAAATTAATTTCTCCCCTTCTCAGACTCTTCCAAAATACGCCGCCCTCCGCAAGTTGAACGACTTTATCAAGCGCGCTCGCATGGCCAAGATCCACGCCTACATCATCTCCTCGCTGAGGCAGGACATGCCGAGGTTCTTCGGAAAATCCAGGAAGAAAAAGGAGCTCATCAAGGCGCTGCCGGAGATGCTGAAGAGGGTGAGCAGAAGGGGAAAATTAGAAAGCAGTTCGTTATTACACGTACCGACACAACTTAGTCCCCAAAAATCAATTATACGTGAAACATTTTTTTCTTTCGCACAAATCCCCCCAGCCTTTGCACAGTTAGCACTTGGAGCTTCTGTTTTAGCATTCCCATGGGAGATGGACTTAGGCTGGTTATTTTTGTCTGCGGCGAAGCCCAGACCATGGAACAGTACGTACTATCAAAACTTTGTCAAATCCCGCCGCAGGCCTTTTGAACAGAGTCTGCTTGGCAGCAACAAGTTTCACACGTGTGAAAAGCCGATCTTTTCCACAGGTCCAAGAAGAGCACCTGGTATCCTCCTCCGACCTTCCCCCGTTGGAGTCTCTCAAGGAGAAACTGGCCACCTGCGACTTCTCCAAATTCCCCGTGCTGAAGGAGAAGCTGGTGTCCTCTGTGGACGAGATGCTGGACCGCGACATCGCCGCCCTCATGTCGATCGTGCCCGCCGGCGAGCAGGAGGAGGCCCCCATCACCGGAGGCGCCTTCGACGACGTCAAGGACCAGGTCTCCCCCTTCGGCTACCAAAAGTGCGAGGGCATCGACCTTGGGTCGGGAGAGCCAGAGTGGATCGTCACCAAGGAGAGGAGCAAGTGGGACGCAATATTCCACCGCCTCAGCCCGCACAATGGAAAGCTGACTGGGTCGGCCGCCAAGAAGGAGATGGTCAAGTCTCGGCTGCCCAACCCGGTACTGGCCAAGGTGTGGAGGCTGGCCGACGTGGACGCGGACGGGGCGCTGGACGCAGACGAGTTCGCCCTGGCCATGCACCTCATACACGTCAAGCTGGACGGATACGACCTGCCGGAGGAGCTGCCGCAGCATCTCATCCCACCGTCGAAGAAGAAAGGGAGGAGGAACGAGGAGTCCATGGTGGGCAACGGAGACCCAGCCCCCGTCGCCGCCGCCGCCGTCGGGGAGGGCTTCTGACTAGCGGCCGGGCCTGACCGATCCAACGGTGGGGGAGGCAACAGCAATGTTGCTGGCAGCGCCCCACCCATGACTGAATCTGCTGCTTCTACCGGAAGCACAACCAGAAACTTTACCACTGCTGCCAATTTCAACACTGCCTCTTCTAAGCATCATCACATCACCACCTCCGTCCGGGAGGAGACGAGGACCAAGTTCGAGAGGAGCGAGGAGACAAAGACCGTCAGAACCACTTCCTCTTCCTCCTCTGCCACTCCTTCCACCACCAAAAAGTGTTCCCGCGCCCCCGACGTCCCCCCCATCCACAGCAACCCCGAGGAGATTCTCCGCGACCCCGAGCTGGAGCGGAGGAGGATGGAGCACAACGAGCGGATGGAGAAGAGGCTGACGGACGACATCGTCAGGGGGCTGGAGTCCATAGAGGCGCTCACATCGCAGCACCTCCAGGCAAAGGGGCTCAACAAGAAGGACCGAGGGGAGGACAAGAGTCCTTCCAGCCCTCTTCCTCCGCCGCTCCCGCCAAAGGACAGATCTGACTACGGGCGCAAGGAGGACTTGACTCTGAGGGTGGAAGACGAAGAGGAGGACAAGGTGGTTTACGAAGAAGTTGACGTGCAGGAGGCGGTGGCCAAGAAGGAGGCTTCAAAACAACAACAGGAGCAGCAGCAGCAGCAGCAGACGTGGATCGGTCAGGTCCGGAAGGTTGAGACGACAACGACGACGGAAAAAAAGGTCGAGGAAAAGGAAGTGGAAACGAAACTGGAAGAATACGAGAAGAAATCGGCGTCAGAGCCTCCTTCCCCGCCTCCTCAGAAAAAGGAGACGGAGGTCATCGCGGTGGAAATCAAAACCACGGAGGAAGTGGACAGCGCCCCTCCCGCCGATATTAAAGAAAAGGAGGAGGAGGAGAAAGAGATGTCGAAAACTCCCACCGAGGAAACAGAAGGAGCCAACGTCGACGACGGCACCCTGAGCTACACCGAGCTTGGAGAGACCTTCAAAGGCCTTACAGAGCGCATGCGCGACGTCATGTCTGACATGCGGGCCAACGAGGAAGGGCTTCCCTTCATAGACGACGACGACGTGGGCGAGGAGGAGAGGAGGAGGGGCGGGTTCACGGAGGAGCTGGACAGGGCCATCCTGGAGGCCACGGGGCTGGACCAGGAGCAGACGGTGCAGAGCATACAACTTCCTCAAGAGGGAGGAGAATCCTCTCCAGTAGTTTCAGTCTCCGCCGCCCAGGGCGGGAGCGTCGTCATCGAGGAGAGGAGGGGAGAGGTGGAGATCAAGAGGGAGTTTGCGGACGTGTGAATTGATTAAGGAAAAAACTTTTTGTGGGGTATTGTTGCATGAAGACAAGAAACTATTCCTCCCGTCGGAAATCCTATAAAATGTGGGAGAAAAGTTGCATGGCCTTTGTTGTCCGGAAGAAAAAGAAAATCGGTGCATTATAATATGCCTTACACAAACGAAGAAACAACAATCATTACTCGTAATCCAGATTTTTTTGTAGCCTTTAAATGTTTGTCCCAGGCTTTATACATGTGACGCCAAATTTGTATATCTCGGAAATACAGGAACAATGCGTATCAATTTCAATGCCTACTTCTTCCATTTTCCGTTGTCTTAGTCATGGCAAGCGTGTCTTAAAAAGTGGGAAATCCTTGAGAAAGCTCTCACAAAAATTCCTCTTGCAGAAGGCGAGGCAGCAGCAGCGGAAGCTGGCGTTCAATTCTCCAAAGAGGAAGTCAAGTGGGGGATTCCCCCCTCCGTCCTCACCCCCACCCACCTATCTGCTGCCCATTATACCTGAGTCGACCCCGCCCAGAAAGAGAGGGGCGAGAAAGAGAGAGCTAGCTTAACTTTTCCATGTTTCCCTCTCCTCCTCCACACAGCAACAGCCTTTCCTTCCTCCTTTCATTTTTCCGTCTGTTCAGCTTCTCCCTTCTGAGCTACTTTATCCCAAGACCGATCATCAGCTCTCTTTTGAGCGCTGTTTCCTTCTTCCTTCCTCCTCCTCTTCCCCCGACTTTTAAATTTAGCCCAAATTTCCCTTCCTCCCCCACTTCTTTCTTCCGCGGTGGCCGCCGATCCGCGCTTGCTTGCAAAAGTAGTCCGACCGAAGCAAGGAACAGAAACAAACACTTCAAACAGTTTCCAGTGCACCCAGGGGTGTGTGTCAGCAACAGCGAAGAGACAGAAGCGATCTTGTTGTCGGCACCTGCCTTTCAAAAGGTGGGGTGGAAGTGGAAGTGAAAGCAGAGAAGTGTAGGAAGTGGGGTCTAAAGCGGACGAGGTCGACAGAGCACATTTGTAAATTTGCTGATTGAAACGTGAGTGAAAGAGGAGGGGAAGTATTAAGTATTGAAACTAATTTTCTATAAGCATAAACTTGCGGAATTGGAGAAATTACGTTTTAAAACTCTGAATGCTAACCCTCGGGGGGGGATAATATTTTTCCTTTGCCGCAGCAGCTCCGTCAGTATATAATTGACCTGTCGAGACAACAGCTTTCGATCCCAGTTCCTATGCTGGTGAGAAGGGAAAAGTAAACTTTCTTTGACGCACTTTGAGCATCCATCACTTGTGAGGGTTAGCAGAGACAGAAGCATGGCCATCACCAAGGCCCTGAACCAGGACAGCAAGCAGTACTACCACCTGGGGCTGGAGGACATCGGGACCAACGACGAAGACGAGGACGATGATGACTACGAGTACGAAGCTCCTGCCAACGATACAGCAGCTGGAGCTCTTGCACCCAACGGCAGCGATGTGCCAAAGAACCAACAGCAGCAGGGCCAGAGCTTGGCGGAGGAACTGTCGCTGGCGGCGAGAAAAGGAGGAGGAAAAGGAAAATCGGGAAAACCTACCACTGGTTCTTTCGCCCACCCATGCTTACAACAGGACCACCAACATCAACAGGAGCATAAACAGCAGGCGCCAGAGACTGGAATTTACGTGAACAGACTTCACGACGCCTTCTTGACCAGGATCCCCTCCCCCAAGAGGAGCGAAGAGGTCGTCATCACCGCTGCACCATCTTCCGGCTGCGCCACGGCTGACATGGTCGTGAGGAGCCACGGGGGAGGGGAGGAAGGGGAATGGGTCAGGAAGGGAAGGGAGCACCAGCGGCAACAAGAGCAGGAAGAGAAGACAGGCAACGGGGGACAGAGGCGTCTCGTGGTGCACAGGGTGGCCAGGGCGGCGGCGGCGGCGGCGGCATCAGACCAGGACCTTATCCTACCGTCCTGCGGAGGGGCGAACTGCTGCGCTGTGAGCTGAGACGAAAAATACTCCATTATAAATAAAATACTCTCGAGTCTTGCCACATATTCAGCAGAAAAAAACCTATATTTATTTACAAACGCGGCGAGCGGGAAGCACAGTGTTATGTTATTGCAGCATAATAACAATTGAAGGCCTTTTTCTTTTTCTAAGCATATGCTATCACAAAATGTTTGTCTTTGAGTTCATCACAAAAGTCCACTGTACAAGATATTGTAAGGGAAGAAAAATCACCATGTTCTCAAAAAAGGCAATGCTGGCGGTTCGTTCAATCGTTCAACGATGCTGTCTGTGAAACAGCAGTGCACCTTTTCAATTACAATTACGTTACCAATTACTTTACCTTGAAGTATTTCCGTATCAAAAATAGAAAACTGCCGTAGTAACAACCTCTTAGAAAGCCTGGAGTCATATTTACACATATCAAACTTGCGTCCTGCACAAGTTGACAAAACAAGAAGAGTTGGCGAACTTTCCAAGAGAGCCCACATAGGGCGAAATCCCAACTTCTGGAAAAAGTCGGTCCTGCCGCTAGTGCAACAACAGCAACAGGGTCCTCCTCCTCCTCAGCGGCGAACCCTCGCGTCACCACCACCACGCCGGCAGGAGGATTCCAATCCCCTCCTCTTTGCGCATGAAGAGGACCAACACCTCTACGACACCCATATAGACACCATGCCAACTAAAACCGGATGCTGAGGTGTGCGGAGGAGGGG
>JAAUXU010160599.1_pt1 | contig 10091 bp, 14 predicted proteins | sample 7278151 | NCBI WGS metagenome assembly JAAUXU01 (sample SAMN14350113, study PRJNA611818) | marine sediment metagenome | isolation source: surface marine sediment (1.8m) | place: French Polynesia: Moorea | collected 2018-08 | reverse complement strand
TGTTGCTGTGATACACACAAAACATTCCTGACAGTTTCAGGAGCTTACATAACAATTAATGTTAATAAAACTGTTAAAAACCAAGTCCCAGTTTGAATTGACCAGGGTGTAGTTAAAAAAGGTCACCTACATGGGAAAAAAATGTTTCAACTTTTGAATGCAATGAGCAAAGCACAATGAAAACTCCTTCGGAGGCCTAATTTCGCTTATGCAATGAATGCAACGAAATATTAGAGGACCCAGACTATGGTTGACAGATCCTCCTCCTCGCTAACGAGTTGACAAATAGGAGAGCTGCCACTAGCAAAGTGCACCTTTATTGCCGATATGCCTGATTGCCTGGAGGCGACCTGCATATCGAGGTGTAGCCCCGAGAACTGCCCCTTCCCCCCGTTCTGCTTACGTAGGCATTGCGAGGTATAAAGCAATGACCACTCGAGCACTCACGCGCGCACGCAGACGTGTTACATACGTACGATCATGAACTATGCACGCGTGGGAATACCTTTTTCTCCCTCTCTGTTGTGAAGCCAGCCTTAATCTCGCCTCCAGGTCAAATGCGTGCCTGATCGCTATTGCTTTTTACAGGGTGGCCAAGAAGTTCTGAAGTGACGTTTCTACAAAACATGTAACGTCGGTGTTACTTATCTGTTTATCATCGGGCAAGCAGATTCGTTCGCCAGCCTCAGTGTCACGCTGCCCAGACGCCCATTGAAGGCCTTGCAGGAATCACACACGATGTCGTGCTCCCACTCCTTCATCACGGAGGATTTCAGGGCCTCGAAGCTGAGTTGTGCCTTTGAATGGGTGCTGCACATGTTGAATGAGTGACATCAGCATCGTTATTATGCCCTGTCTAGTAGAACCAATGGAACATGTGCCAGAACTCATTGGGCACCCCGTACATGCACGGAGTGCAGCACGACCGAAAGAATCAGCACGGTTTTGGCTTTGTTTTGCCAATTTAATGTAGATCTATGCAAAATGTTCACAAAAAACACCATCGTTTGAACTAAAATCACTGGGACTCCGACTCAGTGGACATGTCATGTTAGAGCTGCCACTGCTTCCCTATTGTGTACACACACAACATATGTGATCTACTGTATAAGTCCACAACGTATGATTCAGTGCGTCAAGTCAATGCGATCCCAATGCGATTCGCAAATTTTGGTAGGTATTTTCCTGCACAAAAGTTCTCCTCACTCACTGCAATATCTCTCAGTTCCAATCAACGAGCAAACGCTGGAGAGTTTATATCATAATCATACGTTTCAAGATTCCTTTCAAAATGGGCCACAAATGTTGCCTGAAGAATGTGAAACTAAAAATTCTTTTCTATACCGGTATATGAATCCGGAGCGTACGAGTGTTCGGAAAATGCAATTTCTGTGCAACTGAGCTGTTGTACTTGAGACTATTTGACTTCAATATCTGCACTTTGCAAGAGTGGCAATTACAGCAGTTTCCGACCCTCCCACCCTCAAGCAAGAGTTCACTTACGTACCGAATCTGTCAAAAGAGCACTTCCTCTCACGAACTTAAGAGCCGACGGGAAGGCTGTCTGCTAGATCGCCTGAGAACGTCATCTATTTGCACATACAGAGTAGACTGGAAAAAAATGCTATTGTCCCGCGCTTTTTTTCACGGCCACCATGAGTTGCAGATCTCTGCTGTCTACTCCGCAAGGCAGCCACACACCAACATAGGGTGAGCAGAGACCACATCAACAGTCAATGGACCTTGCAGGACATGGACAACGACTACAAGTGCACTGGTTCGACCATGTCTTCGTTGAGTGAGCTGCGCTTCTTTAAAGTACAAAACCCTCAAGATTCTCAAAGGAAATTTAGGGACCGAAAAACTTGGCCATGGCACGCAACCAATGAGGAGGAGGGCTGAGTCAGACTGTGCGTTTACGGGCATGCATGAATGGGATGGGCATGAATGTATGGGATTGCATGAATTGTCTGGCTCTTCTGCGCATCATTGGACAAAAAACTGAGCAGAAAACCCAGACATTAGCAACTGAAAGTACTGAACAGCGTTTCCCATACAATCGGAGTGATCCAGAGCACTTCTGGTGCGCATGTATGGTATCATGACCCCCTCTTACGCATCGCAGGTCCGTCCACGGGCAGTCAGCATGGCTCGAGACCAGAGCAGAGTAAATGTGTGTACATTTGCGATCCGTGGGAGAGGTTACGTAAGAAGAAGCTTCAGAGGGGGAGAAAGAGTTCTTTTTGCCATTCCAGCTACTCACAGTATGGCCAACCTACGAGCGAGATCTGGCGTACATAAAAACCTGAGACTTCTTTGGGGAGGCTTTGTCTGCAACCCTCTTGGCAACGTTCCTTAATGTCACTACCCTTGATCTGTCGAAAAATTGCGCATAAATCGTCGTGGTGGGTGCGTGTAGAGTTCGCGAATTTGAAATAGCACAACTCTTTCACCAAGCGACTAATCCTAATGAAACTCTCAAGACTGGTGGATATAATGTGACCTGTTGATATATACTGTAGTAGCTGCACCCTATGCCTCATACTTCTACACTGTCATATATGCACAGGGGTGAATCGACATCTCTGATTGTCGGTAGCCGTGCCGGGATTGATTACTTTAGAAAGAAATTTCGAGAGTTGCATTTGGCACCGACCATGAAGTCATTATTACATGACTTCATCTGATAATCGTGGAGTAATTAGCTGATGCAGCAGATGTAAAAAGGTTGAAGTTCGGATATGTCACCTGTCGACAGCAGTCGGGGTCGAAAAGCCGGCTTTACCAAATTGTGTAGTAAAAGTTCCTCCGGGCAACCCTCGGGTGGAGGTGGGGGAGGGTAAGATCTCCCTCTACAGAAATGAAGAATGAAAGGAACCCAGAAAATTATTGCACTGAGCGGTGCAAAAAGGTTTTATAGTCGCTACTGGGACGGTAGGGGGGCTTCAAGACAAGTCACGAAGGGTCCGATCCCTCCACACACCCTCCTTCTGTCAATGGGTGGGACACACACACACCCAAATTTCATCATATTACATCATATTAAAAACAATGTAGAAAAAATTGTAACCCTCAGGGACCCGGAGGAGTAGGGATGAGGTCCTGCCGCAGAATGAATCCTTGGAGTCCTTGGAGTTAGATCCCCTTCGCAGAAAGTAATCACCAAACTTGGTCAGCAGATGCTACATATGACAAGCTGGATCGCCATCACATCACATCTTAGGTCTGAGGCCGTTTTGAGGCCGAAATCGAGGTCCAAGGTTACATTTACCGCATGCAGAACACTGACCTTAAGGTCAGTGATGCAGAATCAGTATCAGTTGCTACTTACGGCAAGAGGAGCGGAAAGAAGGGGAGAGAAGTAGGGGTGGACATTGATCCGGGCAACCCAGCGAGCCAAACTGCCGCTCGACCCGTCAACTGGTGGCTCATTTCTATCACTAAGCTGGAGAGGGAGTGAAGAGTGTCCGGATCAGCCAGTTTCAAAAGTTGAAAACAAGATGGATCCGATCCGGACGCAGATCACGTAGATAGTAAGGAGTGCAAGGTGAGCGAGGTCAGCTTCACGGACGAGATCAGCTTCAAGTGGAGGCAAGACCAGCGTGATGTTGAGCGCGATCACATGGATAACACGGAGTGCATGGTGAGTGTAAAGTGCGAGGTCAGCTTCGAGGGCGAGATCAGCTTCGTGTTGAGCTGGTGGAGTCTGCTATCGCTACTTTTCCTACCCAACAAAGTGGGTAGGTAGCTCGTAAGTGCTAGTTTTTTAATAAAGTAAACTGTTTCTTAGTTTAGGCGGGAGTACACTTTACTCGATGGGCGTACGCAAGCATATACTGCCTAACAGGGTGATCTGAGTTTCGGCACTTTGGGAAAATGCACCTGCAACATTGATATCTATGTGGTTCTTTGAAACAGTCGAGTAATCCTTTGACTGCACCTCCCAAAAATAAGAGCTTTACCCCGGAACTTCTGGAGCTGTGGGTGCTGATCTACCCACAATTTTACTTTTTCCAAGAAAACTTCTGAACCAAAGGCGAGTAGATGGCTGTCCTTAATCTTAAGTCAACAGTGGGATCGCAACTTCTCACGTTTCAGCCACAACATAGATCAAAAGTCACTTTACATATTAGAGATGTGTTCAGGTGGTTGAAACCTTAAAAATTCCTCAGGCAACATGTAAAGCATTACATCCTCCGACGGTTTGGACCAACGCCGAGTTGGAGACCACGACCCAACATGATCAGATTCTGGAGATGACTGACATGAGACATTCCTCCCTCCTCCTTCCCGACTTGGAGTTTTCAAAAGTCAAGAATTTCACGTTAGCGGCCATTTGTGAACTTCGTACCCCCTCACACTCATTTCTGAGCGAACCCCCCAAAAACTGTCAGCAGCACCTTACTAATGGGTAACGAACCCCTCTAGGCTTGGACTGGTTCTGTTACGACATCGCTCCGCCGAACTGAAGGAGTAGGGGGGAGGGGAGGACGGGAAGATGGTTACGTAAGGACCGGTGTTTCGCTAACTATAAAAGGGCACCGTCAAAACCAGGAGAGCATCCACTAAGCAACAACGTTTGCAAGAGTTCACTCACACAATCAGTAAGTATTGGGACTTTGTCTCGTACAGTTGCATTCCTGCTCCTCGGCATCATCCTGCACAGGGCGAAGATATCCAAGACTCTGGTCCTCGCAACTCTGCGACTTGGCGCTGTTTACACCTGACACCTCTCCCACAAACACACACCCAACGTCATTCATCCTGTTAATTTGTGTTCTTTCATTTATCAACGATTTACACCTGATTCATCGGTACCTTATTTCAACATTAGGCATGAAGTCCACCATCCTGATCCTGGCTTTTGTCATCTTCTCGTCCTTCATTTCGACGGACGCCATCTTCGACGGAGGTGTTATCACCCTCACCGGTGGTGGAGCCCTCCTGGCTGCTGCCTTGGGTTTGAAGGCCGCCGCCGGCATTGGGTTCCTGGCCGGTTCTGCCCTTAGCCGCCGCCGCGGAGGTCGCCGCCGCGGAGGCAAGCGCCGCCATTACCGTTCCGTCACCGATGTGGAAGAGCTGGTGAACGAGGCCGTGCTGGAGGACGCCAGCGACTGCGCCAAGCGCCTGGTCTGCGCCGTTAACACCGTCCCCGTCGACTCCCTCAACGAGATGGAGGCCACCATCTACAAGATGTTCGGAAATGGCGGCGTTCTTGATGCCGCCAAAGAGTCCGCCCAGTTCGATCTGGCTGCCATCGTGGGACGCAAGGTCGGCGAGGGCCACTGCGCCAAGGTCTACGCCAGGTGCCCACTCTCCTCTCAGCAGCTCAGGTCGCTTCTCCAGGGCCAGTGAGCGAGGTCAAGAAGGTGAACTTCGTGCCACCAACGAGAAAAAGACTAAAAAAAAGTACCCTGTCCCTTCAAAGTTTTTCCTCTGTCTTGCACGAGTGTTGGAGTGACTTGGTTGTTGCATACAATGTGACATTTTTCTCTTTTATTGCTTCTCTTGCCTCCTGCTATGAGAGCTCTCATCTTCCTATACTTCTTGGGAGCCTCTTTGTAGTGAGTCGTTAGAACAAAAAATTGTCAAAAACCCTATAACAGTCAATAAAAATTCATTCAGAAACTATCGTTTATTGATACGCCTTAGCACGGATATGATCATTTTGGGACTACTGAAAATGATCCTAATACGCGTCTGCTCCAGTGATCCGTACATCTGCCTTGCGCTGTGCTTCATTCTGCAACTCATCGAGGTCCGAGTCCAGTCGGATCCGGATCGGTCCTGGTCAATCCAGATCGACTTTGGTTCTCATGGATTAAAAAATCCATCCTGGACTCGGACTTATTTTTCGAAGTCCCGGACAAGACACGGAAACGGTTTTACTGACTCGAATCTAGATCTTATGTTGACTTTTGTGAGAACTCCTTCGTTGTAAAGACACAATTTGTTAACAAATAAAATGTTAATTTTTCTCATATCAAGTCTAGTCGCTGTCTTTCTCATCCTTTTTTTTCCTTTACTGCGGGGTTCAGCCAGAAATTGAAGACAACGGAAATACTGTTTCACTTTGGGTATAAAGGTTAATAGTTAGACAAGGCAATAGGTTAATTTTTTTTAGAAAAAAAAAGTTTTTTTCTGTGTCGGTTCGGACTCGACTCGTGAAAAATACCGTATATGAAGACTAGTTTCGAACTGAGAGAATAATTTATTCCTCAACATCAATCCATCATATCGTAAAAAAATATCAGTTAAGTATATCACTAGAGGCCAATGATCTTTGGTGCAATAAGAGGAACGTGTGAAATGAGAAACAGTGCATAGTAGCATAGGAAGAAGGCCAAGACAATCCTTAACCCTTAACACGATATGCACAAAAAGGTTAGAACTATCAATTCAAGTTAATAAAACAAGTGTGTAAGAAGAATTGCTGACCTAAATGCACGTAGGGACTGGTGATAGGCAATAAGAACAGGACAAAAGTATAACAATAAATAAGAGTTGATCTGCCTTGGCTTGTTTAATATTCCGTTACATCATGGCTATGCGTTCTTGTATGTACAGGGCTTTTTCAGATACGTTAGATGCTAGAGCTGAATCATCTCAAGTTAGGTATCAGATAACTGCACGGAACTTCAGGGACACGGGGTCTCTTTAGAAAATTCTTATTCAGTGTGTAGATGTTGTACAGCAACATTGACACGCCATGTCAATATGCCATGCTGCTGTGGCTGGTGACACAGGCCTCCCCTCCTCTACTCTCTTGTCACTCTCAGCCTTCGCACGAATTAAGGTCAGGGCTGCTGAAGGGATAGATAGGGCTAGCCCGTCAGAAGTGCGGCACTGACCTCAGCAGTCATGTCTCAACACTGTTGACTGCGTGAGCGGAGGCAGAGTCCTGCAGTGAGAGTGAACTTCCTCCTACCAGTAACCCCCTTCATCCAGGACACAAAATCTCCTTCAGAGCACTCGTTGTGACCTTTTGGTTGATGTTAAGCCCCATAGAGAAGAAGTGGGGTAGGTGCATGATATCCCCCTGCAAGGACGTGACACCCAGGACCATCACTGCCCGAGGGTTTTTGCTAGTGAAGACGATGGGCATGTCTGCGGAGTCCGTACATTCATCTTGTGTTCTTACTAATGTGGGTCCTGGCCATTTTATGCAATTTCTCAAGGGAGAAGAACCTCAGATGTCCACCAGTTGATTAGAGGGATGAAATGAGAGACTTCCTGTTGATCACCCTAGCTGTCATCTTGTTGGGTGTAGGAAGTCCCACACTCAGAACTGGTATACTTCAGATCATTATTAATGGCTCTAAAGATTATGACGACGTTCACATTCTTGTCTTGGGCCAGCTTCACCATGGGCCTGACTGGCCAGGCACCTAAGGACCTCTTCAGGCCAGCCACAAATCTGGCACCATGAATTAACCGTGAATCACCCCTGAGCTTGTGGGCCGTCCTTTCGTCCTTCCCTACCTGGTACCTCTTGAGGATGTCATCCCATACTGGTGGGGTAACTGTGGAGCTTCTAAATGGTGACAGCGCCATGGCCCATGCAGTGAAGTGGGCCGAAACTATCAAACCATCACCTTTGCTCCATTGCAGTGGCTTGCTTTGAAACTGCGTCCATGCAATGCAGCAAACAGTAAGGGTCCCCTGCAACCTTCCGTACTTTTAAAATGACTAAAACAATGCAATAAAAGCAATAAGGCTTAAAATTCTTCCGGATTTTTCTGAAAAGCCCTGTGCAGTAACGTGCGTGTGGTAGAAAGTGGTGCCTATTAATATTCCAGAAAGTCTGAAGAATTATAGCCCTTTCTATTCCCGCCGCTCTGACTCGACGCGGCTGGCACTTGCCGCTGCCTCGCCAGGAAAGACTGGCCGCCGCCGCTGCCACTGTGCGGCTGGTTGGAGCCACCGCCAGACCCCGAGAGTCTGGATTCCACCGCGTTTCTGTGCATCTGCATGGAAAGATTGTAAAATGCGGAAGAAATGAGTCGCTCCTCCATCTCTCGGACCGCACGAGCCTTCTCGGTCTCCTGAAACAACAGGAGGGAACAATCTTCAGAGGTTTGACACGGGACATACAGTTACAACTCTCTGAATATGACCAATTTCTTGTAGGGAGCGCCAACAAAAGTCGCCAGTTATTTAATAAGGCCCAAGTTTGCAAGAAGCAAGATGATTTTAGGCGGCATTGAAGGCTTGATCTAACCTTGCCTATGCGACACCTTTAAAGACGCTTTATCCAAAGAATGCCAGTAATCTGTTCCTGCCATTCATTAACGTTTTTTAACTTTGAAGTATTACATGTTCGAGCGTCTCGATGAGCCTGTCCTTTTCCGACAGCTGACTCCTCAAGGCTGAAAGCTCCGGGTTCGCAGGGCCATTTCCTGGCCCCCCCGCGGAGGCGACTTTTGGATCGAGGGTCTTGATCACGCTTTTGGCCTTTTCAATGTACTTCTTGTAGCGCTCCTCCATACTGTGAATCTCAAGTTCCTTGGACTTCACCGCTTCACTGAGCTGCGTGATCTGAGAGAACGACACTGTTGATATATTTTTTTCACTGCTTATATTAGTATAGCCGCCACATTACCTTCTTATTCGCCTCAGATAACTTAAGTTCGAGTTCCTCTCTTGATCCAGGAACCCTAGGAGGAATTTCCTGCACCCCTGACTCCTCTAACTTGCTTTCCAATTCCATAATTTTTTGGTTGGCTTTTCTATAGAATAAGGCAATCTTTATGCTTTTACAGTCCTGTTACAGTTGACTCAACTCCAGCTTCACCTGTTTTCTGCTACGAGCGATTTCTCCCTCTCCCTCAGGTCATCAACCATCGCCTGCAGGAGTTCGGGAGCGCCGCTTGATCCAGATATGCTGCTACCCGATCCAGAAGGGCCGCCTCCAGCCGCAATTTCTGCTGCCGCGGCCTTCAGTCGTTTATTTTCGTGTTGAAGCCGAAGCAAGCGTTCTTTCACGGAAGGAGGGATCATTTCGAGGGTTCCTGAAGAGCATTTACAGTATATGTGTACTACAGTGATGCTCAAAACTTTAGAATCACTCTAAAAACACCTCTATCAAAGATTACTTTGTAGATAGTGTGATTTTAAAGTTTTGAGCAGCACTGTATATGCACATATTTCTTATTACATTTTAGCAAGACAGTCATGTCTCACTGTATTGAAAGTACAAATGTTGTACTTAGTTACCTGAGTCGGTTTCTCCTTCAAGACTAGCCTTCTCCTTGGTGAGCTGGCCGAACTTCAGTTCGTCCACAAGTTCGTCGTTTCTGGCCTTCAGGTCTTCTCTCTCTGACTGCAGTCTGTCCCTCTCCACAGACAAGGCTTCTACTTTTTCCAGCATCTTCTTGGATTCGAATTCCAGCCTAAACATTTTATTGCTTTAATCCTCATCCTTTGTGCACATACAGTAGGCACGTGCAGGGTGATCCGGAAACAACGGTTCTTTCTATGTCAGGATATAAATGTAGACCTGTCAACCGTGCGTATCAGAGCAAATATCGGATATTTTGGTACAGGCTTTGCGTTCGAACCCGGCTATTTTCAAAAGAAAAGGTCGTGAAAATTTAAAAAGGAAATGGAGCCAAATAGAAAAATGTCCTTAAGCACTTTACGGGAATTGGTGTCTTCTGATTGCGATGCACAATCATCCAGGTGAATGACACATATGCACGTTCATTACTCGCACAACTTGATCAACAAATCTCTCAAGCCTGTCCAACCTACCAAAATGCAACTGATCCCAAACGTAATCTAACGACCAAACCAAAACCTGACCCACAACATACAGTCCTGGCCGTAAGTAATTGTGTCGGGCATGATGGCACCTCTTATGCTGCACTGAAACATGTTGAAGTGGAATTTTGATGTGGAACGTGTAGATGTGATACTGGGACACAATGTTCAGTACACTGGATCAATGTCAAGGCTGCCCATTTTGGTGCTAGAATGCTCAAAAGAACGACAACTAGAGGGGGGGGCACAACAAAAAGAACAGAAATATGGCTTATTCATGGGGTAAAAGTGGATGAAAATGCCTGACATTTTCATTGAATAATCTGGAC
>JAAUXU010103425.1_pt1 | contig 10095 bp, 6 predicted proteins | sample 7278151 | NCBI WGS metagenome assembly JAAUXU01 (sample SAMN14350113, study PRJNA611818) | marine sediment metagenome | isolation source: surface marine sediment (1.8m) | place: French Polynesia: Moorea | collected 2018-08 | reverse complement strand
GTGCTCTTCCGATCTCCTTCACTCATGGACATCAAGATTCCATTCCCCCTACCGCTCCCACCGGACCTTCCGCCGCCACCACCCGTTCATTCGTCGGCACCCATGGCGGACACCTCCACGGCCTCAGTCTCACACTTCGACGCAAGAATCCTGCTCGACGAGAAGAAGAAGGCTCAGGCATTCAGGGACGCAGCCAATGACGCCTCAGCGGGCGCATCCGTCGGTGTGGTCAAGGATGAAAATCTTACACTTTCCCAAAGAGTCCAGCGCGCCGCCCAAGGGGAAGAAAGGCCTCCACTTCCGGCTCCTCCCCCCGCCGCTCCCGCGCTTCGGCCGGCAGCAGATCTTTCACAACCGCAGGCCTCCATCAACAAAAAACTTCTGGATCAGAAAGTGCTTTCCGCAACGGACGTTCTTGAAAACCCGTACTCACCCATCCCTACTTTTACCAGTCGGTGCGACTACTGTTCGGGTACCCACTGCTCTCGTTTCCTCAAAGGCACTCAGAAACCAAACTGTAGGAAATTTCGAGAGCAGGTGGAATACGCACCTTTCCGAGATGTCTGTGACTATCGCCGCTGCCACTCCAAACACACCCACCTCACTATGGTCTGCCCCACTCTCCATTCGAGATGTCCCAAGTGTGATTTCCGTGGCCACTCCTCCCCTGACCTCTGTGACCCAAGCAACGAACACATTATGTCGCGTCTTCGTTCCGACTTCGAAGAAAAAGCCGATGTAGGCATCTACACTCGCCTCCGACATTCCACCCTCGCTTGGGGATTCTACCCCTACAATGCTTCCATGCCACGAGATAAGGATATTGTACCCTACGGAGAGCTCACTGTTCGTTCGGTCAAAGATGCCAATGATCTCCTACAGTCTCTTCTACTGCAGAGACTTAAGGAAAATCAGTAGCTGTGTGTCGTCTGTAGGTCGCTACGGTACCTCAGACATTATTATTATGTTACCCTGCGTTGGAACTGCGTTTCGTCGAATACAAACACATTTTAGTTGTTCTTTTGCACCGTTTGTACACTCGTAGAATAATACAGAATAACCTTTTCCCCTTCGGAATTATTCCCCCACGATAAACGCCCTTTCATATGTCTCTGTGCTTGTTCGTTTATTGATTACGATACATGTCTTTCCGCGCGTTCAAATCTCCTACGATACCGTGTTCACGCGTTTATATTTCCATATGATACTAATAGTAACAGTGCAGCTCTGAGTTGCTTTCTTTCGTCGCGCTCCCACCCCTAATTGTGCCCCTCTCAATGTTGCGACCGCCTGCTTTCACTTCCGTAATTGCGCTCGCCCGGGGGAAGTATGTCGATGCACGAAGAGAGAAGAGGGTCCAAGCCAGAACAACCAGAGCATCTCTCCACCTACCAACTCAGCATCTATTTCAAGAAGAGAGCAGAAGAAGAGAATTGGAGGACTCTTTGGAAGCTCATTCATTGTTTTTGCTGGAGAAAGAAAGAAAGAGAGATTGAAAGCAGAATAAATCCAACTGTTGCTGAAGAAAGATCATTCCAACATCTTAAGTCTTTATACTCACGCGCTCTATCGACATATTTGGCGCTCCAACTACGGAGAGACACCGGTTGGACTTCCGTCAGCATGGCCCCCACAGGCGGCGCTGACGCCGCTGCCGCGCCCGCCGCCGCGACTGCCGCTACGACCGCTTCGGCGTCGCAGGCCGCTACCTCTTCTACAACGACATTCGCCTCCACAACATCGTCGACGGCGACGTCCTCTTCGGCGACTGACCCGAGGCCCTCCACCTCCGCTCTTATCGCCCCCGACGGCGCAGCTTCCGCGACGGACACTCCGGCGGCCAACACGCGCGCCTCAGCGCGAGGTAAAAGAGTAACATTCCCTACGAAACCCAGAGATCCCCCATCCACCGAAACACCTAAAAATACCCGTAAAACTTCACGGAAAGCTACCTGCTCCGCCCAACAGGCGGATGCAGAGGAGAAAATTACCCGCGCTGAGAATATTGCCCAGTCCCTCACTACCCAGATATCCTCCCCACACTTTTCCGCCGCCGAGGCCGAACACGAGCTGGAACAACTTACCTATTTCATGAACGAGCTCGCCAACACTACCATTTCTTCTGTTTCCCCGACACAACGGGCTTCCCTCAAACATCGATTGGCCGCGCAATACTCCACTTTGGAGTCTTACAGTGCCCTTTTGCAACAGCATGTCGATGTTCCCCACATTATTGAGATGAACAATCGAGCGGCGGTTTCTACCGTTTCCTCCTCAGCCACAACTACATATTCCCAATCCGCCCCGACGGTGCTTACACCTGCCTTACATGCCCCCCTTTCTACCACGGTAGCCACCACCGCCGTACCGCGCCCCCTTTTTGACACTACCTTTTCTACCGATCCGACAGCTCGGCGTGCTTCGGTCGCCGTTGCCGTACCTACCACATCTGCTTCCACCACAATTCCCGATTTCACTCGCCCCCCCCCTCCACTTTTTAATCCAAACGATCTTACACATCGTCTACTTCATTACGCGCAAAAGGGAACTTTCCAACCCAATCAGAGTAGCAACTCCACCACTCAACCCCAGAACGGGTGTGTGCCGCCCCCCCCCTCCCCAGTCGTTGGGTCAGCCAATTTTACACCCCTGGGCCCTCGTTCTACGGCAGCACCCCCATGGCAAATGAACAAACCTAACCCCTTTGACCCCACTCAGTGCGTTGTCAACGACGAATGGTACCTTGATTTTCCATTCCCTTGGAACGCGGTTCCGCAAAAAACCGAGGCAAAGACAAACGAGATTCTTCGCATCGTTCCTGCAACTCTTCCGAAATTTGCAGGCGATAGGCGCACTTATAACTCTTGGAGAGGCTCTTTCATCCCTTGCGTGCACCTTACCGCCATCGATATCAGCTTTAAGGTCATGTTTCTCCGATCAGCCTTAATTCCCGCCACTCCGCGTATGCGAGAGCTTACTTCAACCTTTGTCGGCAATGCCGACGGCTATAAGGAAGCTATTTGCATGTTAGAAGACAGGTATGGCGGAGAGGAGGCTCTCCTCATGGCACGTCAGGAAACTCTCCTTACTTTGCCCGCTCTACGGGAGGGCGATTTTCGCCTCATTGAAACATTCCATGCACGACTTTCTTCCTTCATAACAGAGTGGGGGGGTCTTGTTGCGGGCACGGAGAACCCGGAATCCTTGGCCTTTCTTTCCCTACTCGTTCGCCGCTTTGACACGTCTTTTGCCCTAAAGTATTTTGAGTGGCTTCAAACAAATCAAACGAAAAAGGGACTCCTTTCTCTAAAGCAATGGCTAGCGCAACAACTATCTCACCACAGACAGGTTTTACACCTCACCAAAACGAGAGCGCTTACCCACAACGCAAGACAAGCCCCAGATACCCAAAATAGTCAGAAACCACGTTTCCCCCCTTCTTCTACTTTGGATAGAGATCGCCCCGCCGCTACACGCGTTTTTCTTGCACAAGCACAGGATGATTTCGACGAAGATCATTACTTCGACGATGACCCTGATTATGCTCCTGAACCGGATGCCGTCTTATTTTCGGCGCGACAAAACAGACAACAAAAATCCTCCTCTAGGCCACAGAATGCTTCGGTTTCTCTGACCTCGGTAGGAAAGAAAGCGCGCCCCCCTTGCACTATTTGCGGCACTGACCCTCACCCCTTGGGCCGATGCCCAAAATTTCTTGAAATGACCCCTGCTGAGCGCAGAAAAATACTCTCAGACGAGTTTCGTTGCTTCCGTTGTTTCCAACGAGGCCATAATCTCAGTGCTTGTCGCCTCAACTACACCTGCGTTCGCTGTGGCGGAAAACACCACTCTCTACTACATGACGATTCCGCTGCGGAGCAACAGGTCATGTTTGCAGCCGACGACATCGACGACGATGAAGCTGCAGGGGAAACCCTAAATTATGGGTTTATGTCCCGTTCTGTCACGTATTCGGGTGACAAGAGAGTTTCTCTTAGAACCATAGCGGTTTGGATAGAAAATTGTACCACGGGTCGTGGAACAATGATAAATGCACTTCTCGATGACGGCTGCAATAGCCCAGCGCTAATTAGCAAGTCAGTTGCGCAAGCTTTAGGTCTCGCTGGACCCACAGCTACAGTTAAGACTCAGGGGGTAGGAGGAGTACTAGCTGAGTACAACACTACTATCGTTCGCCTAAAAATCTCTAATCCGTCTGACATGATTTCCAGAACTATTCTTGCCCAAGTCCTAGAAAATCCTGCTGGCTCCTACCAACCCGTTAATTGGGCCACACACAAAAATAATTACCCTCACATTAAAGACCTACCCATACCTGCCCCAGCACCTGTCGAAGGCGTTGACTTGCTTTTGGGCAACCAAACGGCCTACTTGTTGGCAAGTATGCAGGAGGTAGTAGGAAAGTCCCATGAGCCCATTGCTCGGCGTACGCCGCTGGGTTGGACCGTTGTCGGCCCGACCAGACCCGATTTTTTCCCATACACGGGTTTGAAAAGAATCCCCGTTTTTCTTCACGCCGCTCGCAGCGCTACTTGGTCCCCTTCCGCCGATTCCGCCCCTACTGTTGTGCTTCGGTCAACTACTCCCACTGATAAACAACTTGTTCGTTTAGTTCAGAAAATGTTGGAGGTGGAAGATCCGGGGGAAACGGAGATGTTGTCTCCAGCAGAGGAGTACATCATTCATAAACTACGTACTTCCCTCTCCCTTTCCGATGGCCAATATGAAGTTGCTTGCACCTGGAAACCGGGAGACACTCGCCCACCCTATAATTACACGCAGGCGCATAATCGTTTGCTTTCTCTTGAAAAAAGTAAGCACTTTAAGAATCCCCTCATGAAAAAGGCCTACGCCGCAGCGATTGACGATTGGAAACAGAACGACTTCGTTAGGCCCGTCCCACTTACGCAGGAACACGTGAAATATCTCATTCCCCACTTTCCCGTATTTAAAGACAGCGACACTACGCCTGTTAGACCTGTCATGGACTGCAAAGTAGCCCTCAATAACCACTTGCTCGCAGGCCCAAATTTTTTAAATGAAGTACCGGACGTTCTCCTTCGATTTCGTTCGGGTCTCTTTTCTTTGTCTGGGGACATTAAACAAATGTTCCTACGCATTCGTTTGCGCAAAGAAGACCGACCCTACCACACTTTCCTATGGCGAGCTGATACAACAGACAAAATACAGGCCTTTCAATTCCAAGTCCATGTATTTGGTAACACAGGCAGCCCTTGCGTGGCAGTCTTCGTCGTACGCGAACACGCCATGAAATTCCAACACGAATTTCCATCAGCCGTGGAATCGCTTCGGTATTCTTCGCTGGTCGACGATGTTCTTGACTCTGTTGACACAATCGAGCAAGCTCGTCAAACTTTAACCGATATAAGAGAGCTCCTTAGCAAAGCGGGTATGACCTTTGCAAAAATACACTCTAATTCTACGGAAGTACTACGCAGCCAACCCCCTCACACCCTCTCCAAGGGAATTGTCGATTTGACTGCTGCTTGTCAATGGGACGTTGCACAATCCAACCTAAAAACACTTGGTATTCGATATGACCCTTCCACAGACACCTTTTCCTTTAGCATGGACATCGACTTCCCCTCCCATTGGACAAAGAGGAAAATCCTTAAAGTATTCCCTCGCCTCTTTGATCCCCTAGGACTATTATTACCATTTACGATCACGGCTAGAATCTATTTTTCTACCCTTGCAAAGGGAGATCTCAAATGGGACGAAACAATTCACCCCACACCAGTTTGGTTTACTTGGCTCGAACACTTACGTGACCTGCACCTTTGCACCTTCCAACGTTGTGTAAAGGCTCGTGCGGGCGGGACCTTTGCCCTCCACATTTTCTGCGATGCCTCTGATAAAGCTTTTGCTGCGGCTGCATATCTTGTTCAGGAACAAGACGGCCAAGTTCTTTCTTCTCGCCTAGTAATGGCTCGAGCACATGTTGCACCCGCAAAACCTACAACAATTCCCCGCATGGAACTGCTCGCCGCAGAATTGGCAACGAAAGTTCGTCGCCGTGCCCTAAAGGCACTTAAAATGCCAATTTCTAAAATTTTTCATTGGACGGACTCCATCACCGTCCTTTATTGGATCAATAGTGACGATAAACGAATGCAAAAGTACGTACATTCCAGAATACAGAAAATTCGCCAAGATACTTTGATAACGGAATGGCAACACGTTCCTACCAAACTCAATCCTGCCGACCTCGCCACTAGGGGCGTTTCACCCCGGCAGCTTGCCTCTTCCACCATTTGGAACACGGGCCCCCCTTTTCTTTTCACAAGAAAGTATCCCCCGGGTCCAAAATTGATTCCGACGTCGGATATATTGACGGAGATGAAAAAGGAGGAGCAAGTATTTACACCGCTACTCCACTTTGTCTTTACCGCCGTCGAAACTAAAACTTACTTCCCACAACTTTCCAATTGGAAGCGCCTGTTAGCCGTAGTACGTAGGTTATTACAGTGGCGCTACAATGTTGCTTTACCCCTCCCATTTCAAGTTGTGGAAAACGCCTTGCTCCGGCTCGTCCAACAGGACATTCGACGAGATATTGCCGCTCATGGCTTGAAAGGGGCGGCAAAACAATGGGGAGTTACTCGCCTCACTTTGTTCGTGGATGAAAACGGACTGATTAGAGGACACGGCCGATTGGCAGCCGCTTCGGTGCTTCCAAGAGACATACGTGAGCCCATTATTTTCCCAAAGAACCATCCCGCCCTAAAAGCTCTTCTCCTTCATTACCACGAACACAAACTGTCGCATACCGGAGGCGTCACGTACGCATTGTCCGCATTTTTATCCCGCTTTTGGACACCCCGCGCACGTGCAGTTACTTTCAACACTATTCAGAATTGTATCCCTTGTCGACGCCGCCTTTCGCGGGCAAAGCCGCAAGCGGAGGCCCCCTTACCACTCTTTCGCTTACCTCTGCGTGAGGAGCCGGCACAAGTATTTAGGACCACGGCGATTGATTGTGCAGGCCCCTTCAAGGTTAAACGGGCTCGTACTTACGAACAACATTACCTACTTTTACTCACCTGCCCCATCACTCGAGCAGTACGACTAGAATGGCTTTCGGACCTTACCACCGACGCCTTTCTTCTAGCCTTAGAGCGGGTCAGATCAAAAGGAGTTCACCCACAACTTATTGTCTCCGATAACGGCAGCAATTTTCAGGGTGCCAAAAATATCCTCGCTGTTCTTCTACAGAACTTAAACCTCCCCTTACTCCATGAAAAGTGGCCTACCATTCAATGGAAATTCAATCCACCCTACGCCAGCCATTATGGAGGCGTTTTTGAAAGACTTATCGGGGCAGCAAAAGCTTCATTATATCATGCGCTCCCATCCCACTTTTCTCTCACCCTCGAACAACTCATTACGGCCTTTGCTCAAGTTGAAATGGTTCTCAACCAGCGCCCCCTCACTTATGTTGCGGATCAAGAAACGGAGCTGGCCCCCCTTACACCAAATTCGTTCCTACACGGGGCTGCTACGGTGCCCTTCGTTTTCCCACCAGACCATGCAGATATAATACCCACTTGGGCAGGCCGTTGGAAAAAATCGCTCGAGATTCAGGCCGCCTTTTGGCGCCGATTCCAACAGGAGGTTTTACCTCACTTGCGTCTAAATAACAAACTCCTTCTTTCCTCTCGGGACTTTAAAGAAGGAGACGTCGTCTGTTTTCTCCACCCGACGAGCGCAAAAAAGTGGCCCTTAGCACGAATATCCCGCACCTTTCCAGGAAAAGACGGCCGTGTGCGCACGCTACAATTACAATCCCAAAATTCAAAGGCCCAGCACAAACATACCAACGGCTACAAGACAGAGTCTTTACTAGAGACGTAGGAGCAGTAGCCCTCCTTCTACCAGCAATGGATTGAACTTCTTAGTTTTGCCCCACCGCTCCCCCCTTCCCCCAAAGGATACAGACCAGCTCCGTCTCGGAGAATTCATACATTTTGGTACTTTCACAACGATTTCTTTTATTATTTACAACGCATTTTATACATCTTTTAACCATTTACCATTACATTACGTATTTCCTGTGGCTTGTTGGTATATAAAACGTTGTTCCAGCGTAACCCAAAACCACCCCCCCCCCCCCCCCACCCCACCCCCCCTACACGTTTCCTTTACGTTTTTCTCCCACGATTATTCCACCACCCCTTTTTTCCCCCATCCCCCAGGTGTCTCCGACAAAGCCAAGGCCGTCGACACCTCAAGGCCCCTCTTCCAACCCCGGGACTTTCCCCTACATGGACTGGCCTACGACATCGCTGCGGCATGTCTGCCCCCTCTCACCCTTTCGTCACTGCAAATCCTCCAAACATTTTGGGAGTCGAGCAGGCCGCAAAAGTGGATAGACTCCCTCACGCCATTCCAAGAGGACAGACTGCACATTATCGGGAGTCATGAGGACTGGCAGAGTAGCGGCATCCAAATGGAATTCGTCTCCGCGCTCAACACGGTCTCCGCCATCGCCATCGCTCCAGTCTTTTACGACGGAGATCTGGCCTTCCTCCTCGCCAGCACGTTTAACGGATACGTCGCGGCTTTCCACATCCCCCAGCTCCGCAAGTCCGTCCCAGGCTGGTTTAGGGAAATCGAGCTCTTCCCCCCCGACTTCCTCCGCTGGCTCGCCGACCCAGAGGTTTCGATTGTCCACGAGGACAAGGAGGAGTTCTTTCCCAAGTACATGCAAGGCATTACGGCCACAATGCTGGTGGACTCCGTCAAGATTTTCGCCGTCTACCAGTCAACCGGAGTTGTCCACCCACACACCAAGATTTCGCACGGCGACCTCTCCCACCAGTTAGCATACGCCATGGACTACCATCACAGGCCTTCCCTTCGCTCAGTCTTCGAAAAAATCGTCGGCTGCTCTCAGTATTCGAACGGCGAATGGCCACCGCATCGCCGTAGGGGATGGAGGCCGGATCCCACCTCCTCCCTTTCTCCACAGGAACGCTTCTTCCTCTACTACGAAGGGCATGGACAGTTTCTGTTCATAACTCGCCTCCTCCTCCATGGACTCCTCTTCAAAGGCATGGCAGCAGTTCAACCACAACTCCCCATCCCACAACTCTACAAGGTGTTCCTTCGTGGAGGCCTCGACGAGAAGATGCAAAGGAAGATGGACCCTCTCGGCGTCAACATTGACATTGTCAGGCACAAAAACCCCGCCACCAAGCTGTACGCCCCGAAGAAGAAGAAAAAAGTGCATGAGATCTCCCCCTCTACTTCCGATGATGATTGTGTAGTCGTACCCCCTCCCACTCCCCCTAAAAAGAAAAAGAAAAGGAACTGTGCTTCGGTCAGTCTCCGCCATGATAAACATAAAAGTAAGAGTAGTAACGATACCTCTGATGAGGACGTTATTTCCTTGCAAGATGACGCACTGGTTCAGGAACTTTCCGATCAGTCGCCCGCCCCCTTTCAGGGAAAAAGAGCTCCTCCCCCACCACCGGTCCCCTCCACCTCCCTTCCTCCCCCACACACAGATAGCACGCCCCCACCCATCGGACATTTGCGGTACTCACTCGACGTACTGATGGGGAAATCTCCCGTAAACAGGCCTTTTATCGGGCCAGTAAACCTTCCCCCGGGAATCCCACCCCCCCACACTCGACCGGGACCCCGGGAGGAACCTTGGTCGTGGTTTCCACCAGACAATGTCTACCAATCGCATCGCGGCCCCCCAGTTCTGTACCTCAACCCTCTGTACAATATTCCCCAAGCATTGTACATGTCCGATCCGCAAGCCTACCCTCAGTACGCGCCGAAGCTCCCCCCCCCGCCTAGACCAATTTCGCTTCCGCCGCCGTTTCCGGTTCGCCCGCCGCCACCCTTTCGTGCTCCCCATTCGCAGGGGCCGCCGTCAGTTCCCCCCTTTCCACCAACGAAAGAAATCGCCCCGAGGGCCAACGCCCCTCCCATGGCCGCTGCGGTGCCCTACTCCCCCCGCCCCCTCCGTCACCCTAGTGTTCCCCCACCGCATTACTCCCCACGAAGCCAGACGAAGAGAAGAAAATTCCTTCACTCATG
>JAAUXU010091391.1_pt1 | contig 10097 bp, 5 predicted proteins | sample 7278151 | NCBI WGS metagenome assembly JAAUXU01 (sample SAMN14350113, study PRJNA611818) | marine sediment metagenome | isolation source: surface marine sediment (1.8m) | place: French Polynesia: Moorea | collected 2018-08 | reverse complement strand
CACTTTGTCAAGGAGTTCCAGAGGAAGCACAAGAAGAACATCATTGACAACAAGAGGGCAGTGAGGAGGCTGCGCACTGCTTGCGAGAGAGCCAAGAGGACCCTGTCTGCCTCTGCTCAAGCCAACATTGAGATTGATTCCCTCTACGAGGGTACCGACTTCTACACTTCAATCACCAGGGCCAGGTTTGAGGAGCTCTGCGCCGATCTCTTCAGGGGAACCCTTGAGCCTGTGGAGAAGTCCCTCAGGGATGCCAAGATGGACAAATCTGCTATCCATGACATTGTCCTTGTTGGAGGCTCCACCAGGATTCCCAAGATCCAGAAGCTGCTGCAGGACTTTTTCAACGGGAAGGACCTGAACAAGAGCATCAACCCTGATGAGGCTGTTGCCTACGGAGCTGCAGTGCAGGCTGCTATCCTGACTGGTGACACCAGTGAGGCTGTGAGCGATCTTCTACTCTTGGATGTTGCTCCCCTGTCTCTTGGCATCGAGACTGCCGGAGGAGTCATGACCTCCCTGATCAAGAGGAACACAACCATCCCCACCAAGCAGACCCAGGTCTTCACGACATACTCCGACAACCAGCCTGCTGTCACCATTCAGGTGTACGAGGGAGAGAGGGCCATGACCAAGGACAACCATCTGCTGGGCAAGTTCGATCTCACTGGCATTCCCCCTGCTCCCAGAGGTGTGCCCCAGATCGAGGTCACCTTTGATATTGACGCCAATGGTATCCTGAATGTGTCTGCCATGGACAAGTCCTCTGGCAAGCAGGAGAAGATCACTATCACGAACGACAAGGGAAGACTGTCCAAGGAGGAGATCGAGAAGATGGTTTCTGACGCCGAAAAGTTCAAGGCTGATGATGACAAGCAGAAGGAGCGCATTGCAGCCAAGAACAACTTGGAGAGCTATTGCTTTAACATGAAGTCCACTCTGGATGACGAGAAGTTCAAGGACAAGATCCCCGACTCTGACCGCAAGGCCATTGCTGACAAATGTGATGAGGGGATCAAATGGCTGGATTCTAACCAGACCGCAGAGAAAGACGAATACCAGGATAAGCTGAAGGAGATTGAGGCCGTCTGCAACCCAATCATCACAAAGCTTTATGAGGCAGCTGGAGGTCCCAGTGGAATGCCCGGTGGCCCGCCCGGTGGCATGCCCACTGGAGCCGGAGCCTCCTCCGGTGGACCGACTGTCGAGGAGGTCGACTAAACTCTTGACCACGATTCAGTATAAAATGTTAGCGATGTCAGAAGTTGTCTGTGCTGTATGTTTCCTTCGCCGAACAGTAACATCCTAATATAACAAAGTTTTGGCCGAGCACATTTGTTTTTCCTCGTTTAAAAAATACCTGTGTATTAAAAGCAATATAACTTATTATGGCGTGTTTAACTCAGTGTCGTTCAGTCAGGTCCAGGTTGCCCCATCCGTTCCGCGGCTCCTCACTCGACGGACCAAGCAACGGTTCCACCCGCGCAGTGCGAGTCTTGAAAGAGCGGTGCACTTTGTGTGATTCACGCTGCAGAGTCCAGCACTAAGTCCTGCGTGTGCAGCACAGCAGCGGATGTCCAATGCCTCCTTCCCACCGGGAATTCACGGCCACCTCGCCGCTGAATTCACTTTCTCTTGTGTGCTCTCCTCTCTTCGCACGCTCTCACTCTCGGAGTCTCTTGCGCGCGCCAAAAGAGTTCTACAGTCCTTAACATGAGTTGGTGGCTCAAGTAACGAGCCAGAAAAATATATTGTAGAGAGATTTGATCAGGAGATCTGGAGTGTTCGTTTGCGCCATCTGATTGGAAGCAAAGAAATAGAGCCAGCTTGTAAAGCACGCACACACTTGATGTAGTAAAGGCTGTTTTCAGGTCGAGTGCTGCTGATTTAGTGACTTTGTACAGGAAGATTTCTATTGCTGCATAAGATATGCACACCTTCTCCGCCAACTTGTCGGCGACTGGGGAGGTCTCGCCAGCCGACAACAACATGACGCTGGAGGAGGACGCCGAGGGGATGTCATCAGCGCCAGAGTTGGAAATTATTAAGTACTACGGCGAGGGCGTGGTCCTCACCGTCATATCCATCATTGGGATCATAGGTAATGTTGCAGTGGCACTTTCTTAAGGCGCGTTATTTTTTCTTATGTCATCACAGTAGTCTAACATATTTGACTATGTGGATCTTTCGTATACTTTGTTAAGGATCACATTACACATGTATCATCACGACCATGAGAGTGTGGCAAAAACAACCATGGACTCTTCTGGACGGTGCAAGATTTAAAGAGATGACGTAAGGAAGCGCAGGGCGTCTTTCAATTGTGTCATCTACTAATATTCTCTTACAAGGTTACAAAAAGAGGCATTAAAAACAATTGCATTCAGGGTTGACATTTCCCACAACCCTAATTTGGCGAATCGCCCTTATCATTTTGTGACTTTTAGCAAATTTTTCACTGTTTTAAAATGTTGGCAGAGCACTAAACAGTGACTCAGCACCACCAGTGTGCAGTATTATTTAGTATGCTGACTGAATGAAGCTGTTGGGTCAAAAAATTGAGTTTGAGTTGGCGTCTGAATGCGAACGATCATAGTAGTTGGACAGTGTTGGAGGTGAGTTTTGTGCGTTAAAACTTTACTTTTATGATGATGCGCAAACAGTCGAATCTCGACATGGCGGGCAGCACTTGTGCTCCATTCTGGCTCTTGCTGCTGACCACGACATCCCTTATATCGAGATTCAACTGTACCAAGATAATTTTATTTATGGGCTCAACGCACCATGACAATTTTTCACGAAATCTCAGTATGTCACCTAGCACAATGCCACTGCCGCGTAGCAGTACGTAATACGCTGAGTCAGTTCAATACCGGTGTCATCGAACTACAAATCATACTGACATAACTGTGCTGCAGTCAATCAGATGCTGCAACAATTGGAACGTTCCTGTATCAGGCCGCAAGGGCGTTAGAGTGTTATAACTGCAGTCAAACGTCGAACTTGTGATATTGCATGGTCAGCGGCCAAGATATCATCATAACTTTGAGATACATCATAAGTTCGAGACATGACTTTTAGGAAGAATGATCAAGCTTGGTCAGCAGCAAAATTATCATAACTTTGAGATGCATCATAGCTTAGAGATTCATGAAGTTTGACTGCAGTACTGTTGACTGTCAAGTGGCCACAATGTGTTAATTTTGACTCGCGCACTCTTCACGGCTCTGAGAAGTGGATGGGGAAGAACTTTAAGAGTGAGTAATCACTTGCCGTCCCCTCCTCGAATTGCAACACCCTTGATTTCCCTGTCCTCGCAGTGGAGGCCGGCGAGACCAGCTACAGCTACTCGACGTCCTTGTTGAACACAGCCATGATCACTCCGAACTCGGCTAGAAAGGCTCGTAGAACTCTCAGGACAAGAGAAGGTAGGGTCATTGAGGGAAGTGGAAAATTGACCTGGACAGGGGCTACTTCAGCAAGATTCGCACAGTGCAAATCAAGGACGGATCGTACATAAAGGTCTGGAGCCTGGAGCCGACCAGATTCAAGATGTTTTAGTGCTTGAGGACGTTGTTCTGTGTAAGCAGAAGCATTGACTTCTGCCCTTCTCCGCCTACATTCCGAAAAAGTGTGAGCAAACTTTCTTGGGTGGACTACTTGCTCCTTCCCAAAACCCCCAGACAGATACCACCCACTTCGTTGTGTTGGAGGGGTCACAAGTGTGGATGCTGTGATTAGGCCAGCCCAAGTCGAAGTATCCGGCTTTGTTCGTTATTTAAACACCTAACTGAAATCTAATGTCTGTGTGTCCATCTATGTCTCTTGCGGGGTTGGCTCTCCAACCTCTGGACCCTCCCCCCAACTTCTCCTCGCCGTCCACGCGCTTCGCACCGTCCATGGACTCCGTGTCGCCCATGCACTCCTCGCCCATCCTGTCTGTTGGTGACGGACTAGGTAGAATACTTAGCCTGCGAGAGTCATCTCCTTGATCCCTGGCCAGCAGCTGGGAGGCCGAAAGACAGCTCTTCTTTGTTATGCTCAACAGGTTGGCAGATGAACAATCATTGGTCATCGAAGATAGAATATCTTACTTTACCCGGATTTGATAGCTCAGACCCCAACGTCCTCATTACTCAAGCTGTCATTCTGCCTCCCAGCTGCTGGTCAGGGATCCAACAGATGGTTCTGCTGGCTGAGGGTCTGCGGCAGGGCCAATATGGAGAGCAAGCAGGAATGTTATTCTGACTGAACATGTAACTTTCCACGTGAGACTATAATTTATGTGTGATTCTAAACGCCCAGATTAAGCCTCTAAACTGCTCGAAACGAGATGTTTTTATAGGGTCTGTGAAAGCGCGCACCTCTCATAAGAGGAGGTAGGAGACCGCTTTTTGTTCAATAGGCCCCCCCTAGGAAAATTTTACTTTTTCAAACAGGAAGTTTTGCCCAAGGTTCATTACCGTCTTTTTAGTTGAAGCGAGTGTCGGAGAAAAGTCCACTGGAGCGACAGCAGTTCGCTATATCAAAGGTCACTGTATCGAATTTACACAGCATTAAAAGAATAACTTTCCAGAACTTGCGGACGTCAAAAAACTTTCCATGCTTTGTCCCGACGTCAGGAATGAAGCGCACTCATTGGGTGGCACGACGCCCCTGCGCTCAAACTTGGATACAGTGCACTCCGCATAAGCGGGACAGCTTTGGAGAAGGCTCTTTCTTATTTTAGCTAACGCGGAGGTCATGAGTAACTTGCGTTGACAAAATGCTTTGAGCAATTTCTCCCCCTTTTAACGAAATTCCCGCAGATCCGGCTCCGGCCTACGCGGAGTCCACTGTATTCGCAGCTTGGTGATGAGCAAGTGTCGACTATTTGCCAGTTCTGTTAGGCATGGACCTCTATAAAGTAAAACTATCCAGTGAATGGCAAGAAGATGGAGGGGCTGCTTCGATCACTACGAGCAAGTCTGGTGCTGTCGCTGACAGTGATGTAGGAATAGGCATGAAACAGGCCCTTGTCAACGTACAGCATAAAAAAGCTTTTTTTCAGTTGTTGCTGCAATCACGGCGATTGCGCAGTCATGCGCATGGGCCTCGAAGCACCAAGAGCGCTGTCTCCAGGTGGCAACACCGAGGCCTTCCAGGATCGTGGTTGCTCAATAACTACTGTATTTGAAGAACCAACACAGATTAACAGCCTTTACTTTTGATGGACGGTTATGACTAAGGATGATGAGTAGGATCAGACAGTTATGATTAACAATGATTACTTTCACAACTCTCGAAATGATCCTTACTTCCGTTTTAACGTGTACTTTGGAATAGTGTAAACAACTTCAAACTCTCGGATATCTTTGCCTCAGAGGTCAGACATCTTACAAATACTCTACAATTTCATTAAGTCTGTAGATAAGACACAGACAGTGTTCTTTGAAAGCTCGGTCTCTGTGTAAAGTCGATCATAGTTAGTACTGATAAGTACCAAAAATGATACTCGACTATAAACTATTCTGTCGCAGGCAATATCTTGTCCATGGTCGTCCTGTCCCATTCTGAGATGAGAAGTAACTTCAACCAGTTACTGATCTGCTTAGCGTCGTTCGACCTTCTCTACTTGTCGCTGTCGCTGACGATATTTGCGATACCAAAGCTGTCCAAGTGGTACACCTTGCGAGTCTTGCCTCACATCATGCCCATTGGGTGAGTGAGTTGTTTAAGAAGTTTTGGGGCTACTTTCTTCGTGTGTGGGGGTGGATGTGTTTATAAAAAAAAGTTATCTTAACTATACACCATTGCAATCAAGCTACGGCTTTGCCCACATTGGTCGCGTGGGCTCAGTGCTAATGACGCTCTCGGTGACCGTGGAGCGCTTCTTCGCCGTCGCCTACCCACTGGAGGAAAAGAATCTCAAGATGGCCTTGATCGTGTTTTCGGTGTCCGGCTCTGTCCTCTACAACTTGCCCAGGTTCTTCGAGCTGGAGACTAAGGTCATGGGAAAGGAGGTCGTTGTTCACCCAGTCAGCGGGGACAACATAACGGTATGGAGAAGACTTGACTCACTTTCCTTGACGTGTTAAGTGTCCTCCCAATGAACTTCCCAAGGTCCTTGTCTGCGACTATGGGCCGACCGCACTTCGGCGAGATCCTCTCTACGTCCAGATCTACGTGGTGTGGATGAAGTTCTTCCTGGTCGAGCTTCTCCCCTACGTCACCATACTTGCGCTCAATACAGTCATGATATTAAGGTACTGAAACTGCAGCAACTTGTCAGTCCACTAGTGCCGACTGTACTGACTGCCCTGATCATGACGCAGGATCCGCCGCGCAATGAAGCAGCAGGTGTCCCTCGTTCCTCACCAGCACCAGCTGTCGCAGGATAATCAGCGCAAGGAGCTGAGCATGACCTTGGTGCTCGTGTGCATCGTCGTCATGTTCATCCTCTGTCAGAGCGTCAAGATCATCCCTGACGTCTACGAGGCTGTTGTCTGCGACCACACGGCGGAGGTACGTGTACAGCACGCTCCTATACCGGGTGTCCTAGAGAAGATTGGTCAATTGGGAATTGCATAAGTTCCTTCATCGTAGGATACCGTTTTACACGTTTCGTAGCTCAAGAAAGGCAAGTTGGATGTTTAACAGAGAGAAGCCAAGAAATTGTGACAGTCACTACTTCAGCCAGGATGATAAGAGAAACCAGAGACCTACTTAAAACGTGAATCTCTTAAGAGTATTTTCCATGTTTTTTCGGTTGAAAGAAGAACTTTCCTTAAAATTGTTTCTCTTTTGTTAGCCTTTTCATATTCCCGATGGAGAATCCGCTCTTCTTTCTCTTAACGCCTGTGAAGCTTGACCAAGAGAAGCTTTCAGCATCAAAATTCTTGTGCAAACATCAGGAGATTCTGATCAATTTGACATTCATTTGCATCCCTCCTCACATCTCGGGCAAAGAAGGTAATCGGGGTCTCCCTGCTGCAATTCACAGGCAACGTTGGCACTGAAGACTGGCAGATAAATCAGCGGCGTTCCACGCCAAACTGTGCCATAAACCGCTGAAAGCAGAATTCTGGACACTTATTTAGGACATTGCAAGACTCCTTGGAAGGATCCATTGCTTCTGATATGAGTCCAGCGATTGCTGCCCAGTCTCAAATTCAAAGGGCAGAAAAACATATTGCATGAGTGGTGCCAAAATCTCTTTTTGAGGAGGAAAATTCGACGAAAACGCTGATTTCACAGTGCTGTTCAAACTGCCAAAGCACTGAAAAAGTTGCTGTGACAGCATAGATGCATAGTTTAAAAACTGCACTCTTTTATTTCTTATTTTCGCATTTTTGCCATATTTTAGCAAATTAAAAAAAAAAATAACTTGATCAATCAACCCGGTCTCTGGCGTTGTTTGCGCTGCGAAGGGGGACAGACAAAGTGCAATCAGTACTGATCAGACCGACCAGCCCAGCAAGTCTCTCTGTCTCGAGCGCTTTAGCAGCTCCGCAGAAATTGGACACGTTGCAGTAGTTGTCGGATCCAACTGGGGAAAGGGGGGAGAGGGGGGGGGAGCAGGAGGACGACGACGACGACGACGACGACGAGGACGGTAATCTGTGAACACATTTCTCTCTCTCTCTCACTCACTCTCAGACACACACACAAAAGTGGCCGCTACTGGTGAGCGTCAACCCCTAAATTATTACGTCGGCAGCGGCTCTCAAAACATTGCAGCCTCGTAAATGCTGTTGCTGCTCGTGCGTGGATCGAGAGAGAGAGAGAGAGAGAGAGAGACATTTTCGCGTAGCAAAATTCAGCAATCAACCGAGCTTCTGAATGAAGGTACAGGGCGCGCCCAAAAGAAATTACGGACAGAGGTTGATTGCCAGACCTACAGTGAGTTTGGACTCGACTAGTACAGTATGGGGGACAAATATCATTTGCAGGTGTGCCATTAGAGTGCCACAATATTCAGACATTTGGTCCATAAAGGTGCAATCATGCACTCATAAAGTTAAGATATCAACTTTCAAATCTGCACGGCATCTGTTTATACCGACACAACAGATACCTTTCGAAGTATGTGTGATGCACTGCTACATCATAGATATGTCATAGACATGCCCGCATCTTGTGAACAGGGCTTAGGACGAACAATATCAAAATGTCACTAAACATACAATACTTCGTGTCATAATCCACACAGCATTGGCGGCTGCTGACCTCATGGACGTACCACAACCAGCTGCAGCAAGCCCTTGCCAACAGTGGGGAAAGAGTTGCAACATCAAATGCTGTATAACCTGCTTGGAATGGACAGGTGGAAGAGTCTATTCTGAATAAATAATCTGGCCAGTCACTTCCGACGCTTCTGCTCGCTCTGTGCATCAAAGCTGTCTCATTTGAAAGAGGAGAACCCCCAGACCAACTGAACTGGCTGGCAAGATTATTCACTGCGAATTCTTTCGGTCCACCCTGTACGTGTGTATTCAGCATGAAAGCTCGACTTAGGGAGCGCTTTCACGTAGTCATTTTTGCAGGCCACCTTGATCCCGCTCAGTTGTTGGTCCTGCGGCTCTTGCTCGTCCAAGCATAGATCGAAAAAGTGCTAGTGTCTCCATGTGTTTAGGTCCTGGGGAGAAGCTCCTTAGCGACCTTGAAGAGCAAAAATGTTGCATAGGTTTTTTTTTCTTTGACTGCGGTGAGAGATGGAGAAATAAACAGTGTGAGGGGAGGAATTTTTTCTTTTTTCTCACTTTTTCCACCGTCCTCATGGGTGTCATACATGCACACCTCCTCCCTGCAGCCGTGCAGGTACAGCTTCTGCTCCTGGCAAGGACTGTGCCTGCTCCAGCGCGAGTACTTCTTGTGCAAGTGCATGGGACTGACAAATTCCTCATGGTAAATGGTGTCCTCCCATAGGTCATAGGAAGGTCCCCGAATTCGGTCACTACGTAGACTCACAAGCTTGAGCATCACGGAATGAAAATTCATGTTGCTCGTCTTGGCGTGCATTAATTGTCATGACGTGAGAGCTGCGAGGAGCCTAACTGACTTTAAGAACATGGAGACTCAATGCACAATTCTACGAACTGATTCTGGACTGCTTTCAGGTCTGGACTGCAGTATACTATGTATATGCAGATATACTTTTATTGTAGGGTGTGTCTGTGCCACATGGTTGGAGGCATGTCACATACCGTGCAGGGCCGCCGAAGCCTGACTGGCCTACACATGGCATTTTATTCGCGTACAGGGTGTTGACATTTTTCTCCGATTTATGGCAAAGGTGGCGATACAAAGGCGAATATTTTAGCAGTCGCCAAAATTGTGCTAGTAGACAAGTGTTTGAAAGCCACTTGGAGCACCAGATTGGCCATGGTTGGGACAGATCTGACCGCACGAAGACATGGATTGTCCAGGAATATTCTCAAAGCTCATGTTTGAAGAGTCGGATAGTTTGAAAACCCGGATACCCCGTTGGGATTGGTGTTCTCGCTTAATGTTGAATCCTAGGAGTCTACACAAAAAATTATGAGCTCACAATTTTGTTTCATACCTCTCTCATATCTGTCTGAAAGCAAAAGAGCTGACAATGAATACTTTGGCTGTAGCTGCGTGACGCGTAAAAGTGAACAATCGTGTCAGTGAGTGTGTGGAGCTTATTAACAAAGAGCAGAGCAAAGAGGTCCGGGTTCCTCGAACCCGGGAAGAAGTGGTAGCAAGCCCGGGTTTCAGGTGGAGTGTCCGGGTTGAGCCAAACCCTACTTACCCCCAGCGCCGGAGTGCAGCGAAAGTGCTCCTCGCATAAAATGAAGTCTTTAAATTTAGACACAGGGAGAGTCGATTTGTGCAATTCCCTCAAAAAACTTTTCAATGAGATCGGAGCAGCTCTACAGTGAGCTCATCCCAGCGCTGTAGTAGCAGATCAAGCTCAAGAAGGTAAATCTTTTAATTAACTCGCCACCACCGTCTTAAACGCACAATCTTGTTGAAAGAGAAGTACAGTGCAGTGCAAAAGTGAGCGTACACCTGCTTGAGAGACAAAAAATCGCATTTTGAGGTCACTTTTTCAGTAGTGAAATGCATTTTTTTTTGCTAGGAGAAGGGCT
>JAAUXU010041128.1_pt1 | contig 10097 bp, 14 predicted proteins | sample 7278151 | NCBI WGS metagenome assembly JAAUXU01 (sample SAMN14350113, study PRJNA611818) | marine sediment metagenome | isolation source: surface marine sediment (1.8m) | place: French Polynesia: Moorea | collected 2018-08 | reverse complement strand
GGAGGGGGGAGGAATAAGCCAACATGGAGAGGGGGGGGGGGAGGCCGGTAGACTGCCCCGCACGGTTCACAGTGCAGAGAGGAAGGGAGGCAAGGGGGAAAAGGCGGTTCCACTTCGCTGGCTCCCCCCTCCCTCCCTCCCTTTCCAGGCTGTTATCTCTTTACGCATATATTGACAACAAAGGGGAGGAGGAGGACGGCAGGAAGGCACGCATGCATATTTGCCCGGACTGACTCTCCCCTCTATTCCTCCCATTCCATTCTCCTTTTTACGGCTTCCACAGAAGGGGGAGAAAGGAGGCTTCAATCATGATTTTGATCAATTGCGTCGGGGGTTACAGAAAAAGGGGGAGGGGGGGGGAAGGAGAGAGTGGCATGGCCAAGATGAGAATTGATTGTCCTCTCGCTCTTTATGGGGGGAAGAGGGAGGAGAAAAAGACGCCGCAGATTTTTCCTTTCGAAATAGCTTAAAAGAGAACGACTGACGCCTCGATCATGCCTACCAAATGCAAGGGGATCTTATTCCAACAAAGCTGTGCTCGTGCAGTTCAGCAGCCAGGAATTGCAGAGATAGCTGAGCAGATTTCAATCTCTCCTCATCTCGACAAAGAACTCGAGAAAAAAAAGTATAAAGAAAAGAGGTGAGGAAGAGTATGCCACTACCAACCCACCAACCCCACCCTTTTCCTTTTCCCCCCTTCTGAGGGTTGGTGGTGCGTGTGTGTTTTCCCCAGCTCGGGGCCATTCCATTGTCCGTGGGGAGTCTTGTCGGGAGAAGAGAGGGGGGAGGGGAAGTGGAGGAGGGGAAAGAGGGGAAGAGCGAGTTTAGCCCACTGCGGACACCTCCTTCCACTTCTTCTTCGTTTCGCCCCCTCCTCCCACTCTTCCTTCCAGTTAACTGCTTCTCCTTCCCCTCCTTTCCCCCCTCTTCTTTTCCGACGATTGCCAACACGAAATGTGACTCCGCCGAAAAGAGAGAGGGCAGGAGAGAGAGAGAGGGAAGGGAACCCGGCGGCCACATTAGGAAATGGAATAGCAGTCTCGGCGCCCCCCCCCCCTTTTGAATAACCCCCTTAGCGCAGTCTTAATCCCCCTCCCGGAGTTCGTAATCTCTGATCTCTCCTCCCTTCCTCCCCCGTTCCTCTCGAACCCAAACCGACCGAAAAGGGACGCTTCAAACCCATTCTCCAGCAGGGAAGTCTTCCAAACAAATTCCTATTTCCCCCTTTCCTTTCTTACCGTACAATTCCCTTTTTTTCCTTTTCTGTCCTGTAGAGAGAGAGAGAGAAGGGAAGGGAAGAAGATATACTGCCTAGCCTTCCAAGGCAGAAGTTCCTCTCCTCCACTCTCTTCTCTCCTCGTCGTCGCTCTCCGCCCGATTTTCGCATTTAGGCAGAAAAAAGCCTAGATGATAAGAAAAGGGGGAGGACGAGTGTGGGCGGGGGAGGCGACGGCTCTTTGTCACCCAGCGGAGGGGAAAGGGTAGAAAACTGCTTTGAACTCTGTCTTGGAATCGCTAGAAGCGGTTGCTGGAAGTCCCCAAGAGACAGGGTGAGTGGAAGGAGGGGACTGAGTGAGAGATGCAATCCCTCTCTAGGAGGAGAGTGAGAAACGAACGTTATGCAATTCTCTCTCGCATCCGCAATAGAAGGGGATGAGGGAACGTACGCCATAGAGGGACTTTTGCGCGGGGTCCGACTGTTCTCTTCTCTCTATTCCCTTTCTCTCTCTCCCCTCGTGAAAAGGCGGGGAAGGGGGGGATACTACGGGAAAAGAGAAATGAATGGTGGCGGCGGAGTCAGTGGGGAGGGAGGAGGAGAGAGTAACACGCGGTGTTCAGTACTGCGTTCAACACTGAAGAGGAGGAGAGGAATGGAGCGAATGGCTCGGGTTACAGCCGAGATAGCATTAACTCGAACGAACGCTCTCTCCTCCTCCTCCCAAGTTCTGCAGTCGACTCGACCGACTGCGGCGCTGTGTTAGATGGAAGGGGGAAGGGGGAGAAAACATATGCAATAAATTCGTTTCAAATCGACTCCGTGCGCGGAGGGGGGAGAGGAAAAGAGAAACACTGAGAGGAGAGGAGGAGAGTGAGACCAGTCTGCAGCCCTCCTCCTTCTCGCCCAGTGGGAAAAGGAGGGAGAGGAATGCTCTTAAGTGCCGCTGGCTGGCTGGCTGCTTGGCAGGCAGGCGAGCCAAAGAGGAAAAGGGAAAGAAGTAGATAATTTGTTCTTTACTGCCTCATTAAATGGGAGCCGTACATAAATCCACCGCCGGGGCGAACGCGGTAACAAAGGGGGCAAAAAAAGAACAGAATGGGGATTGGTCGGTCGGTCCGGTGTGGCTGTCTCAAGAGTTTTGCGGGTTCAAAGGTTCTCTTCGTGTGACCATTAACAGAGAGGTAAAAAAGTTCCGAAACCAAAACAAGCACTGCACTTTTTTTGCATAGCAGAATTAGCCGGTCCGCCAGAGAAGAGGAAGAAAGCGGTGAAAGTCGACGGAAGATTATGACGAATCGAGAACTCCTGCCAGAATATTCCTCTCCCCCATCTTCACTCTTTTCACTTGGACTCCCTTCTTCTCGTGTGAGGAGAGAAAAGAGAGAGAACCCCCTCTCAGTCAAAATCTCCTACACCCTCCGTTGCAAAAAAAACCTTCCAACTTATCTTCTTTCCCGACCCTTTTCTCTTGTCCCCCCTACTAGTACAGTGGAAGGAGAAGAAGAGGGATGGATGGAGGAAAAGGAGTGAGATTTGATTGCTCCTCTTCTCCTCCCCCACGTCCTTTTAAGGAGGAGATGGAGCGAGGAGGGCGTGGGAGCGACTGCTCCTCCTCCTCCTCCCTCCGCAGTAAGAAAAATCTCACTCTGCATCTTTCGCGTTCCCGTATCACGCGATTGCCAAAGACAAAGGGGTGGCAGGAGGCGGGCAGGGGAGGCGGAGGGCTGGATTTGACAGCCCGCTACCGGCGACAAGAGTTCGGAAGGGGAAGAAGTGGGATGAACGCATCATTTCCTCCCTTCATCCGGGCGAGAGTTGTACTAGTGTGTGTGTAAGAGTAGTAGAGTAGAGTAGACCTTGGCCGAGCCGTGAGAGGAGAGGAGGATGTCACAGGGCTGGCATGAAAACTGTTCCGGAAGCCACGGTCGATTGGCACGGGGGAGGGAGGAAGGCGGGGAGACAAACAAGCTGTGTCGCGGCAGAGGAAGAGGAGGAGGAGGGACGCCCCACAAATCATGTCGTGTGAGGGAGAATGCATGCGGCAACAAAGAAAGGCTTCCTCTTTCCATCTTTGGACGAGTAGGCCAAAAGGATTGCTTTGTAGGCTGCGTCTTCTTCTTCGGATGTGTCTTCTCCGTTCTTTGCCGGGGTGTCTCTCGCTTCTTAGCCTTCTTCTCTCTCACACCAACACAGTACCATGCACAGCCCCAGGCTAATAGAGGAGGCGGTCGTCCACGAGACCTTGCAAAATGGTACTGTACTGTAGTACGTACGTGCTGCCAATGTGGCAAAGGGAAGAGGGGGGATGAATTTGCGACCCTCGAACCGTGTCTAGAGTCTCCACGAACACGGCGGAGGCGGTTCTTGGAACAAGAAAAGAGCGAAACTACAACAGCGGCTGAGGGAGACGGCGGCCCCTCCTTTTCTCCCGAAAATAGTTTTTATTCTCCATTTCTCCCTCACTCTCTGCGAGTGCACGGACGGCGGACGACGAAAAGGCGGAACATTGTGAGCGCGAGAGGGAGGCGAGAGGAGGGAGGAAAGGAGGGAGGAGATAAAAGGAAGAAAAATAGTGTCGAGTCTCTGTCTTTTCCTCCCCCCCTTTTCCGTCTTCTTCCCCCAGAGGCGCAGGACAGAATTGAGGCGGAAGAGAGAGGGGAGGAAGTACTCAGAAAAAGAAAAGAGGGACGAGCCGACTTGATAGACAATTTAACGCGCCTTTCAAGCTGGCCAGTACGGAGGGTGGTAGCTGTAGAGCAATCACTTCTCTCCTTTTGGTCTTCAAGAGGTGTGAATCAAGCATCAAATCCAAAGTAAAGCCGAAACTACACCGGTAAAAGAACCCTAACCGGGGGCAATGGGTGACTTTTTACACGTTCTACGAATTGACGCGACGAAGCAGAAGAATGGGTAACGGCGTTGCCTGGACGAGGGACCCATTCAATCTTCCAGCTACGCCGGTTTCCCCCCTCTTCTCTTCTCATCTTTTCTCTCCCCCCCTTCTTTCGATCCCTTTCGTTCCAGCGTTCGCTCTGTAATCATTCACTCATGGCCGCCGCACAGCGAGGGGGCTCCCCTCCTCCTCCCCCTTCCCCCGGGGCACCTCTGAGAGGATGGAGAGGGGAGTTACGGAGGGGATTTTTCCCCCTTCCGACGTCTCTCCTCTCTTCCCGGGCAGCTGGAAAAGAAGCAAGAGGAGGAGGAGGAGGAGGAGGGAAACGGGCAAGTGGCCAAGAGTGTATGGGAAACGGACGGACGGAGGAAGAAGAGTAAAGCAGGAGGACGAGCCGACAGGAGAGCTCACTAGCTCGATGGGGGAGGGGGGGGCACACACAGGAAGGGGAAAGAGTGTGCAGCCAGCCGCCCCCCATTCCCCTTCCTCCTCCTCCCTTTTCTTCTTCCCGCCTTTTCAGCAAAGCAATAACTTTTCTACGACTGTCCAAAGTCCCTCCTCCTCCTCTTTTCCTCCGCCCCCTCTCAAACCAGCGGGAGCAATAACAGGCGGTTTGTGAGAGGGAGGGAGGGAAAAGGGAAATAGGGAGGAAAAGGAGGAAAATCCTCCACCTCCCTTCTCCCTCCCGCTGTGCTGAATCAGTCCGGCAAGGGGCTCAAGAACGCAGGCGCCGTGAACCGTAGGTGTACGTAGGCGACGAAGCTTCGGTTTGATTAACAAGCTCGGCGAGGCAGAAACAAGAAGAGAGGAGGCTCTTCCTCGCTGTTGCGGAGATTGGCATGTCTGCCCTTCGACCCCTGCCTGTCTTCCCTATCCCCAGTGCCACAATTCGCTCGCGCCCTCGCAGCCAAAAACGCGGATTACGAAATGGTTGTGGCCCTTCTCCTCTTCCTCTCTCCCTTCCTCTTCACTCTCCAATAGAGGTTGCCTCGTTTTCCTTGTCACGTTCTCCCGAGACCCCACGACAAAAATCCAATAGTCCTTCCCTCCCTTCCTCCTACACCGTCCTTTCTTCTCTTCCACTCCCTCCCTCCCCCCTTTTGCTTTCTACTTCCCGCTCCCCTCCTCCTCCATCCCTCTCCTTTCCCCCACTCTTACCCTCCTCCCTATACGCACTACTGCAACTGTTCTCTCATCTTGATCATTCCATTCGCGTTGGTCGCCGACAGCCGGCAAACCCTCCTTTTCCGGGGAAAAAGGCAAAAAGGAAATAGGGACCTGGTGGGACAACGATTCGCCTCGGCGGCTTTTTTTGTAGCGTTCTCTCTTTTCTACCAACTCCCGCACAGTGTAGTCATGGCCAAGGGGGAGCCCGTGTACAAATAATTTCATCCAAGTCCTCTTCCCCCTCCCCGAGTGCTCATTGTTTGCCCTCTCGTACCGTCGCCCTCCCTCTCGAAAGTATCTGACCCATAACTGGTCCACACACTCGCTCACACACACGTAGGAGGGAGGAACAGAGAGAAGAGGGGAGGGGGCAGATGGTGGCCCTCCCCCCCTCCTGGACACCGACGTGGGAAGGGCAAACCAAGAGGGGAGAGGAGGGGGGCATAATACTATACCGCACAGCCTAGCATTCCTGGCTTGACAGCTCTTCCCTCCTCCTCTCCTGCCCGCCCCGTAGCCGGACGCTCACACAAAAAAGTCTTTCAATACCACGCACGTACGACAGCCCGACCCTCGCAGCAAGAGAGAGGAGCCATTCCCATGTATACAAAGGCATTTATGCGACGAGACACACGTAGGTCGACGCAGGGCGGGCTGATAAAAAAGGGGGGGAATGGAGTAAAAGTCGTCGGTGTAAATGTCGAGGGATTATGGCCGTCGCCGCTGCCGCACCACCACTGAATGCAGCAATGCACACTGCGAGGGGAAGGGCTTTTTTCGGGGGGCTCGGCGTACGTGTAGGGAACAGCGTGGGAAATCGAATAGGAAGCAGGGGAAAGTCGGCAAAAAAAGCCCTGTGATATAGAGGAAGGGGTCGAGCAGAACTGCCGCGAAATCCAACTTGGCTCGGGGGGCTTCAATCGGCCGCCAGGATGGAACGCAAAGATAAAGGAAGGGAGGGGGGTTCTCGCTGCCCAGCGGCGAATTCGTTACTAATCATGACATAATTGCCCCTCCGAGCGAGGGGGGGAGACTTGGTTACGTGGTGGCCCCCATCCAAGCAAAGGAGGCATGCCTCCCCTACTTCCCCCCCCCCCCTTCGTCGCCAGCTTTGCTCAACGACCACTTCAGTCACGCGAGCGAAGAGGAAAGAGAGGAGGAAGAGGGGGCTTTAGTTTCGAGAAGAGGAAGGAAAGGGAGGGCTAACGAGAGAAGAGGAGGAAGGGAGGGCAATGGGAGCGAAAGGCTTCTTTCCTCTCTCCTGGCCGTCGCAAAAGAAGAGAGAGAAAGGAAAAGGGGACTGCTCCTATCACTCCCGAAAGGGTAGAGGAAGGAGGATAGACCGAAAGAAGGGGAAGTACGTAGTAGTGGGAGGTGGAGGGGTGAGTGATTGGCTGTTTCTCGCGACTCTGATGGCGTTTGGTGGGGGGAAGATAGGGAGTGGAGTGGGGGTCGTCGTCGTCGTCGTCGCCACGGGAAAAAGGGGGAGAGGAAAAGCAACAAAATATGTGTCTCCTGTGCATTGGGTAAGGAGAGGAGAGGGAGACAGTTCTGGGAGGGGGAGGAAGACGGCTGAACGCCATTTCTCCCCTTTCTCTTCATTTTCTTCCACGTACGTCCTTATACTTCTTTGCTCTTCGTCGGCGCCGTTGCCAACAACAGGCGGTGGAAAAGGGGAAGAAGGGTTTGAGGGCGACTTCATGGGAGGGGAGGGAAATGGAAGAGGGGGGAATGGGGATGCCGACTAGAAAGGGGGGAGGCGTTCAAAATTGGAACTTTCATCTCTTTTTTCACGTCTATCCCTCTTTTCCTTCCATACCCACCTTGCAAGGAGGAAAGAGACCGTTCGTCTGCCCCCTCTTTTCTTCTTCCTACTTCCACCATCCCCCCCCCCTTCCGACGCACACAGAAAGCGCTACTTGCCCGTGCCAGAACCGTCGGTCGGTCGGTCGGTCGGCAGCGAGTCCCATTTGTCTTTTCAGTCCTGCTCCTCTTCCTCTTCCCCTTTTCTTTCTCCCCCTCTCCTTTCCCGAGGCGGAGGAGGCAGCAGCAGAAGCTGTTTCTCCCCAAGGGATTTTCCTCGCCCACCATGAACACGAGTGGCGCCGCCGCCGCTATGAGAGTTGGGGGACGACGAGAGAGGAAAAGAAGGGATATGGAAGAGGAAAGATCGGGGGAGGAGGGGAGGGGAAGAAGAAGAAGCCACTGTTTTGTCAGGGGGGCGAAAGAGGAGAACATAGGGACCAAAAAAGGAGGAAAGAGAGGAGGATATGTGCACAAAGGAAGGACTTGCTTGCCTTTTCCTCCTCCTCCTCCTCCACAACCGACGTCATGCCGGGAAACCAAATCTCTTTCGCCCTATTCTCCTCCTCTCCCCACGCTTAAGAACTGATGATGACGAAGTGCACTTATTAGACCGGCCGCCGCCGCCTACGGCCCTCAATGGGCGGGCCAAGACCCTAAAGAAAGGAGAAAAACTTTTTCAAGCTGCATCGTTCCTTATACCCGCCGCCCGTCTCCTTTTTCTCCGGCTAATTCCTTCTCCTTCCCCCGCCCCTTTCCAAAATTGCTGGCCATTGATCCTGTCAAGGACAATTCATGGGGTCTGCCCTCCTACCTTCTCTTCTCCCTCTCTTTCTTCTCCCTTTTCTTCGCCCCGGGAGTGGATTCCAACGGATTCTCGCCTTGGCCGCGAAAAGGGGAAAAGGAGAAGACTGCGAGAAATTCTCGACGGCGGAAAAATAGAAGAGAAGCCAGGGGAAACGCCAGAGCAGCAATTCTTCATGGGCGGCGGGGGCGACAGAGATCGATAAAATCGATCACGATCTCCTCCCCTCATCCCCCTTGCAAGGGAGAGGAAGGGATCGTTACGGCTTACGTCTCTCTCTCTCTCTCTCTCTGTTCCGATATCCCTCTCTTCCATTTTCCATCAGGCCACGGCCGCCCGCCCGCAGGAGGCGTAACAACACAAATGCCGTAATGTCGGGGAAGAGGAGGAGGCCGCCACGCAAATGGACCCTCGGCGTAAAGCAAGAGGCAAGCGAGGGAGGAAGGGGCGGCACGCGAGCCCACAATAAGAATCGGGGAGAAGAAAGAGAGAAAAGACGGTAAAAGTAAGGCCTTGATCCGTACCCTCCTCATACACAGGCGACAAAAAGAGGTTATAAATCCAGGAAAGGGAGGGAGGGACGCTCGTTATTTAACAGCTGTCTTGGCGACCGTGCGTGAGACAACGGCGAGTGAGGGAGGGAGGAGGGAGGAGGCATCCTCTCTCGAATTACAGCCACGGCAAACACACACACATACAGACAGCCTGAGGAGGAGCCCCCTTCCTTCCGTGTCTTCCCCCCCTCTGTCGAGCGTGTGTATGTGTCTCTCTTTTCCTCCGTCCCTCCCGACAAAGTGTGTAATGCGCCGCGGGGGCGCGAACGAACGAACGACATGGAAAAAGAGTCGGGGAGGCGAAGGAGCGTCAGAGCCTAAGAACACAGGACCGTATAGCACACGTACAAGAAGAGGAGGCCCCCTCCCCTCCTCCTCCCCCTTTTGCGGTTACCTGACAACTGTGCGAAAGATTCTGCTCTTTTTCCCATAGTTTGATCTTGCACACCCAGCGGCGGAGGGAGGAAAAGACAGAGCCGTCGGTGCATTTCTTGGGGACGAAGGGGAAGAAGAGTTTGGGAAGAAGAGAAGAGTGTAGGAGGAGGGGAGAGAGGAAAGTTTCTCTCCCCGATCAGATTGAACAGGAGGGAGAGAGGGGAGGGGGAGTGGAAAGGGAGGAGGGGGAGGCTGCAAACTGCTGACAAAGTAGCGTCGTCCCCCCTCTCCTCTCGACGTCACTTGCTCCATACTGCGCTCATAGCAGAAAGAGCGAAAAGAACTGAGAGATCTTAAGATTATTGGGGAAGGAGCGAAGGCATGGCTATTTCTTCCTTATCGCTTCCTATGAAAGTTGCCCTCCCATACCCCCAAGGGGAAGCGAACAATTGATTCCCCCTTTTCGTCCGTCCATGAGAAGGGGAGCGCATTTCTTTCGTGTGCGTGGGATGAGTCCATTCCTATGCGCAGAGCTGCTTAGTTATTAACACCACGAGCGGGTCTCAAAAGAAAAGGGAGGAGAAGGGGGCGTTGGAAAGAGGAAAGAGAAGAAGGAGGCGGAGTAGTTACTGTAAAACCAAGATGGGCGGCGGCGGCGGAGACTGGGCTCATTTTCCAGCTCACAAAAGCCTTCTTCCTCCTACTCCTTCTCTTCACCCACCTCCTCCTCCCTGGTCCCTTCCCTAATCCCCCCCCCTCTTCCTTCTTCTGGATTCGAGCCAGAAAGGAGAAAGGGGGAGATAAGAGGCGCGGCTCGCAACCGCCCTCTCGAAGCAACCTTCCTGTTCTTTTCCTTTTCTCCCTCTTCCTCCCTTTCCAGGGGGCAATTAGTCACAAACGCGTTTATCATTGAGGTATCTACAGCACCTGGCGAGACTATACTGCAAAAAAGGGGAAGCGAGATTGCCGACACGGCTGCTCCCTTCCCTTCCCTCTTTTTTGCACCTTCTCCGTCGCTGTGTTATCCCCCTTCCCTCGTTTTTTGCTTGGCAGGCGAAAGGACGCGGACATATTGTGCAGAGCCTCGGTGCAGCGAACAAGGAGCGCACGTGGACGACGAAGGGAATATCCTGACGTGCTAAACTCCCCTGTTAAAGATATACCGTGCATCGCTTCTTCCTCCTCGTCAGACCCCTTTAAAAGAGACTGCGCAACGCACATCACCCTTCGCAGAGGAAGGCGGGGGCAAGAACAGGGAAGAAAAAGACTTCCCCCTTTCTT
>JAAUXU010016280.1_pt1 | contig 10098 bp, 8 predicted proteins | sample 7278151 | NCBI WGS metagenome assembly JAAUXU01 (sample SAMN14350113, study PRJNA611818) | marine sediment metagenome | isolation source: surface marine sediment (1.8m) | place: French Polynesia: Moorea | collected 2018-08 | reverse complement strand
GGGGACGGGGAAGAGTGGCTCCTCGATCCACCCCTCAACTTCACCTCCCCCTCCTGCCCGAGGTGGATCAGGATCGCGGACCTCCATGTTTATTGCGGCGGCGGCGGCGGAATTAGCTGCTGCTCCCTGAAGGGGAGCTGGTGGTGTCTGAGGGTGGAAATAAAACGGACCCAATTCTCTGGTGAGGATCCTCCCTTCCTGTGCACGTTGGCGACGCCGGCTTCTACGCATCCTTTCCTTTGCAGTTTCATTGTCGTGGGAAGGCATCCTTTCTTGTCTTTGTTTCTTTGCACACTTGTGGTTTCTATCTTTTTATTTTTTTTAGAGATAATTTAAATATTAACCGTGGAGCGTGGATTATGTACAAGACTATACGGGGATATGTTTTTTTTGTACATAGCATAGGCTGTGATCTCGTGAGAAAAGAGAAAAAAAGAGAAAAAAGAGAAAAAAGAGAAAAAAGAGAGAGAAAAGGGGAAAAAGAAATCAATTTTCCCGAGACACCACGCGGACAAGGGACCATGTTGGAGGACCTCGTCAAGATGAATATGGAGCATGTGCTAGACGAGGTCATGAAGCACCTGGCTGCTGAGGACATCCTGAGGATATCCTGGACCTCCACTTCGCTTCGGGTATACGCAACAAAGATCATGAGCAAGCCAAGATTCGCCACCCTGGACTTCGAGCGGGGCGTCAAGAGGGACCTGGGATCTGTTTTTTTAAAAATCCGCGGCACGAACATGAAGACCAGCGGCCCTCTTGTCTTCGGCCACGACCTCGGGCCCAGGATCAAGGAGACACCACCAATGGAGAAGGAGATCAAGGCCTCCCTGGTAGACAAGACGCTCGACCTCGCCTCAGTCCACTCCCTCCTCCTTCCCAACGGCTCTCGGGTTTCAGACACCAACACGGTGGGAAGCGGCGGATACATCTTCGGCATCTTCCCGTCCAGCGGTGGAAGTGGTGTCTCTTTGCTGTCCTTCCACGCCACAAGTAGGACCCTTGCATGGGAGACAAAGATAGCCGACAGCGAGGCTTCCCCGGAGAAGCGCACTCTCTGTGTCTCGGGGGGGTTTGTCTACACCGCCACCGCTGTCGACTACCCCGACTCCTTCCTCTTCACCCTCGTCACAATCTGCAAGTTGTCGGCGAAGAATGGGAGCAGGATCCGCGACAAAACGGAGAGGTTCATCCACCCGGTCAGGAGGATATCCATCTTGGTGGTGGACTGGAAGCTCTACCTGGTCGATCTGTTCACCCAGAGCGCCAACATCTCAACATTCTTCAGTGAAGACCTGAGAAACCACGACCTGCCCTTCGCCGTGCAGCTCCGGCTTCCCGACGAGGAAGAGGACTTCATGGGTCCCTTCATTGTCGACTCCTTCTTCCAGGGGAATTTTCTCGCCGTCATCATGCAGGTGGACACCGGGGTGGAGTTCCACGTCATAGACACCAAGGGGGAGACCCTCATCTCTAGATACTTCCACTCGGTCAGATACCTCGCCCACTCCCCAGAAGGTGGTGTCTACCTCGAGGACGTGTGGCAGTCTTTTAGGTTCGACGATGAGGAAGACAAGAAGGAGGGCGAAGACACCACCATTCACTACGGCTTCCCCGTGCGCTCGGCCCAGAACCTGAAGACCATCCAAGATGGAGCCTCCTCTGAGGTTTTTTACCCCGACTTTGATTTTTGAGTGATGATGTGCATATGAGTTATGCAGGAAAATTTATTGCCTTGTTTTCCAATTTGCACGGGAAAAAATGAAATTGAAGTATTCTTATTCTCCCAGTCCCGTGTCGTCCTAAAGCCGCGCCGAGTAATTGGTTGTGTCGTATTCTTGACTCCAGAACGAAGTATGCTTTGCTGTCAATATGACGACGTGTGGACTTGCCGTCTTGGTGTCGGTAAGATGAATCTTTTTTTTTTCTTTCATGCCGTATCACTGCCGCGGATGGGAAATCGCTGAGGATATAAAAAAAGTGTTTGAAAGTGTGCCGTGCTTTTGCCGCAGGGAGAAGATGGACCGTCGTAGAGAAGAACCGAAGACTTTTATTCAACCAAATTTATGCTGATTAAAGTTTGAGAATGATAGACGACATATCGAGGCATATCTATACAGTGTAGTTGTTGCATAAATTATACAACTGCCAATTCTGCTTGGTGGATGCTGGTGATGGTATTCGGATTTGCCTCCCCCTCCCGCTCTTGTCCTTCAGAGGATTTCCCTGAAACAGTGAGATTTTGAGTGATACGGTAAAAATGGATGTAAGTTGTGCTTGCGACTTACTCATTGTTGGTAAGCCTCAGAGGCTTCCTCCCGACGAATTCGACGGCAACCCTGCCAGCCGAAGGGTGACCTGGCAAAATCTCAACGATGCGGGCGCCGAATGAGAAGTTCGGGGTCACGTACCTGAAGGTGAAACGGAATCGATTAATTACGAGTGGATATAGATGATTTCTTTTGCATTGAAAGTTCCTTACTTGGTCACTTCCAACCTGATGTGCGTCTTGTCCGTTGACGGCGTCGCCTGGTGCACAGTCACGCGCCCAGCTGAAGTCCTGCGGAAGGTGGGCGGAGCATCGCGGTTTGCCAGGTCGTAGCTCTCTGCCTGCATGGTGTAGTCTCCTGGGAAAGGAAGGGAAAGGTTTCCATGATAAAGCAGATTACCAATAAAGCAATTTGCTCCTTACCTGGGTATCCGGTGAATGACTTCATGTAGCAGTTCATGCTTCTCGTGGACGTCTCCGAGTGAGTCTTGTCGAAGACCCCGCCTGGGCGGTGGTGGCTCCCGTACGGATTGACGCAGATGTACTTGTACGACTCGTTGATGCCGTCTGAGGGGTACCTCCTGGTGGCAGGGATGGTGGAGATCGATTGATTAGAAATACTTGATATAAGTTAAATATAACGTAGCGGTATTGATCCACCCGCCCACAGGATAGACAAAAAAAAATGCTGAAAAAAAACCCACCCCAAAACACATCTGAAGGCGATAAAACAAGCTGTTTTGCAGACATATTTGCACACTTTTTCAGTTTGTGGAAATGGAAGGACTCTGCTGCAGCCCAAAATATATATAGAAAAGGAGCAAGAGACTTGTAATTTTGTACGGCAACAAAAGCAACAGCAGCAGCAGCAACATCAACAGCAACAAAAGAGGTGGATTGATTTGCCTGTGCCAATCGTTACTCTACAGTTTGGTGATTTCATATCCTTACCTGGTGACGTATACAGTATTCATTCGGTGCTCCGCAGTTATTTTTCGGGTCATCCGGGCGTTGGGACTCGTCATCTTGTTCACCGTGGCCTCTAGCGAGTGGTAGCCCCTTTCTAGGGTCTTCCGCTGTTCGAGCCTCTCCTGACGCTGCAGCTGGTTGGCGTACCTAAGGTTGGAAATTGACAATGCATCTGTTGGCGAACGGACAAATTACCGGATTCTGTATTTTAAAAGGGTAAATCGTACTTTTTTTGAGTTCTCATCGTAAAAATGGTTAGAATGACAATAACATACCTGACCATCTCCTGCCACTCCTCATCGTCCGAGTCCGGGAGGTTGTCCTGCCAGTTTGAGTCGCCACCGGCCGCGCCGTGGTCGACCGCACCGCCGCCGGCCGCGCCGCCGGCCGCGCCCTCTGATGGGCTCGGGGTAGGGTGGCCCGGGAAGGTGGGCCCTTTCTCTCCCCTGATCGCCGTCGCCAACCTCGTCTTCCAGCTCTTCGAAGAGGGCAAAATCTCCGAAGTCTTCTTCGGCGGTGTCCCGTTCCTGGCCCCAGAAGCTCTCGTCGTCTTGGTCGTCCAGGCCCAGTCTGGAGAAGTGAGTAGAGATGGAGCACGACGGGCGGTATGGGGACGACGGCCTATCTCTCCTGAACTTGGAGAAGGCGCCCTCGCGGTGGGATGATTTGGGGTAGGCGGCGGTGGCGCCCCCGTGAGCCTCCGAAAGCTGCTCAGAAGGGCGAGCGGGAGAACTGCCCCTGGAGGTGGTCCTGTCCCTCCTCCTCCTCAGGTCGCGGAGGTACTGAGAAGGGTCGGCGGCAGCGGCGCCCCCGTGCGCCTGCGAGAGCTCCTCGGAGGGGCGTGCGGGGGAGGTGGCTCTGGAGCGTGACCCACCTCTCCCCCTCCTCAGTTCATGGAGGTTCCTGGGGGCGACCTCGTCCTCGCAGTGGGCTGTGGAGGTCGGGGTGGCTGTGTCGTACTTCAGGGTGTCGATGTACCTGAACCAAAAGAATGTCGTAAAGAATGTATTATCTTATTATGTAACGAGTGGCCAAGCGAAACCTGACCCCCCAAATGGCGGATCCAAAAAAACTCATCGCACACACAAAAAAAACTAGGGATTTTTCAAAAAAAAGAAAATATCTTGGACTCTTTGGGATTGAACTAGAGACGCTGAAGTAGTTCTTTTATTACATAAATCTTTGAAAGTGAAAATTCACAAGAAATTCGCAAGTTTCGAAGAGGCTTTTTTTGTGTCGCAATCAGACCCTTAAATTCGCGAGGATTTTGAAAATTCGCAAGGTGTGGCAGCACTGCTACTTCTTAATATGTAGGATGCAGCCAGGGTTGCCGGATAGTCAAAATTTCAATGGCCCAAAAAAAATCGCCAAATTTCGCCAAGTTCTTTTATGCCTTTTTTATTACCAAATATATTCGAAAATCTCAAAATGCAGTGTCGAAAAATATTTTCTTGCTTTTAAAAATAGAAATACGAATGATTTTTTTCTTATTTACTACATAAAAATGCAGAAAATTCCGATTTTGCCAAAATTTCGTCAGGGTATACCACGGTATGTCGTGTCGGCAGCCGTGACGGCACCGTCATGTATTTGATGGGAATGCGACAAACTAGGTACTATCATAAAGGAATCGAACACCAAGAGGACCAGCTCTTTTATCTTTTCTCTCTTCCCAGTAAATGCCGCATGCGGTACTTCTTCATTTTTTATGAAGGTGGCTGCCATCACGCAACCTAGCTCCAAAGGCAGAGCAAGTACATAAAATTTACACATAAAAAGTTTTAAAACATACATACAGTTATATATTTTAGTTCGACTTTGATAGGTCATATTTTAATACTGATATCTTAATTTCTGTCAGATTTTTGCTTTTTAGTATGTTTTCGGGATTTGAAAGATCCTTTACTCTATTCCTTTCCCAGTAAGGAAAACAGCTGACAAAATACATGGCGTCCCTACTGGCTACAGAGGTCGCTTAGTGTCGTTTTTCCCACCACTAAACTACTCGTATCTAGCCCTCTTGGTGTTCGATTCCTTTATCATACGTGGGGGGGGACCTTATATACTGTACGAACTTTGTCCCCCCCCCCTCCTGAAGCCCAAAAATCGGACTTTTGCATGCCCACGTATGTCCTTCATGGTGCTATCTTCTGATTTGACCTCTTTCTGCCTGACTTGGCACGCAACCTTCCCCTCCCCTAACCGTAGCATTGAGGAGGAAAGGGAAGACTCCCTATCCCATTCCTTCCTTTTTGACTCTGCCCGGCAGCAGCTGTGCGGCCGGATTGGCAGTAGAAATTCAAGAAATCTCGTCTCTTTCCCCTCAAGACTACTATATATACGATAGGTTGCGCAACGCAACTTTTTCATTTGCGCTCCAAACAGACAAAAAAAAAAACGGGCGGTAAAGGGGAAAATGGAGGAGAAAGAAGGGCATAAGTTTGAAATGATTTTTAAAAGTCAAGAGAGATTTTTTTTGCGCAAAAAGTTGTTTTCACGACAAAGATAGGCATGGTCCCTTAGTTTTTCATTCCTTGAAAAATTTTATGAGCTCAATATCAAGCTCACGATCTTGAATTTAATCTTCTATCCTATACAAGATGAACTCCCTCCTTTTTCCTTTTCCGGTTATACAGGGCTAAAATGGGTGGTCTATTCCCTTCTTTTTGGAGACAGCTGTCAAGCTGCGTTGTGTCAGGCTGCTTCCCCCCTATTTCAGCTCGCATTAACTGAAAGGAGTTTTGTAAACAATTCTCTCAGGTGATGCTGGCGCAACCCCTCGGTTATTTTACATCGCAGAAACCCCCCCGTTTCCCAAGGAAAATTGTCTGGGGATGCAGCAGGCCGGCACAACGCAGGAAGCAAGCTGTCTCCGCAGCTTTCAAAGGGAAGCGGAGAAAACACTGAGAAAGAGGGGGGGGGGGGTTGCGTGATCGCTTCTTTGCTCTTTTAGAGGACAGACGGGGGAACGTACTTTGTACCGTGAAAAATTCATTTTTTTATGATTTTATGATTTGCGTTTCTCTGAAGTGATAAAAAACCAAATTCCCCAGTCGCTTACCTCCCAAGGCTGGGGCTGTAGAAACTGGCCTTGTCCACCGTGATTGGCCTCGCCATGATCTTGCCCCGGGAAGTGTGAGCCTCGAATTGCCTTTCGATGTGAGCCCGCTCTTCTTCCAGCTGCGCTCTGGCCCTGTCGACGACCTCGTCGTACCTCTTGGCTGCCCTCTCCTTCCGCTCCTCCATGGAAAGCCTCTCTCTTTCAATGGCCTCGGCCCGGAGCTTGTCGTAGTTCTCTTGCCTCTTGCGCAACTCCCTTGGGAATCTTTGAGAAAAGGAATGGATAGGGCTCAATGAACAGGAAGTATTCGCAGTTGCAAATTTTTGAAATTGGAGTTGTTTGTACAACTCAAGAAATATGCTTCTTTTTGCGGGGTGGGTGGGGTGGGTGTACTGCGAAATTGCAAAAAGAGCCGTAAAAATGCATTTTTTTTCAAGTAAGTTTTGGGAATTTGCAATATTGAAGTTTTTTTTTCTCATGACAAAGTGGGGGTAAAAAAAAAAATTCTCGAAGTTGCCGATGGGGTTCTCGACGACGTAAATACGGCGAAAAAAATTAACGAACGGAACCCTTTGACACTGCCCAAAATTCGCCAGCCCATTTTGGCGTATTATACAGGCTTTTTTGCGCATACCGGCCAAAAAGGTGCGCCTCCGCAATTGCAAAGGAGAAGGAGTAGTAGGGCAAAAACACGGCCTATAAGACGCCGACCTCGGGCTCTTCAACGCCGGCGTACGCCACTTATATGCGTCGGTCAGTGTCTTTTTGGTATAAAAATTCAAACCCGAAAGGGCAGTTTAAAATTTGTGTACTTTTTTGACGCAAAAAAAACTGAGGTTTAGAGGGGTTTTCTCGAAATTGGATCGATTCTTCTGCGCCATACATATCCATGGGGTTGTGGGCTTTTTTTTTTTTTGGGGGGGGGGGGGGTCACAGAACATAAGGGGTTCAAAAAGTTCGTACGTTACCATGGATATCTATGATCTGCGCCTCCCGTTAGTAGAAACTCGAAATATGGCATAAAGCTAGTAAACTACAGAACTTACCTTCTCGCGAACTCATCCACGCTGTTGACCTTGCTCTTGTTTCCATGGCCTCTGGGGTCGGGTTGTTTCTCCATGGTTACTTCGGAGTTGTTGTCGGTGGTGACTTGCTCGGACTTCGGAGTTGTCGTCGGTGGTGACTTGTTCGAACTTCGGAGTTGTCGTCGGTCGCAGCGTCAGCGTATGAATGAAACTGCTGGCCGGTGGCCGGCCGCTGGCGCTGGGTTCGAAAAAAAGGGAAACGCCAAACTGTGGATGGGGGTGGGTGGCCCGACCCGAATCAAGTCATTCTAAACAAATGTTCTAAATTATAATACGTTTTTTTAAAAAAACGCCCTTTTCCAGAAAATTTTGAACTTTTTTTTCAAAAAAATGATATCGGAGAAAAGCTTGCTCTTTCACAGAGGTTTCATATAAGTATGTATTTATGATACCATTTTATTTTATTTCATTTTAGTGTTGTATGAGCCGAATTTTCAGTGTCGAATCTGACCCGACCCGACCTGGACCCGATTCCAAAAAAAATATTCAGATTGACTCAAATCTGAAAGTTCAGACCCATGCTCATCCCTAATAGTAGTGCAAACGGAGAGAAAAGAGAGGGAGAGGTTGCAAGCCCGGTTCTAGTTGTTCACTCCTCCTCTTTTAGGGCGCCCTCTGCATGTCAGTTGAGAGTACTACATAGAAAAGGATGGAATACGGGAGTAGTAAATAAGACACTTGCGATAAAGAAAGTTTATTTACCATGTTGGTATGTATCTTTAGTTTTTACTTTAGCAAGATAATTTCGAGTCTCTTATTCCTTTTTCTCTGTAGTTTTCTCGACCGACGTGCAGATGGCGCCTTTTTATTCTCTCTGGTACAAACAGGAGGAGGATGCTTGCGCCGTGGCGTCACTTGAAACAGAAGGAGCGCGCACGGGCACTGGACTGACTGAGGATGCTGCGGAAGTTTTATTGCACAGGGGAATTGGAGATGCTGCGGAAGTTTTATTGCACAGGGGAATTGTGGCGGTGTCTAGAGGTGGGTGAAGTTCCTCCGTTTTCTTTTTTGTTTCGCCGCCGCCGGCGGCCGCCCTGCCCTCCCACTTCCGCCAGTTCCTGGATCGGAGAAATCCACTCAACCGCTATACAGGGGCAAAAGGGCGTGAGATAGTTCACACCTTTATTCATGAATGAGATGCTGCGGAAGTTTTCATGCGCGTGGGTTTCGCCGCCCCCGCCCCCTTCCGCTCAACAACGCCTGGAGGGGCGGAGGACAATTCGACTTTCACATCTGGACGCCGTAGGAGAATGAATGAACCAATGAATGAATGAATGAATGAGACTACGGACAATTAAATTAATATCGAAAGTCCAAGTCAACAAGATTTTCGCACCACCTTTTCCCGCTTCGCACGCTCGAAGATGCTAAAATAGTATGGAAATTGATAACAGTAAGTTTCGAATGCGGTCATTGCTTTTGAGTCACGGTATTCTTTATTTCTCTCGGGGTTCCATTCTCCCCCCCCCCGGGAATACGTCTATTCGTCAGCGAGGGCGGACTCCACCTCTTCGAGGGTGACGGGCGAGAGGGCCACGCGGTACCCAAGCCCTTCGAGGTCGTCCCATGACGCATCGTTGACGACCTTGATCTTGCCCCCCTCGTCCTTCACGATGGTCGTCAGCATCGGTGGCTTGCCCGGGTGGAAGGGGAAGGCGAGGGTGGTGTCCCTGTCCTTCTTGGAGAGCAGCCAAGCCGTCGATTTCTTCACCTCCTGGATCTTCTTCTTCTGGATGGAAGTGGCCACGGCCTTGAGATCTGCAAACAAAATAATAAATTGCAATTCCTCTGTGTAAATGACGGGATTTGCCTCACCTCCAGCAGCATGGATCAGCTCAGAGAGAGGGCCGAGGTTCTCCTGCAGGGGCAGGGGAAATGAGACGTTGTTCCCAAGCAGCCTCTCTAGGTCCGCGACCTTCCTCTTCGACTCGGCGGCCGCCAGCTCCGCGATGGTGCGCTTAGAAGCTGCATTTTCGGCGGAAAGCTCGTCGCTGGGAGAAAAGAGAATAAAAAGTTCAATTCCTTATGTATTTTTGTCTATATATGGTAGCAAAAATTGCATAGGGGAGGCTCGAAAAAGGCGGCTAGTCTCGAAGGTTTAAAGGCTCGAAAGGCTCGAGGCTCGAAAAAAAAACAGGCTCGGCTCAGCCCTTGTGAAGAAGTAGATTCACCCCTTTTTCTACTTACATGAATTGCTCTTGGATCTTCAGTCTCCTGAACAGGAGGCGGATGTTGCTCCTCATCTCCTCCAGGTCCTCGCATGTCGCCCTCTTGCAGATAGCAATCATGAGGTCTTCTCGCGTCTGGCGATCCATCGGGGGCGGCGGCTACGGTCAGTCTGCACGTACTGTGCTCTCTACAACGGGCTGTGGCGGACTGACGAGTGACGACACTCACGACAGTGTCCTACTGACTAGGGACGTGCTCGGGCCGTGCCCAAACCCGAAAACCCGAAGGCCCGAAGCCATTTTCCCAGGCCCGATCAGGCCCGAGAAAAAATCCTCGGGCTTTCGGGCCTGAAATTTATAATAATTTTTACGTATTTTGTGCCAAAAATTTGCAAAAATACCTACATGATCAAAAAATATTTTCCCCTTTCTACCGGTAAGGTACCGGTAAGGCCCGGCCCGAGCCCGACAAAACCCCGGCCCGATACGTCCCTAATACTGACGCCCCGCTCCAGCTGCCGTAGGGATGGGTGCGAATCGAACTCG